>JACKQG010006238.1_pt1 | contig 12714 bp, 11 predicted proteins | sample 8237621 | NCBI WGS metagenome assembly JACKQG01 (sample SAMN15677084, study PRJNA649215) | marine metagenome | biome: marine; feature: Black Sea; material: saline water; isolation source: suspended particulate matter (SPM) from the Black Sea western gyre | collected 2013-06-09/2013-06-10 | depth...
GGCCCCGCGCCGCTTCGACCTCGCCGAGAAGGAGGAGCGCCCCGCCCATGCCGGTCAGCGGCGCCGCCCCCCCCGCCCTCCCGGCCGACGCCCCCGGGAAGTGCGGAACCGCCGCGCCCGGCGATCCCTCGCGGAGCATGAGACGACCGAGTTCGAGAAGGGCCGTGTATCGGAAGCGCGGATCGAGCAACGAGGCTGCGTCGGCTGCCATCACAAGCGTCAGGCGACGCCGATCCATACCGACCCCGTGCCGTTGGCGCTCGGGACCCGTCCCCTGAAACTGCTCGGCCTTGGCCAGCCGCACCGGTTCCGCGGTAACAATGCCGCAGTGACCGGTCTGATGGAATTGCAGTGGGACCGCTACCGAGAAGTGGCGGGGATCAATCGACACGGCGAGCTGGAGGACCCGTTGGCCACCGGCGCGCAAGAAGTGGCGGCACTGATTGCGCAATTGCGCGATGGCCGCAAGTCGGAGAGAATTTCGGCGGCGCAGCGGCTTGCGATTTTTCGTGATCACGCCGCAGCGCCGGCATTGGCAGAACGCTTGGTGAACGATAGTCGTGAGGCCAGCGTTGCCGCCGCGTTGGCGCTGGCCGCGTGCGGCACGCGCGAATCTGTGCCGCCGCTACTCGATGCGCTGGCCGACCGAGATCCGCTGGTGGCGCAAGCTGCGGTTGTGGCCCTGGAGAACCTAACGGGGCATGCAGAGCCCTTCAACGCTTTTGTTGACACGGACGAACGGGAGCAGCAGGCAAATGCGTGGCGTCAGTGGTTCGCAAACACGAACTGGGACCAGATCGAACAAGAACTCGCCCAGCGGCTGGAAAGCCCCGACCGCGGCGTGATCCGCCGCGCCGCAGTAGCGTTGGGCCACACCGGCGGTGCTGCCGCGCGCGTGGCGTTGCGTCAGTATGTTACCAGCCATCGCGCGAACAACCCGTTCCCCGAGTGGAGAAAGGACGGGAAAAACCGCGGCGACGCCGCCCGGTTCAATTCTCTGGCGGACGTGAATCCCCGAACCCTGCAGGCAGCGACCCGGTCGCTCGGCTACTTGAAGGACACGGACGCCGCGCCGATGCTGGCCGAGACGATCGGCCAGAACAGCAATCCGGATACAGGCAACCTGTTTCTCGCGGAAGCCGCCATCGAAGCGCTGGGCCGAATCGGCACGCCCGAGGCGCAAGCCGCGCTGGTCGCCGCGTTTGCGGAACTGAAGGACTATCCCGACTACACGCTCTGGTACGGCGACCATCCTGCCTTGATGGCTTGCCACGCATCGCCGGTACACTACTTCATCGCAGAAGCGCTCGACACGCTAGGATCCACGCGGGCGTCAAGCATTCTGCCTCATTTGATTCGTTCCCTGCCGGTCGACCCCGACCGCGCATTGCTGCTGCCGAACGACGATTGCGAAACGCTGGTTGGTCGAGTCATCCGTCGCCATGGTGCCGAAGCCGCTGTGGTGGAGACCTGCTTGGCCATCTTGGGCGATCCCGAAGCGGTCCGGTCCAAGGAAATCGAAGAGGCCATTTCCACGGTGCACCGATGTTGGGGCGGACACCCAACGGCGGAAAACCGCGCCGCCCAGGTCTTGTCGCTGGTCTGCCGCGATCGAAAATACGAATCGCGCATCCGCGCTGCCTTCGATCGCTACCGCGCGAAGCCAACGGATATCCCGCGCGTATTCGACACAGGAATCCCGGTCGTTCTGGAGTTGCCGATCAAACACTGGGTATGTTTCTTCCTCGCACGCACACTGGGCAACCTGGCCGATCCGCAGTCGACGGATGCGTTGATCGCCGTCTTGGAATCGGAGCCGACCGAAGCTGCGACGGGCCACCCGGACCCACTTGGCCCGGGAGTCCTCTTCCTGCACAACGACTTGACTCCCTGCTGGCGAGCGGCCGTTGTCTGGGCACTCGGCCAAATCGCTGACCGCCGCGCGGTACCAGTCTTACTGAGCATCGTCACCGACCTGAACAACGCCCCCGACACACGTCACGCGGCCGCCGACGCGCTGGGCCTTATCGCAGACCCTGACAGCATCGAACGAATCCGAGAACTCGCTGCGCGCTACCCAGAGGTATCCACGCGCCGAACACTGTTGAAGGCATGCACTTACACAGGGGATATCAGACGTACCGCGACCGTTAGCGATCGACGAGGAATCCTCTCTGATCGACGGACGCCATAGCAAATTCGAAACAACGGACGAGTTTACTTCAAGAAGAAGGGCAGATATGTCAAGAGCCGGTCGAGAACCAGCGGAGGATGTGAAGCGAAGATTCGTCACGGCATGTCAGGAGGTGGGGCTGGACATTCAGAGCGCGAACATGATCCGCAATCGGGATGACGGCTCACGGTTGATTCTGGTCGGCGCGGTTCCGTCGGGATGGGCACACGATACGCCGATGCTGTCGTTGATGACGAACGTATCGTCCAGCGGCGATTGGACGAGAACCGTGGACGTACGTTGCGTGGCCACAGACGAAGATCCCGCAACCGCGCAGGCACCCTGGATGCAGGGACGCGGTGAGGTGCCCCTGGGCGAATTGATCGAGCAGTTGCGCGAAACACTCGCCGAGCGCGAGCAAGTCATGGCGGCGATCAAGGCGGGGCAGCGCGGACCGTTCGAGTTTCAGCGGTCGGTCTGGAAAATCGTCGACTTGTTTTCCGACATGGACTTCTGTACCGAATCCGACTAGCGGCGGCTATCGCTAACGGTGAGCAATGACACATCCGCACCGATTGCCGCGCCTTCGGAGCAGGCCGTCGCTGGCAAGCGAACACAAAATCGGGAGGGGCAGTCATGAAAAAAGTGACTCTGGTACTCTTTGCTCTGGCTTTGACAACTCCGATTCAGACGCACGCGGAGTCGCCTGGCATCCAGGCGCCGCGCAAAGCCGAAAACGACTGGACCGCGGCCATGAAACGGGTCCACGCGAAGTTCCGCGGCCAGGCGGGCACTTTCGCTCAGTTTGGTGACTCGATTACCGTGTCGCGTGCCTTCTGGTTCACCCTGCAGCACAACCGAAAGAATGCATCGCCGGAAATGGAGAGTGCATTCCAGATGGTGAAGGAGTACATGCTGGAAGACTGCTGGGATCGCAAAGGACCCGAGTATGGCAATCAGGGCCGCATGACAATCCGCTGGGCGCATCAGAATGTCGACACGTGGCTGGAGAAGCTCAACCCGGAGTTGGCCCTAATGATGTTCGGTACGAACGACTTGAACGGACTGGAGGTGGAGGAATACGCAACGAAGACTCGGCAGGTCGTCCGCAAATGTTTGGATAACGGGACGGTTGTGATTCTGAGTACGATCCCGCCGCGGCATGGCCGAGCCGAGAAGGCCGCCGAGTTCGCCGACGCGGTGCGTGAGATTGCTCGTGAGTTGAATGTCCCGCTGATCGACTATCACGCTGAAATCCTCAAACGCCGGCCCGATGACTGGGACGGAGCGTTGGAGAAGTTCAGCGAATACAAGGGCTATGACGTGCCGACTCTGGTCGCCCGCGATGGTGTCCATCCGTCGAATCCGAAGCAGTACACGGGCGACTACTCCGCAGAAGCGCTCCGGCACAACGGGTTCTCGCTCCGCAACTACGGGGCGTTGATCAAGTACGCTGAGGTTATCGACAAGGTTCTGAGTGAATAGACAGACGACTACTCTGGGTAGAGTTGCGTCGATAGGTAGCGTTCGCCCAGGTCGGGCAAGACAACCACGATCGTTTTGCCCGCGTTCTCTTCGCGACGTGCAACTTCCAGAGCCGCCCATGCCGCAGCGCCGCTGCTGATGCCGCACATCAGCCCTTCGTGTTTGGCAAGATGGCGAGCCGTGTCCATGGCGTCGTCGTCCTCCACGCAAACGACGTCGTCGATGATGTCCACGTTCAACACGTCGGGGATGAAGCCGGCTCCGATCCCTTGGATGGTGTGTTTGCCCGGCTGCAACGCCTCGCCGGCGCGCAATTGTGTGATCACCGGGCTCTTTGCCGGCTCGACAGCTATCATTTGCACATCCGGCTTGCGGGACTTCAACGCCTCGCCCACGCCCGTAATCGTGCCCCCGGTTCCCACACCCGACACAACGATGTCGACAGCGCCCGCCGTGTCTCGCCAAATCTCCTCGGCCGTGGTCTTGCGGTGGATCTCCGGATTGGCCGGGTTCTTGAATTGTTGGGGCATAAAGTAGTTGGAGTTCTGAGAGGCCAGCTCCTCGGCCCTCCGAATCGCTCCGGGCATTCCCTCGGCAGCAGGAGTCAGCACCAACTCCGCCCCCAACGCCTTGAGCATCCGCCGCCGCTCCAAGCTCATGCTTTCCGGCATGGTGACTTTCAGGCTGTAGCCGCGTGCGGCGCAAACGAAGGCCAAACCGATGCCCGTATTGCCGCTGGTAGGCTCGATGACGACCGTGTCGTCGTTGATCAGCCCGTCGCGTTCCGCCGCGTCGATCATCGCGCGGCCGATCCGATCCTTGACACTCCAGAGAGGATTGAGATTCTCCAGTTTACCGAAGACAGTCGCCACGCATCCTTCGCTGACGCGCCGCAGCCGTACCAAGGGCGTATTGCCAATTCGTTGCGTGATTTCGTCGTATGTCTGTCCCGAGGTCGCAGTAGTCATGGGGTACTCCCACGAAAGAGGATGTTTGTTGTTGATCCAGGGTACTAACCGATCCAGAATCAAATATATCACTAAGTTGATCGAAAATTGCATATTGAACTGAATCTCCCCGATTTTTCCTCGGCTGGTGTGACTTCTTGTGTGTGTTGCGATAAAACTTGGAGGTCGGAAGTACTTGGTGAGCCGGCGAAAGAACTTCAAGCAAGGAGCTTCTTCAATGAGAGAATTCGATCATATTGGCATCGTGACTGATGAATCGCACGAGGGTGAAAGCTGGGTGGAATTCAGTCGCGTGTGGGTCACCAACCCGAGGCTGCATCCTCAACGGATCGAGTACATACGGCCCGAGGTGATGCCGGAGGTTGATGCTGCGGAAGTCGGATTGTGGAAGCTCTGGAATCTGCCACACGTCGCCTACCGGGTGGACGACCTGGACGCGGCCATCGAAGGCGAGGATGTGATCTTTGGCCCCTTCGAACCCGACGATTTTGGACGCGTCGCGTTCGTCCACAAAGATGGAGTTGTTGTGGAGTTTATCGAATACACGAAACTGGATTCATGGTTCGGCCAAGAGACGCCGTGGCAACCGGCTGGGCCGTAGGGGCGACTCCCCGGCCGCGCTTTCTTCCCCGGCGCATATGTGCCGCTGCCGTCGGTCCTAATCGCCTCTTGCGCCGGCGTCCGAGATGGGTTGAATGGCCCGCGTCTGGTACCGTGCGATTTCCTCCTTGAGTTGTTTCATCAGACCGTGGAGGGATCGCAGGGTGAGTTCGCGAACATGGGCGTCCGTCGCCGGCTGCTGCTTCAGAGCGGCACATTGCTGCTCCAACTCTGTCAGCTTTCGCCGTGTTGTCTCCAACTGCCGCTTGTTCTGAATGCTCATAGCATCACCTCAACTACGCCTTTGGGAACGTCATCGCGATCAGTGGCGAAGAACCTCTGCACCAAGTAGTCAAAGGCGACCCGTTCTACCAACTGTATCTCCAGGAACGGTAACCCGGCAACCAGTTCTGCCTCCGCCTCCACATCCCCCGGAAACCCCGGCCCGCCCAGCAGGACGCAGTCGACATCGTTCGGTTCCACAACGTCCGTAACGAAGCTCCCGTTAACAACAATCCTCGCCACGCCCGCGCGCCGAGCGGCGTCCACGAGCCATCGCAGGGATTCCATTTGCGCACGACGCAACTCCGACTGCTGGGCAAACCGTAGGGCGATCTCCTCCAAATCGGCCTTGTGAATCCCGGGTGGCAAGTACCCATGCTCATCAAAGGCAGGAATCATCTGGTTCACAGTCTAAGGGCGACGACGCAGAACGGCTGAATCTGACGGTTAGAAACTGGCGACAGGAAGATAGCCCCATCCCGTTTCAATATCTCTCGTCATTATAGCAGAACGGCGACTGGCGCACGAGCGCAACGGTCGCAGTTGAGGAGGTCGAGAAGCTCCCTGCCACTTCATCGTATCGGGGCCGGTTTCCGCGGGTAGGCCATCTTCGTTCCGGCCGTCGGGATCCGCGACCTTGACTTTGCCATCAGAACTGGTAGGCACAGTCCCAACGCGAGGGCCGAGACTCCAATGCCGAGCATGATGCCCAACCAGATCAATGCTAACGTGCGGGTATTGGATGAGGGGCTCTTTCGGACGCCGGTCACGGACACTTGGTATGGCACGGTTGCCTTGTGGCCGGATGCGTACTGAGATGGCTCCACGGGCGCCCACGAGACATCGGTTCCCGACAAGTTGGCCGCCCGCTTGACCATTTCCAGGAATTCTACTCGATAACCGTTCCGGTCTTGGCCACGTGCGGTGCTGGCGATCTCGGCAACGGTATCAAAGTTGCTGTCGCCTTTGTATTGGGAATTGCGTAGTAGCATGCCGAACGAAGCAACCGCAGCGGCAAAGCGGAAGTCGTTCGATGCTTTTTCAAAGGTATCGCCGGAGTCGGGGACGGCAACCGCCAAGTCCGTGCCTTGCTCCGCGTCTGGCAGCTTGTACCGGAGGCTGACGGTCAGTAACTCGCCCGCGTCGGCAACCACAGATGCCTTGGGACGTTGCTGGTACTTCAGCTCGTCGACGTCCCGCGGTATCAGGTCCGTCTCCTGGCCAACAAGCATTGCCTCGTACAGCGCCGTGACCGTGTGTCCTGCGCCGATCTCGCCGGCGTCTTTGGTGTCGTCCCTGAAATCCCGATCGGCCAATTTGCGGTTTTCGTAGCCGATCAGGCGATAGGCCGCTACGCGGGTTGGGTTGAACTCGACCTGGATCTTCACGTCTTTGGCGATCGTGACCAGCGTACCGCTGAGTTGCTCGACCAGCACTTTGTAGGCTTCGGCCTCGGTGTCGATAAATGCGTAGTTGCCGTTCGCCTTATTCGAAATCTCCTCCAACATCGCGTCGTTGTGGTTACCGATGCCAAAGCCGAGGATACTGAGAAAGATACCGTCCTTGGCCTGTTTTTCGGCCAGCCGCACCAGTTCGGAAGTGCTGGTGACCCCGACGTTGAAATCGCCGTCGCTACAGAGGATTACCCGATTCACTCCGCCATTGATGAAGTTGTCCCGCGCCGTTTTGTAGGCCAATCGAATACCCTCGCCACCATTAGTCGAGCCGCCGGCGTGGAGTTTTTCGATTGCCGTGAGTATCGTGTGCTTCTTCGTCGCCGGTGTCGTTGGCAGGACCAGGCCAGCAGCGCCGGCGTAAACCGCGATGGCCACCTGGTCGTTCTCGCCAAGCCGTTCGACGAGCAAACGCATCCCGTGTTTGACCAGCGGCAGCTTCTTCGGCGAGTTCATCGAACCGGATACGTCCAGCAGAAACACCAAATTGCTCGCCGGTCGCTGTTTGTCCAGCTCTTTGCCCTTGATTCCGACTCGCACCAGGCGGTGCCTGTCGCGCCACGGGCAGGCCGCCGTTTCGACGTGAACGGCAAATGGATGCTCGTCGGTCGGTGGTGTGTAGTCGTAATGGAAGTAGTTGACGAGTTCTTCGATACGCACTGCATCCGCTGGCGGCAATTGATTGTGCTGCATCAAGAACATGCGCGTCTTGGAATACGAAGCCGTATCGACATCCACGGAGAAGGTAGACAGCGGCTTGTCGCTCACTGCCAAGAACGGATTCTCGACGATGTGATCGAACCGATCGCCTCCTTGCCCTGGGCCAACGCCCAATTCATCCCGCGTCATTCCCGTTGGTTCTGCCGCAGCCATATCGGCGTACTCAGCATAGTCGGACGACGAAGTACTCGGTGAGGTCGCATATGGCGCGTCGCCGGTGCCACAGCCGTTCACAATACACACCGCGCAGACAACAAACGCCAAGGAAACGTATTTGCGCACCATTTCTGCACTCCTACTCTGACTCAGGTATGTCACAACGTGAGATGTATTTGTTCCTCGTTTAACCCGAAGCCGGAGGCGATGGCGGGCGCCGCGTGTGGACGATCCACCTCACTTCCCGCCATCGCCTCCGGCTTCGGGTTAAACGAAAGCACTTTACACCGGCGACACCATGGTTGTGCGTCTCAATGGACATGATCCGTCGAATGGCCAAGATATTCCCGAGAACCGTTCTTTGTGAATAACCACGTGGACGATTACACTACGGTCATGCTTGGTAACCGCCACACGATCGTGCTTGTCGCCATAGCAGCATCGCTCACAGGGCTAGCGTGTCTTCTGCTGTGGAACGACGAGGGTCAACAGCAACTGATGCGCAATACGGCCGCGCTGGCTGCGCTCGCGTGCGCGATCAGTCTGCCTGTAGGGACGTTGCTGGCTTTCTTGTTGGTCCGCACTGACGTGCCGGGGCGACGGGCGGCGCTGGTGTTGATGGCCGCCATGCTGCTTCTGCCTCTCTACTTGCAGGCATCGGCGTGGCACGCCGGTTTTATCCTGGCTGGTGGTTCGGTCACTTCGCCATTGCTGACCGGTTTGCCGGCGGCGGCTTGGATTCATGCAATGGCGTCCATTCCATGGGTGGTACTGATTGTCGGCGTGGGCATTCGCTACGTGGAACCGGAACTGGAGGAGGATGCGTTGCTGGCCGGCTCGACGCTGCAGGTCTTCCTGCGCGTCACCGCCCCCAGGATGATCGCGGCGATGGGAGTGGCTGCATTGTGGGTTCTGTTGAGCACGGCCAGCGAAATGACCGTCACGGACTTGTATCGCGTAAGAACGTACGCTGAGGTGATCTACACGGGATTCGCTCTGGGCGACGATTTGTGTTCTGCTTGGCTTACCGCCGCACCAGGCATCGCGGCCGGAGCATCGCTGGTTGTTTTCACGTTCGTCGTGGCCTCGACGGCGGCCCCGTCCCTTCAGGCTGCGTCCCGTCCGCCCTGGACGTTTCGACTGGGCATCTGGCGATGGCCGGCGCTCTTGTTCGCACTTGCCGTCGTTATCGGAACCGTCGCGATTCCCGTTGGAAACCTAGTGTACAAGGCGGGCGAGACGATGCGGCCGGTGGATGGTGTGATCGTGTCGCAGTGGTCGGCCACCAAGTTCGCCGAAGTGCTCGCGCCGATCTTGCGCGACCACGGCGAGGAATTTGGCTGGACGGTCCTCATCAGCAGTCTTGCCGCCACGGCCGCATTGACGCTGTCCGCGCCGTTGGCATGGTTGGCTCGGCGCGGCGGACGACGATCCATGCCGGCGCTGGCAACGGCCGCCGTGTGCCTGGTGACGCCGGGACCGCTCGTGGGATTGGGCGTGATATGGTTGCTGGACCGTAACCTCCCGCTGGCGATTTGGTTGTACGATCGGACCGTTTTGGCTCCGGTGTTGGCGATGCTGGTGCGAATCTTGCCGATTGCGATTCTGCTATGCTGGTACGCCCTACGAAGCGTTTCCGACGACGTCCTGGACAGTGCCGCCACGGAAGGTGCGGGACCATGTCGGAGATTCTGGTTAATCGCCGCGCCTCAACGTCTGTCGGCAATCGGCGCAGCGTGGCTGGCGGCGTTTGTCGTCGCCACCGGAGATTTGGCGTGCAGTATTCTCGTGGTGCCGCCTGGAGTGACCACCGTACCGATCAAAGTCTTCGGGCTGATTCACTATGGCGTGGACGATCAGGTAGCGGGAATCTGCCTAACGTCGCTTGTCGGCTTCGTGATCACGGCAGGTACAGCGCTATGGCTGTTTCGAAGATCTCCCTTGCAACAAAACACCCAGCATAGTCTATACTAACGGTATGAACCTACGATTTGTCTTCGTTGCGTGCCTGTTGGTTTCTCTGCCCCGTGTCGCGGTCGCGTTGGACTACGTGTCCTTGACACGCGACGGAAAACCGATCCACCTGGCAGGGAAAGTGCTGACGGAAGCCCAGGATGGCGGCCTGCTACTGCAGGACCGAGAGGGGATCCAGTGGGCTGTCCGGGCAGAGGAGCTAGTGAAACGAACGCAGGACGAGACGGTCTACCAGCCCATGCAGCAGAAAGAACTCCAGGCCAAGCTGGCCCAGGAGATGCCGGGCTTCCGCATCCACACGACGGCGCACTACTTGATCTGCTACAACACGTCGCTCGCCTACGCCCAGTGGTGTGGCGCCCTGTACGAGCGGCTCTGTTGGTCGTTTCAGAACTACTGGAAAAAGCGCGGGTTCGAACTTCGTGACCCCGAGATCCCGTTGGTGGCTTTAGTCTTCGATACCAAGGCCAACTACGAACGCTACGCGCGAGCCGAATTGGGCGACGCCGTGGCGAGCATCGTCGGGTACTACAGTCGGCGCACGAATCGCGTGACCATGTTTGACCTGACCAAAATGAACGGTCTGCAAGGTGTCGGCGGTCGCATTGGCAATACGGCCCAGATCAACTGGCTTCTGATGCAGCCCGGTGCGGAACGGATGGTGGCTACGATCATTCACGAGGCCACGCATCAACTGGCCCACAATTGCGGGATGCACGGGCGGTACGCAGACATACCGCTGTGGGTTAGCGAGGGGTTGGCCGTGTACTTCGAGACCCCCGACCTGCGCAGCAAGAGGGGATGGCGAAACATCGGCGGCGTAAACCGCAGTCGGCTGGACCGGTTTCGCCGGTATCTCCCGACGCGACAGCCGAATTCACTGGAGACCCTCATCGCGGACGACAAACGCTTCAAAAACCTGGACACCGGAATAGACGCTTATGCCGAGGCCTGGTCACTGAACCACTTTCTGATCCACCGTCGATGCGAGCAGTACGTCAAGTACTTGACGGCATTGTCTCAGAAAGGACCACTTCTGTACGACACGCCGGAGGAACGCGTGCAGGCATTTACGGATGCCTTCGGCGCGAATCCTGCGGAACTGGACGCCGATTTCCTCCGTTACATGAAGACGGTTCGCTAACACGCAGCTTGCCTTCTCATGCCGTCCCGCATTATCATGTTTGGGTTGCAGGACGGCACCGATCCGAACATTCCCACCTGCTTTTGGCCCCTCCCATCCACAAGGAGATAACCATGACGGACAAAAGGAAAACAGACGCATCCTTCGATTCTTCTCGCCGGTCCTTTCTGAGAGGCTCGACAGCCGCCGTGGTTGGTGGTTCGCTCGCGGCCACATTGGGCTCCGCTCGCATGGCGCACGCTGCCAGCGACGACACACTCAGAGTAGGGTTGATTGGTTGCGGAGGCCGAGGCAGCGGAGCCGCCAAGAACGCCATGCGTGCCGACGACAATGTGAAACTGGTCGCCATGGCCGAGGTGTTCAGCGACCGACTTGAAAGCAGCCGGAAGATGCTCAAACGCGGTTTGGGCGATCAATACGCAGTGGACGACGATCATGTGTTCACGGGCTTCGACTGCTACAAAGGGCTGATCGACTCGGACGTGGACGTTGTTATTCTTGCCACCCCACCGCATTTTCGCCCAGTGCAACTTCGTTATGCCATCGAAAAAGGCAAGCACGTGTTCTGCGAGAAACCGGTGGCTGTAGATGGTCCCGGTGTGCGGAGTGTTTTGGAGACGACCGAGCTCGCCAAGGAGAAGGACTTGAGCATCGTTTCCGGCTTGTGCTGGCGTTACGATTCTGGCGTGCGCGAGACCATGAAACGCATCAAGGACGGGGCCATCGGCGACATTGTTGCGGTTCAGGAGAACTACCTGGCCGGTACCTTGTGGCATCGTGGCCGCAAACCGGAATGGAGCGAGATGGAGTACCAGATGCGCAACTGGTACTATTTCACTTGGCTCTCCGGCGACCACAACGTCGAGCAGCATGTGCACAGTCTGGACAAAGCACTTTGGTTGGCCGATGACAGGCCACCGTTGAAGTGCACGGGTTTGGGCGGTCGGCAAGTCCGCCGGGAAGAGCAATGGGGGCATATCTACGACCATTTCGCCGTGTGCTACGAATGGGAAGGTGGACCGAAAACCTTCGCATACACTCGGCAAATGAAGGGCTGCAAGAATAATGTCGAAGACTATGTCTTGGGCAGCAAAGGAAAAGCCCTTGTGCTGGCGAACACCGTCGAACCCGAAAGTGGCGAGTCGTGGAAGTACGATGGCCCCAAACCGAGCATGTACGACGTGGAGCACCAAGAGTTGTTTGCGGGCATCCGCTCGGGGAACCACATTAATAACGGCGTCTACATGTCGTACAGCACCTTGCTGGCTATCATGGGACGCATGGCATGCTATACGGGCGAGGAGATCACGTGGGATCAGGCGTTGAACTCGCAAGAAGACCTGACGCCCGAAAGCTACGAATGGGGCGACGTGAAGATACCCGAGGTCGCTATGCCGGGTGTAACAAAGTTCGTGTAGGCGTCCGGCGTCTGCGTCCACTCAATTAGACCGTCATCATACCTGATAAAGGGAACGCCCTATGGAATGCAATCAGACTCGCAATGCGAAAAACTGCAATTGCAGCTATGACCCATGCGATCGCAAAGGGCTGTGCTGCGAGTGCCTCGCTTATCACCTGAAGAACCGACAGCTACCGGGCTGCTGTTTCCCTGACGATGCCGAAAGGACGTACGACCGATCTTTCGAGCACTTCGCGCGTCTGGTGACGGACGGGAAGATCTGACGCAGCTCGCAGGAATAGAATCACCTGGGTGGCTGGGGTCGAGTCTTCGAGCCCCCAGTTGGCCACAACGCTGGG
>JACKQG010006239.1_pt1 | contig 12710 bp, 11 predicted proteins | sample 8237621 | NCBI WGS metagenome assembly JACKQG01 (sample SAMN15677084, study PRJNA649215) | marine metagenome | biome: marine; feature: Black Sea; material: saline water; isolation source: suspended particulate matter (SPM) from the Black Sea western gyre | collected 2013-06-09/2013-06-10 | depth...
CCATGGAGGTTATCAACTTTCCATCCAAACCCAGTGATTCAACTTGAGGCTGGCTTTTGACTGCTGTAAATACAACAATAATCAACGTAATAAATATCGTCCCAAGGTTTCTACGATAACTCATTTCACCAACACCACTTTCTGATTTTCCACAATCTCCCCGCTCTGCAATCTTACAAAATACACTCCGCTGGGATGGCTGCCGGCATCCCACTTTATTTCGTGCTCACCGCTCACCAGTTTACCGCTCACCAGTGTCTCCACCAATCGTCCGGTTATGTCGAATATTTGGAGGGATGTTTTGCTATTGGGCGCAACGGAAAAACGGATCGTGGTGGTTGGGTTGAAAGGGTTGGGAAATGGCTGGTGGAGTTTGAAATTTTTGGGTAACAGTTGATCGTCGTTCTCAATAGAAACAAATCCATACTCGTCAAATCCCATATCAGGTGCTGAACCATAAAATTCATTTTCGGAAAGATTTACAATAGTGTCACCATTAACTACATATAAATCTGTTCCAGTATCAATGCATGGAGAAGATTGTAAAAGAGTATAATCATAATTATTGGGATCATTATAGGCGGGGTTTTCGTATATCAATCCATCACCCCAAATAATATTATTTGAATTATTTGATTGAATACTTTCACTTCCTCCAACAATATTTGTGTATGCAAGTTCTAAATATGAACCATTTAAGTTTATTTCATTATCTATAATAGAATTGACACAATTAATACTCAAATTGGGACCACCCATTAATCCACTACTATTGGAGTATTCCGCTTGATTATCTACCATTGTAACCGATTCCATTATTATAGAGCTATTTGAATTATATGAAACAGAAATTGCACCACCTACTGTAGATGCTACATTATTATCAAATAGAACATGTTTTAAATTTACGTTTGTGTTAAATCCAATCACTAATCCTCCTCCTACATTATTGGATACATTTCCACTAAAACGACTATTTCTTACCATTAATGTACTATTATCATAAGCTGCAATACCTCCAGACGAACCATCTGTTTCATTCATAGAAATAGTACAATTATTTAAGGATAAAAAAGAATTACTATTACGAATTCCACCAAAATCATAGTCTGAATAGTTACTTGAAATAATAACATTATTTAATTCAACATGTGAGGAATCCCAAATATCAAGGCCACCTGATACTCCATCACTGAAATTTGAAGAAATCTCGCTATCAGTAATAGTTAAATTAGATCTTCTCGCTGAAATTCCTCCTCCAATACCATCAACAGAATTATTATTGATTATTGAATTAGAAATATTAACTGTACCTCTATTAACAGAAATACCACCACCAACGCCCGATGCATTCCCTTCAATAAAAATATGATTATCAACAATTTCTGAATTAACCATAACCAAATTTGCATTATAGATTTCAATACCGGCACCGGAACTAAAGTCATATCCAAAATTATTATTTATACTTGAGTTAATTAACCAAACTAACGATTCATCCCGAATATACATACCACAACCAGAACCATCTATTGAATCATTTTTAATAATTATATTAATAAACTTTGGTGAAGACTCATCGCAATATACACCTCCTCCCAAATGAGCGTTATTATCATCTAATATCGTGTTCCGAATTATTGGATCAGAATATAAGCAAAAAACTCCTCCTCCGTTAGATGCTCGGTTTGAGGAAATAGACAAATAATTCAAACTTGGGCTGCTATTCCGTAAATATATCCCTCCCCCACTAGAGTTGAATCCTGTTACCTTACCATTTACTAAATAAAAATTTTGAATTAAAGTTGATGTATCGATAATACCACTAGAATCTTGGTCAAACTTGATGACAGAGTTCATCTGCCCTCCATCAATGATTGAGCTGTCTTGGTCGCTGCCAATAAGTTTTAATTTCTGTATCGAAGGCCATACAATATTTTCATTATATCTCCCTGATGCAACAAGAATTGTGTCACCTTCATTTGCATTATTTAACCCTACTTGAATCGTAGTATAATCCTCAGGGATATTTATAATTTCTGAATTTAAATAACTAAAAAATGACAGTATTATTAACCATATTTTCATGACGAATTCCTATTTAATCAACAATATTTTTTGTGTTTCAACAAACTCCCCGCTCTCCAGCCGCACAAAATAAACACCGCTAGGGTTATTGCCGGCGTTCCACAAAACCTCATGCTCGCCGCTCACCAGTTTACCGCTCACCAATTCATCCACCAAACGCCCGGTTATGTCGAATATCTGGAGGGATGTTTTGCTGTTTGGCGCAACGGAAAAACGGATGGCGGTAGTTGGGTTGAAAGGGTTGGGGTATGGTTGATACAGTTTGAAATTATTGGGGAGCGGGGTTTCATCGTTAACACTAATCACTTCCGGATTTCGGAACAGGAAAAATATCCATTTGGCTACTGTCAGGTCAGTGGCTCCAACAGTTGGTGTATACATAAATGCCACAATTTGATAGGGATATTCTGCAAATTCGTGAACAATAGCTAAATTTCTTATTTGCTCATAAGAGGCCGCTGCAGATTGAAGAAATACGTCTTCTTCAATAGTTGATGCACCCCAAGAAGACCAATAATGAATTGAATCCGGATCAGCGGCGTAGGATGTATCTACATAAAACGAGTCTGCCGGATAAAGTGAATCCGGAAAATTAATTTCCCCCAGTCCCATCCAAACGATCGTTCCGTAAAAAACAGTATCTCCCGTTTCGGTATAATTGAATTGTATCCATCCAAAATCTCCGGGTGACTGATATAAAACTTCCAAAGGAAAACCGTTAGAATCACACCCAGTACATAAAGGAACATTCAAAACAGTCCCTTCTTCAAATACGCTGGTTTCGTAATCACAGATTAATATACCAAAAGATGCAGAATCATCCGGCAGATCAAAGTTGATCTGTGGTAAAGCGAAAGATATAAAAATGTTAATGGTTAATAACCATTTAACGAAATGATTCATCTTAAATCTCCATTTCTCAAAAGTTACAAACAAATACCCCCCCCCAACAGAATTATTTAAGACAATTATATCTTCATTCCCCTTTCATAATAAATATTGATTCGTGTAATTTCTGATACATTAAAAAGGAATTAACCATGGCTAAACACATATTATTTTTCATTCTTCTTTTATCAATCATTTTTGCAGACAAAAATGAATTTGGTCAAAAACTAACACTGGATAAAACAACAGCAGTATCTACTTTATTAGATCAACCGGAAAAATATTTAGACAAACCGGTTCAGATTACAGGCACAGTGGTAGATGTCTGCGCCCATAAAGGCTGCTGGATTGAAGTATCCGGTGATCGCCCCTATGAAACCATCCAGGTCAAAGTGGATGATGGAGTTATTATATTCCCCATTACAGCAAAAGGTAAAAACGTCGTGGCGGAGGGTAAATTGGAAAAATTGAGTTTGTCCGATGAACAAGCATTACGCATGAAAAAACATCAAGCGGAAGAAAAGGGCGAAGAATTCGACGAAAAAAATTGTAAACTCACTGAATCAGATAAAACAGTATACCGCCTCCGAGGGTTGGGAGCAGTCATTAAATAGATATGAAATGGCGGAAATGGAATAATATTTTCCACCGTGACTTGGGATACTTAGCAGTTGGACTGACAATAATCTATTCTGTCTCCGGGATTGCGGTAAACCATGTGGCCGACTGGAACCCCAGTTACATAATCGAAAAAACATCGTTTCAGATTGATGTATCAACTATTCAATCACCCCCAAGTGACACAAATATAAATCAAATAGTATCAGCTTCCGGATTAACAGGAATAGTTGAGTCCACTTTCATGACAAGTCCGGACCAAATCAGAATTTTCCTGGAAAATCAAACATTAGACGTTAATCTAAAAACCGGTAATGCAGAATTAGAATCTGTTGACAAACGAGCGTTTCTCCAGGAATTCAATGCTATGCACCTGAATCACCCCAAAAAATTATGGACGTGGATGGCAGATATTTATGCTGTTGTTTTGATTATCCTGGCAGTGACAGGATTGTTTGTACTGAAAGGGAAAAAAGGAATTACCGGCCGGGGAGCATGGCTTACAGCATTGGGGATTTTAATCCCACTTATTTTTTATTTTTTGTATTTATAAAAAACCCCGTCTATCTATTTAAAAAAATAAAACTGACGGGGCTTTTTAAACGAGTCGTCTTTTAAAGTTTAATAAATCGTTGCATCAAAATCCAATCCACTTATTTCATAATTATCAACAGAAACGACGATTGAGTCTGCATCCATGAAATAATTTTCCAGTGTGCCGCCATAGGCTCCAAGGATGTGTTGATTTGTGGCTGGGTTGGAATCATTCGGGTCTTCCCACGCAACAGTGAGAGCCTTATATGTCCTAAATGCGACTGCACTAAAACTGAAATCATACTGATTACTTGCATTCAGATTATCTTCAGTAATTACCTTGTAGGCATAGGGTGGTCCTGTAGGCGGCCAGGATGTTTGCAATGAAATGCTAACGTCTCCTGTATCCGGCCACGTTCCTGAGAAAGTTACTATACCGCTTAGTGTACCACTTTCCGCGGCAGTTTCTTCTGCTTCTTCATCTTCACACGCAACAAATATAAATAGTGATGTTATTAAGATTGGAAGAAACACGTTTTTCATATGTTTCATAATCGTTTCCTTTTTTATTTTAGTGTTTTAGTTAAGGTTAATCGCCAGGCTCTTCCCGGCATTGGAAAATCTTGAATTAATTCATATTCCATATCGAAAACATTAGAGATGGATAAATTCCCATCAAACAATTTGAACTTTTTGTTCACATTCAAATCGACGAGTACCTGATCCGGCAATTCTTCAATAGGAAATAAAATTTTATCATCGACTGTTTCATATTCATGACTTAAAAAATTTTCATATTTCTGGGCACTCCATCCATGGATAAAAGTAGACATTTTATAAGATCCCACTTCGAATGCTACGTTTACACTTGCCTTATGTTTAGAACGATATAAAATCGGGTCCCCGCCCTTGTCCGTCATGTTTAAATAACTATATTCACTTCGAATTGTCAATGCAGGTAAAGGACTCCAAATACATTGTAATTCAGATCCGGTTCCTGTTACACCTTCTCTATTTACAGCTATGACGGGCAGGCTGTAAACAAAATCGATCATATCAGTATATGAATTATGGAATATGGCTCCACTCCAGGTTAATTCTTTACTGTGGGGATGTTCATACTTCAATTCAATTGCGGATACGCTCTCCGGACGTACGTTTGGATTTCCCTGCATAGTCAATCCGTAGGAACTGGCGTGCTGCAAGTATAATTCCGATACGGAAGGCGCTCTGAATCCAGTACTGTAGGCCAAAGTAAATGCTCGTTTACCTTTAAGAGTATACATGAGATTCACTTTCGGTGTTACGTGTTCAAATACTCTCTTTATATATTTATTTCCGGGGTCTACTAATCGGTAATCGTAGCGTAAACCGGATCCCATTGACCATCCATTTCCGATCGAATATTTCGATTGAATAAAGCCGCCAAAAGTGAATTGTTGGGGATCATCATAAATAGGATTAAATACTGAAACTTTTGATTGATCAAAACCAAAATCACTTCCTGCCATAATGATCCATCGTGCCCATTTTGTTAAAAGCATTTCTGAACGCAAACCGGCAGACATATCTTTATAATTTCGTTCTGCATCTGCTTTATCGTCCGGTGTATCATCCCTATCATAATATTGCGTATCAAACTTATTTAAATAAATGGAATGAGACATGGACATTCCTTTTGATAAAGGATAAAACATATGTAATTGAATATAAGAAGATGTCCGGTCAGAGCGTCTGTAAGACGGAGAAACATCAAAACCGGGGTGACCGTTCATTGAGATGGCTGAAAGTAAATTTAGCTTATAGGATCGGCCTTTTTTATCAGCATAGTGTAGATATGTATTTAATCGAGTTACCTGATCATCGGAATTAAATCGATGTCCGGCTGATTGACGTGCTAATCCTGTAAAACCGATGGATAATGAACCTGTATTTTTGCCGTAGTTAAAACTCAATTGCCCAGTATTATATGTTCCGCCGGAGAGCTTAATGACGCCGCTATTGCTCTTATTCGTGATTAGGTTTATTACTCCACCCATGGAATTATGGCCATATTGAGCCGAAGTCGGGCTGTTATCGATTTCAATTCGGGCAATGTTTTCCAAAGGCAATGAACTCCAATCCGGCGTACCGCTATTGGGAATCTGGATAGGAAAACCATCCAAAAGTACTAGAACACGGTTATTATATCCACCCGGTTTATAATCCGAAGAACCTCGGATAGAAACGTTGACGTTGCGACCGTTTGGTTGAGCAAATTGAACATCCAATCCCGGTAATGTTCTTAACACATCCGATACGGAATTTTTTTGCAAATCTTTTATGTACTTTCCTTTGATAACATCTACAGATTCGTTTCCAAGCCGAGTTGAAAATATTCCTTGAACTTCAACTTCTTCCAATTCCAAGATAATCGATTCCAGATAGATATCTTTTTTAACGCTTTTATTTTGAATATTTATATTTTCCACAATCGGTTTAAAGCCGATCATAGAAAATTCAAGTTGATATGTACCACCTTCAATTTCAAGTTTGTAATTCCCGTATGGATCAGAAACTGCTCCGAAATCAGATTCCAGTACATTAATATTTACATTTGGTAAAACCTTTTGTGTATCCTTATCCCTTACAGTTCCGGAAACAATTCCGGCTTGCATGTGTGATACTGTAATGAGTAATACGACTATTAATCGTGTCATGATCATGGTTGTTTTGGATCTGTAATTAATTGGTTTAATAATTTTTCTATATCACTGCCTGTAATATCTTTATTTTTTTCGCCCATGAAAATGATTCCTACAAAAAGACCGCCAATAGCTTTAAACATAAGATCAGAATCCAATTTAGGAAATTGACCTTGGGCGATACCATCTTCCAACAGCTCTTTAAGTGTAGAATAAAGCTTTTGCTGGTATGATTTCCATACTTGGTCCTTATCATCAATATGCGTGATTGCTTGAGGTGCATTGAATAAAAATTCGTACTCATTTCTATTTTTTTGTGCTTTACGCGCAATTGTAATTAGAATATTGATAAACGATTCACGAGGGCTTTTATCGGAATCGATAACCTCTTCCAAGCTTTTCCATAATGTTGCCCACCCTCTATCCAGGATTTCGCAGAATACGTCTTCTTTTGAAGGAAAATAATAATAGAGTGTAGCTTTTCCGAAATCCGAAACTCGGGCAATCTCATCCATGGTAGCGCCTTCAAGGCCCTTTTCTTCAAAGACGGTTAACGCTCCTTCTAAAATGTGTTCTTTGCGTAATTCACGTTCTTTTTCTTGTCGTTTTGTAACCATATGAATGTTTGTTTTATATTTCGACTTAACGGTCGAAATATAATAATAGGAGTTTACTATCTGCAATTCTTTTTTTATATATTAATTGATTTTTTAGTTTCTGGAGTCATAATCGTGAGAATTGTTACCACAACAAATGATGAAAATATGAGTCCCATTTCCATCGCATATTCTCCCGGTTTAATCCATATTTCTTCGAAAAACCTCCATCGTCCCAATATTTCGATAGCGTTCCAAAATATTATGACCGTTGGTATGGCATAGCGAACAGCAGATGCCATTTTTTGAAATTTTAATAGGCGAATAAACAAATATAATGACCAAACAAGAGAGCCGTAAAAAACAGAATAAGTTACCCAATGACGATCGCCAAAAATCGAATTATCATAGACCAGCAATAAGACGATATAAAAAAACCAAGTAATATAAATTGTTTCCATGGCCGTGATGGTGGCATAATTCCTGGATTTACCGGTGGTCGCCTTCCCTATGTTCATTTTTAAGTTTCGGTGAAACCATTTGAAAAAATGACAGCGTGTTTCTTTATTAAAAAAGAAAAATAATAATGATGCTAATAACACACCAATTGATGAAGGCATTATAAGATATTCCGGCTTTGTAACTATTTCTCCATTTTCTATCAATGGCTGAACACCAAGATGATTCGCAAAGAATACATATGAGAATTCTACCCAACCGGTCCAGATAAATAGCCCTGCAAAAAATCCCAGCCATGTACTTTGCGTTTCCTTATTAATCTTGATTCCGCGTAAAAGTAAATAAACACCTAAAATCCCCATCAATATTGCAGCTGTATATTGGTGATCTTTCCCAAATATTGATTCCATTAAAATCATCACTGTATGACCAAGAGGCATGGTTAATAAAACAACAATAAAGGCTAATACGCCAACGAGTGGTTTTCTGCTTAAAGACATTTTATCTAATCCATAAATTTATATTCGTGATTGTTTTTCCTTGAATCTATGCAACATATTGCTTGAAAAAGGTATTTGACAGAAGCTAAAAGTGAATTCCTATTATCATCCTGATTTTAAATGGGTCGACACCTTCAGAAATATTGGTAACAGCAAAAGCAGAGCCCAAGGCAATCCACAAGCCATCTTTGCCATGAGAGATCACCGGTCCTAAAAATTGGTGGTCTTTATTACCACGAAATTCTATACCCAGCGAAAATAGGGGATGAATACGTTTACTCATTCCTGCATTATATTTCCACATCGTTTCTGTTTCACCATCGTATGTTTCGATTTCAAATACAGGATTGAGAGCCACGTTGATTGAACCGAAGTCCCGGGCCAAGATCAATTTCCCTTCATAGACATGTTTAGAAAAATCTGTATTACCTTTATATTCAAAATAAAGCAGCGGATCTGCTAAATATTGACCTTTTTCACCTAATCGGTAACGCGTGCGCACTTTAAATCCGTCGTACTGAAATGCTTCCTCGGGGTTTTGACTGAAATTCTGGTAGATACCTACGTCAAAACGTGAGTTCATACCAATTTCCAGTTCCAGATTATGAGTTACTTTAACTGCATCTTTGGTATTTTCACGATCATTCCCCTGAAATGTCAGATAGTGTTCCAGCTCTACCTCTCCGGGTGTCATGGTCTGATATTCATACGTCCACACATATCTCCTGTTATCAGCGTAAATACTGGCCAACAGTGACATGGTAAAAAGTAAGATAATTTTTTTCATAATATGATTAAATCCTATGTTTGTTATTGTAATTGAGATTAAGTCTCAATAACAATATAAGAGTGAAAACTGTCGTGGTGCAAACACTTTTTACAATTTAATTAGGAAAATTTACTCTTAATCCTTAATATAGACTGACCAGTCGGTTTAGTTTATGAACGAATCATTACAAACTCAACGCAAAGAACAAATTTTAGACGCGGCACTCCACGTCCTTATTCAAAATGGGTACGAGCAGGCTCGTATGGATGATGTGGTTCAATCGTCTAATTTGAGTAAAGGCGCCATTTATTGGTATTACAAATCCAAAAAGGAAATGTACCTGGACTTAGTCAATTTTTGGGTATTGCGCTACAGTGTTATATTAAACCATATCGTGGAAGAAGACGCCCCTCCACCCCGTCAGCTAAAAGACTTGTTTCAATATTTTATTGATCAATATGAATCAGACCCGCAACCATTTGTAGCACTTACAGAATTTTGGTCAATGGCTCAAAAAGATACAGAGTTCAAAAATAAGCTCCAAAAAGTCTATACTCATTTCCTTGAATTAATTGAAAATATTATCGATCGGGGAGTCAACTCCGGCGAATTCAAAAAATTGGATGTACGTATGACTGCATTATCTATCATGGTCAATATAGAATCAATTAACTGGTTTACCCTCTTTGATGCTCATGGAGTTAGCGTAAAAGAATATATGGAAACAATTACAGATTTTATTTTAGCAGGAATTTTGAAAAAAAATTAGGAGAATAATCACATGAGTGACACACAAACAACATACAAAACAGGCGGCAGTTTCTTGGTAGAGCCAATCGCCGAGGCAATTGTTTATTCAAGGGAAGATTTCACAGAAGAACATCGTGAAATCTATGAGATGGTAAAAGAATTTGATAAGGAACGAATACTTGCCCAAAAAGAAGACATTGAAAAATACGATAAGGATCTATCCTTGTCTTTGATCAGGGAAATGGGCGAATTGGGACTACTTGGGATTGACATACCTGAAGAATACGGCGGTATGGAATTGGATAAAATCACATCTGCTATCGTAGCGGAAGCTTTAACATACAGTCCATCTTTTTCCGTTACGTGGTCTGTTCAAACTGGCATTGGATCTTTACCCATCGTGTGGTTTGGTACAGCGGAGCAAAAAGAAAAATATTTACCAAAAATTGTTACAGGTGAAGTTATTTGCGCCTATGGTTTAACGGAACCATCCTCTGGATCTGATGCACTTTCCGGCAAAACAACTGCCATGCTTTCTGACGATGGAAAACATTACATATTAAATGGTGAAAAAATCTTTATCACCAACGGCGGCTGGGCAGATGTGTTTATTGTTTTTGCCCAAGTGAATGGAAATAAATTCAGCGCCTTTATCGTTGATCGGGATACAGAAGGGTTTACCATTGGTGCCGAGGAAAAGAAGATGGGAATGAAAGGATCATCAACTACAGCTCTTATTTTTCAAAATGCAAAAGTTCCTGCAGAAAATCTCCTTTATAAAGTTGGAAAAGGAGCAGCCATTGCATTTAATGTTTTAAATATCGGCAGATTTAAGTTGGGTGCAGCGGGAGTTGGCGGATCAAAAAATGGAATTGAAGCTGCATCTCAATATGCCAAGGAACGACGTGCCTTCGGAAAACCCATTGCCCAATTTGATGCCATCATCAAAAAGATTGCTGACATGACTGTTCGTACCTTTGCCGCAGACAGTATGGTGTATCGAACTATCGGACTCCTTCAAAATGAAATTGATCAATTAGACAAATCAGACCCGGATTATTACATCCATTTGGGAGAAGCCATGGAACAATATGCAATCGAAACTTCCATGGCTAAAGTATACGGCAGTGAAACAAGTCATTTTGTTGTGAATGAAGGATTGCAAATCTTCGGCGGATATGGTTTTTTAGAAGAATATCCCATGGCATCTGCTTACCGCGATGACCGGATCAACCAGATTTGGGAAGGCACAAACGAGATTAACCGCCAAATCATCGCCGGATATATGATGAAAAATGCTCTCATGGAAGAATTGCCAATACGTGACGCCATCGGTTCCATAGAACAATTTAAGTCTAATGGAAAACTGGAGGACAGCAATGGTCATCTCGCAGCCGAATGCGAAACAATTGAAACTGGCAAACGCCTTGCTCTTTTTATATTTAATGAAGCATTAAATAAGTTCGGTCAGGATCTTAAGCACGAACAGCAAATAACAGAAATGCTGGCCGACATATTCATGGATTTATATACCGCTGAAAGTACTGTTGTGCGTGCTCAAAAAATAATGGAAGACGGCAATCATGACCCCACTGTGTGCAGTATTGCAAGAATCTTTACGGCAGAAATGGTATTACGCTTATTGAATATGTCTCTTACGGCACTTAATGGAATTTATGGCGGGCATACAACACCGATTGTTATTGATCAATTGCGCCATTTCCAAGCACGGATGATGATGCAAACGGACATAATAAACCTGAAGCGTGAAGTTGCAAACAGAATTTATCAATCAAACGAATATCCATTTTAGGAGTTAATTATGAGTACAAAATCAGTCATTATAGATGCTGTAAGATCGCCCATCGGAACCAAGAATAGTCCTTTAGTCGGTATGCGTCCCGATGATATAACTGCACAAGTTATCAAAGGTCTAATGGCCCGGAATGAAAACGTAAAACCGGAAGATGTTGAAGATGTGGTCGTGGGGTGTGCCTTTCCCGAAGGCCCCCAAGGAATGATCATTGGACGATCTGTAGCCATCTTGGCCGGTATTCCAAAAGAAGCAGGCGGAAAAGTGGTAAACCGTTTTTGCGGATCAGCCATGGATGGACTTCACCAATTAAGCACGGCAATTGAAAGTGGAGATATTGATGTGGGAATTGCTGCCGGAGTTGAAGATATGTTTTCTATTCCCCCAGGAGGATTTGCACCTGATTTTCATCCCGAATTGGCCGAGCAGGAATTTTACATTGGCATGGGAGAAACAGCAGAAAATCTCGCTGATGACGGGAAGATATCACGAGAAGATCAAGATGAATTTTCCATCAAATCCCATGAAAAAGCATTAAAAGCATACGCGGATGGAAAATTCGATAATGAATTAATCCCCATCGATGTGTATGGTGAAGCAACCGTCGAAAAAGATGAAGGACCCCGAGAACCGGATGTGGAAAAAATAAAAAGTCTGAAACCTGCATTCATCGAAGGTGGAACGGTAACAGCTGCCAGTAGCAGTCCCTTTTCCATCGGTGCATCGGCGATACTCATAACCAGTGCCTCATTTGCTGAAAAACATGGCCTTACTGTTCGTGCAGAAATTGTAAGTCGTGCTATAGCAGGCGTGGACTGGACACGCATGGGCGCCGGACCTTTACCCGCAACAGAAAAAGTTCTAAAAAAAGCCGGCTTATCCATGGATGATATTGAAACAATCGAATTGAACGAGGCTTTTGCGGCCCAGTCACTATTTGTGATCCGCGAAGGCGATTGGGATATGGATAAAATTAATCTGAATGGCGGTGCAATTGCATTGGGGCATCCA
>JACKQG010006240.1_pt1 | contig 12709 bp, 10 predicted proteins | sample 8237621 | NCBI WGS metagenome assembly JACKQG01 (sample SAMN15677084, study PRJNA649215) | marine metagenome | biome: marine; feature: Black Sea; material: saline water; isolation source: suspended particulate matter (SPM) from the Black Sea western gyre | collected 2013-06-09/2013-06-10 | depth...
GGCGCGCGCCGGCGCGGGGGCCCGCGGTCGCCGCCGGGCCGCCCCGCGATCCCGGGGCCGCCCCGCAGGTCGGCCCCTGGGTGCGCTATTGGGCCCGCATGCTCGACCTGTCCCTGTACGCGGCGCTGGTCGACTGGCTGGTGAGCCCCTTCGGCCGGCCCTTCGACCCCGAGAACCCGGACTACCTGTTCACCACCGCCACCCTGCTGCTGGTGGTCCTGCTCGAGGTGCTGGTGGTGCGGGTCGCCGGCACCACGCCGGGCAAGGCGCTGCTGCGGGTCCGGCTGCGGCGCGCCGACGGCGGCCGCCTGTCGATGGCCGACTCGCTGCAGCGGGCCCTGCGGCTGTTCGTCGTCGGCGAGGGCATGTTCCTCCTGTTCGTCTCGGTCGCCTGCATGGCCTTCTCCTACCAGCGCCTGGTGAACCGCGGCACGACCTGGTGGGACCAAGCCGGCCGCCTCGCGGTGCAGCACGGCCACGTCGGCCCGGCCCGGGCGCTGGTGGCCGCCGCGGTGATCGCCGGGCTCGGCTGGCTGAACATCGACTGGTCGCAGTTCTCCTGAGCCGTCCGCGGCGGCCTGCCCCGGCCTTGGATCCGCCGCTGCTCCGCCCTAGATTCGTACCGGCGGCCGGATCGCCGCCGACGCCATGGACTCCTGGTTCCTCTACCTCGTACGCTGCGCCGACGGCTCGCTCTACACGGGTATCGCCACCGATGTCGAGCGCCGCTTCGAGGTCCACCGCAGCGGCAAGGGAGCGCGCTACCTGCGCGGCCGCGGACCGCTCGAGCTGGTGTTCCGGCAGCCGGCCGGCAGCCGCGGCCTCGCCCTGCAGCTCGAGAGCCGGGTCAAGCGCCTGGCGAAGCGGGACAAGGAGGCGCTGGTGCGCGAACCCGCCTTGCTCCGCGCGCTGCGCTAGCGGGAGCTGTCGCCGCCGCCGAAGCCGTGGCCGCCGGCGCCCTTGCCGAAGGACTTCCCGCCGCCGCCGAAGCCGCCCTTGCGCGGTCCGCCCTTGCCGAAGCCGCCCGGGCGGGGTCCAGGCTTGCCGTAGCCGCCCGGGCGCGGCCCGCCCTTGCTGAAGCCGCCGCTCTTGCGCGGTCCGCCCTTGGGCTTGAGCGACAGCTCCTCGATCTCGCGCGGGTTCAGGCGCACCATCCGCAGCTGCTGGCCGCAGACCCACAGCTTGCTGAGGTCCTTGAAGATGAAGTCCGGCATGCCCTCCGGCAGGTCGATGGTCGAGAAGTCCTGGTAGAGCTCGATGCGGCCGATCAGCCGGCCCTCCAGGCCCGACTCGCCGGCGATGGCACCGACCAGGTTGCCGGGCTGCACGCCGTGGACGTGGCCGACCTCGACCCGGAACCTCTCCATGCCCTCCTCGGTCGGCGGCACGCGGAAGACGCGCCCCTCCATGCCGCCCTCGCGCTCGCGCGGGCGGCCGGTCTGGCGCTCGCGCTGCTGCGCGGAGTCCTCGCGGCGGGCCGCTTCACGCTCGAATTTCGGCCGCTCGGTGAGGAGCAGCGGCTGGTCGCCCTGGGCCATCCGGGCCAGCGCCGCCGCCACCTGGAGCGGCTCGTGCTCGCTCTCCTCCAGGAATTCTCCCACCAGCTGCTCGAACAGCTCGAGGTTCTCGTCCGACTCGATGGTGTCGCCGATGCGCTGCTTGAAGCGCGTCATGCGCTGCTGGTTGACGTCGTCGGTGGTCGGCAGCGTCAGCTGCTCGAGCTTGCCCTGGGTGGCGCGCTCGAGCGAGCGCAGCACGTGGCGCTCGCGCGGCGCCAGGAAGATGATGGCGTCCCCCGAGCGGCCGGCGCGGCCGGTGCGGCCGATGCGGTGCACGTAGCCCTCCAGGTCGTGCGGCGCGTCGTAGTTGACGACGTGGCTGATGCGCTCGACGTCGAGCCCGCGGGCGGCGACGTCGGTGGCAACCAGGACGTCGATCTTGCCCTTCTTGAGCTGCTCTACGATGCGCTCGCGCTGGTTCTGGGGGATGTCGCCGTTGAGGGCGGCCGCCGCCAGGCCGCGCGCCTCGAGGCGCTCCGCCAGCTCCACCGTGGCGGTCTTGGTGCGCACGAAGACGATCATGCCGTCGGTCTCCTCGACCTCGAGGATGCGCGTCAGGGCGTCGAGCTTGTGGGCGCCGCTGACGATCCAGTAGCGCTGGCGGATCGACTCGGCGGCGGTGGCGCGGACCTGGAACTGGACCTCCACCGGGTCGCTGAGGTGCTTCTGGGCGATGCGCCGGATCGGCGGCGGCATGGTGGCCGAGAACAGCACGATCTGGCGCTCGGGCGGGGTCTGCTCGAGCACCCAGGTCACGTCCTCGAGGAAGCCCATGCGCAGCATCTCGTCGGCCTCGTCGAGCACCAGGCAGCGCAGGCTGTCGAGCTTGAGCGAGCCGCGGCGCATGTGGTCCATGACCCGGCCGGGGGTGCCGACGACGACATGGACGCCGCGCTTCAGCGGCCGGAGCTGGAGCGGGTAGGCCTGTCCGCCGTAGATCGGCAGCACGTGGAAGCCGGGCAGGTGCTTGGCGTAGTGCTGGAAGGACTCCGCGACCTGGATCGCCAGCTCGCGGGTCGGCGCCAGCACCAGCGCCTGCGGCTCGCGCCGCTCGATCTCGATCTGGCTCAGGATCGGCAGGGCGAAGGCCGCGGTCTTGCCCGAGCCGGTCTCGGCCTGGCCGATCAGGTCGCGGCCCTCGAGCAGCGGCGGGATGGTGCGGGCCTGGATCGGCGTCGGCGCCTCGTAGCCGGACTCGTCGAGGACGCGCAGGAGGATCTCGGGGAGCCCCAGCTCGCGGAAGCCGGGCGCGATGGTTTCGGTCTCGGTCATGCTGTTCACACCTCAGGGAGCTGGCAGCACCGGATCCGAACCAACCTGTGGACCTCTCGCGACGAGCTCGAACCGGACATTCTACCCGCGATCCTGGCTCCGGGGCGGTCCGGGCTTGCATTCCCGCGGCCGCCGCTGAAGGGTGGGGAAGAGATGGCCAAGGCATCCTTCGAAGAGCAGGTCGAGCGGCTGAACCGCTCCGCCGGGATCGGCGAGGAGGTCGGCGCCGAGTCGGCCGAGCCGGTCCTCTATCAGGCGGCCTGCACCCTGCTCTACTCCAGCTCGGAACAGGTGGTCGGCGCCAGCCCGAGGCGAATGCGCCAGCGGCGCGGCGTCCTGGTCCTGACCGAGAGACGGGTGGTCTTCCGCGCCGGTTTCCTGACCCCGCTGTCGGTCTTCTGGCTGCTGGTGCTGGCGGGGCTGGTGGCCCGGGTCGCCTGGACCGGGGAGCTGGAGCGCCCAGTCCTGCTCCTGGTCCCGGCCCTTTTCCTCCTGCAGCGCCTGCCCCACCGCATCGACCGGCCCTACGCGGATTTCGGCTCTTGCAAGGTCGCGACGGTCCAGGGCCTCGTCAGCTCGGGCATCGGGCTGATCCTGGAGCTGGACCAGCGGTTCTTGCACTTCACGGTCCTCCGGCCTCTGCCGGCGGATCTGGAGGCCCGCTTCCTCCGCTGAGCGGGCGCCGTCGCCGGTTTAGGATGGCGCCCTCGGCCGCGCTCCCGGGGCCGCCCGCCTCATGACCGCAAGCCCCGATCTGGACCCCGCCGCCGCCGACCCTGCCGGGGAGGCGCCGCCGGAGATGCCGCGCTACGGGGTAGGGGAGGAGATCGCCAACGCCCTGACCCACGGCGTCGGCGCCGTCCTGGCGGTCTCCGCCCTGGTGCTGATGACGGTCTACTCCGGCCTCTACGGCGACGCCTGGCACGTGGTCAGCAGCAGCGTCTTCGGCGCCACCCTGGTGCTGCTCTACCTCGCCTCGACCCTCTATCACGCGGTGACGGCGCCGCGCGCCAAGCGGCTGCTGCGGCTCCTCGACCACGGCGCCATCTTCCTGCTGATCGCCGGCACCTACACGCCCTTCACCCTGGTGAGCCTGCGCGGTCCCTGGGGCTGGTCGCTGTTCGGCGTGGTGTGGGGGCTCGCCCTGGTGGGAGTCTTTTTCCAGGCCGGCCTGCTGCGGCGCTGGGAGTTCCTGCGGGTCGGGCTGTACGTCGCGATGGGCTGGGTGGTGGTGATCGCGATCAAGCCCCTGATCGCCTCGATGGAGCTCGGCGGCCTGCTGCTGCTGCTCGGCGGCGGCCTGGCGTACACCCTGGGCATCGTCTTCTACGCCTGGGAGCGGCTCCCTTTCAGCCACGCCGTCTGGCATGTCTTCGTGCTCGCGGGGAGCTGCCTGCACTTCTTCTCGGTCTTCTTCTACGTCATCCCGCCCGCCGTTGGCCGCTGAGCCCCGTCCTCGACCGTCCTCGACGGAACCCGGCCCCGGCGGCTGGACTACACTGGAGGAACCTTGACCGGCATGGATTTCGACCGCCAACGACTCAGCCTGATCGGGCACGAGGGCTTCCTCTACTGGAACCCGGTGTCGGCGGACGTGCTCGACGAGTGGAGCCGGGACCTGCCGCTGGACGCCAACAGCCTGGTCCTGGACGTCGGCTGCGGCCGGGCCGAGCTCCTGGTCCGGCTGGTGGCGGCCTTCGGATGCCGTGGAGTCGGCGTCGATCCCAACCCCTACGCCATCGAGATCGCCCGCGCCGAAGCCGCCCGCCGGGTGCCCGAGGACCGCATCGAATTGCTCCAGGAGCGCTTCGAGACCGACGCCGTTCCGCAGGCCTCGCAGGACCTCGCGATCTGCCTCGGCTCCACCCAGGCCTTCGACGGCTTCGAGAGCGCGCTGTGGATCCTGCGCGAGCGGGTCCGTCCCGGCGGCCTGCTGCTGCTGGGCGAGGGGTTCTGGCGGCGTGAGCCGGCCAAGGAGTACCTCGAGTTCCTCGGCTGCGGCGTCGGCGACCTGCACTCCCACCTGGTGAACCTGCGGCTTGCTGAGGAGTCGGGCCTCGAGGTCCTGCGCGCCCGCGAGACCACCGAAGCGGAGTGGAGCGCCTACGAGGACCGCTACTCGCAGAACCTGCTGAACTGGACCGAGGAGCACCCCGACGACCCCGATGCCCCCGGCTTCCGGGCCCACATCGAGGGCTGGCGCCAAGCCTACCTGGAGTGGGGCCGCTCCACCCTGGGCTTCGGCATCTACCTGCTCCAGCGGCCGGAGTAGCCGCCGCTAGAGCGCATCGACGACCGCCGCCAGCCGGGCCAGGCCCTCGCTGAGCTCGGGGCCGGGGCCGCCGAGGCCGAGCCGCAGCCAGCCGGGGTGGCCGAAGTGTTCGCCGGGCACGATCAGGGTCCGCTGCTCCCGAAGCATCCGGTCGGCCAGCTCCAGCGAGCTGATCGGCAGCTCGTGCTTCACGAAGATCATCGCCCCGGCCTCCGGCGCCAGGTGGCGGAAGCGCCCGGGCCGCGCCGTCAGCCAGTCGCGCGCGATGCCGTAGCTGGCCACGAGGTGCCGGCGCGTGCGCGCGACCAGCTCGGCCCGCGTGGCCGGGTCGAGCGCCCGCCGCCCCAGCCGGTCGCTCAAGGCGCCGGGGCCGATGGTGGTGTAGTCGTGGCGGCCCCAGGTCTCGGCGACGAATTCGGCCGGCCCGACCAGCCAGCCCAGCCGCAGGCCCGGCAGGCCGTAGCTCTTCGACAGGCTGCCGGTGACCACCAGCCGCTCGTAGCGCCCCCACAGGCTGGCCGAGTCCCGGCCGTCGAGCTCGGAGCCGCGGTAGATCTCGTCGCACAGGATCCAGGCGCCGTGGCGGGCGGCGACGGCGGCGACCGCGTCGAGCTGCTCGGCTGGAAGGCGCGCTCCGGTGGGGTTGTTCGGCTGGCAGAGCGCGATCAGCCGCGTGCGCGGGCCGACGACGGCGGCCAGCTCCTCGAGGTCGGCCACCCAGCGGCCGGCGGCGAATTCCGGCCGCAGCTTCCACGGCTTCAGCTCCGCGCCCAGCCCGGGCACCAGCCCGGGCACCTGGCCGTAGTTGGGGAGCTGCACCACCGCCTCGTCCCCCGGCTCGAGCAGGCTCCACAGGCACAGGAAGTTGGCCTCGGCGCCGCCGTTGACGATCTGGACGTTCTCGACGCCGGCCCCTGGGTGCAGCTCGGCCACCCGCCGCCGCAGCTCCAGGCTGCCGTTGGTCTGGGTGTAGACCAGCCGCTCGTCGAGCAGGCCGTCGAGCTCGCCCGGGTCCTGGACCAGCTCGCGGGCCGTGAGCGGATGGACTCCGCTGTCGGACAGGTTGATCTCGACCTCGTGCTCGTGCAGCGACTGCCAGCGTTCCAGCTCGAAGGGCTCGATGCGCATCGGGGATACCCTAGCGCGGCTCCGCTGGCGCGGTTTCCTGACCCGGATCGGGTGGGCTGGTAGCGTGGCCCTCGGCCCGTTCGCGAACCGACTCCCCATGCTCCACCCCGCCGTCTGGCTGCTCCTCGTCCTGGTTCCTCTCGCCTCGCCGCCGCTGGCCCAGGAGCCTTTGCCGGAGCGCGCGGCGTCGCCCGGATGGACCGACCTCGCCGGCGCCTGGACCTGCCGCCTCGACCCGGACGACGCCGGCGACCGAGAGCGCTGGTGGGCGGCCCCGCTCGACGGGGTCCAGGTCCCGCTCCCCGGCACCACCGACCTCGCCGGTCTCGGCCACCGCCTGGATCCGGGCACGATGTCGTACGGCGTCCCGCTGGTGGAGGGGACGTGGCCCGGCACCGCCGGCGTCGAGCGGGTCGACGAGGCCGGGCACCTGGTGCGCGAGTCCTTCTACCTCGGCAGGGCCTGGTTCTAGCGCGAGTTCGAGGTCCCGGCGGGGGAGGCGGGAGCCTGGACCCGGCTGCGGCTCGAGCGGGTCCTGTGGCAGTCGCGGGCGTGGCTGGACGAGCTCCCGCTCGGCGTCCGCGACAGCCTGGCGACGCCGCACCTCTACGACTGCGGACCGCTGGCGCCCGGCGTGCACCGGCTGACGATCTGCGTCGACAACCGGATGATCCACGACATCGGCGTCTACGGCCACAGCTACGGGCCCGAGACCCAGTCGCGCTGGAACGGCGTCGTCGGCGGAATCGAGCTGGTGGCCGACTCCGGCCCGCTGCGGCGGCTCGAAGCCCATCCGGCGGCCGACGCCCGCTCGGTCACCGCGGTCGTCGACCTCCGCAGCCGCGAGGCGCTGCCGCGGACCCTGCCCCTGGAGCTGGTGGTCTCCACCGCCGGCGGCCAGGTCCTCGGCGCGTGGCGGGAGCGGGTGGTGATGGCGCCGGGGACGACGGTCCTCGAGCGGCGCGTCGAGCTGGCCGCCGCGGCCGCGCGCTGGGACGAATTCTCGCCGACGCTCCACCGGCTGACGGCGAGCCTGGACGGCGGGCCGCCGCGGACCGTCTCCTTCGGCTTCCGCCACATCGAACGCGACGGCCGCGCCATCCGCGTCAACGGTCGCCCGGTGTTCCTGCGCGGGACGCTCGACTGCTGCGTCTACCCGCGGACCGGCCACCCGCCGACCGGCGAGCGGGAGTGGCTGCGGATCCTCGGCGTGGTCAAGCAGCACGGCTTCAACCACGTCCGCTTCCACTCCTGGTGCCCGCCCGAGGCGGCCTTCGCCGCCGCCGACCAGCTCGGGCTCTACCTGCAGCCCGAGACCGCCTGGTGGGTCGACAATTGGATCGCCGCCACCGGCGGCGGCCCGTCTCTGCCGGGCGCGGACCGCGCGGTGGAGGAGTTCATCGCCGCCGAGATCCGCCGCATCTCGGAGGCCTACGGCAACCACCCGTCCTTCGCGCTGTTCTGCATCGGCAACGAGTTCGGCGCCGACAGCGACTGGGACGCGCTCGACCGGCTGATCGCGGCCGCCAAGCGGCGTGACCCGCGGCGGCTCTACAACGCCTCCACCGCGCGCGAGCGGGTGGCGAGCGACGATTTCTGGGTCACCCACCGCGCCGGGGCCGCCGCCGCGCGCGGGATCGGACCGGCGCACAGCGACTGGGACTTCGCCGCCGCGGTGGCGGCTGCGCCGCTCCCGTTGATCGCCCACGAGACCGGCCAGCGGCCGGTGTTCCCCGATTTCCCGGCGCTGATCCCGAAGTTCGACGGCCCGCTGAAGCCGCTGAACCTCGAGCGGCTGGCGCGCAAGCTGGACGACTCCGGCCTCGCCGACCAGCTCGGCGGCTTCGTGACCGCTTCGGCTCGATTCCAGGCCGCGCTCTACCAGTCCGAGCACGAGGCGATGTCGCGCACGCCGGGCTTCGGCGGCTATCAGCTCCTGATGCTCAACGACTTCACCGGCCAGAGCCAGGCCCACGTCGGCTTCCTCGACCCCTTCCTCGAATCCAAGGGAGTGTTCGGCCCCGAAGAGCTGCGGCGCTGGAACGCCCCGACCGTGCCGCTGGCGCGCTTCGAGCGCTACACCTGGTCCACCGCCGAGGCCTTCCGCGCCGAGCTGCAGGTGGCGCACTACGGTCCCGCCGCGCTGGAGCGGGCGGCGGCCGAGTGGAGCCTGCGGACCGTGGACGGCGGATTGGTGGGCCAGGGCTGGCTCCTGCCGCGCGAGGTCCCGACCGGCGGCGTGACCGCGCTCGGCAGCATCGAGGTCCCGCTCGGCGGCTTGGCCGACGCCGCCCTGCTCGAGCTGCGCCTGTGTGTCGGCGAAGCCCAGAACCACTGGCGGCTGCTGGCTGCGCCGCCGGCCGCTCCGCCTTCGGTGGGCGAGTCCGACCTCCTGGTCACCGAGCTCTACGACGCCACCGCTCGGCGCGTCCTGGCGGAGGGCGGGCGGATCCTGCTGCTGGCGCACGGTCACCGCGACGTCGACACCACCACCAGCCGGTTCCAACCGGTCTACTGGTCCGGCGGCTGGTGGGGCGACCGCTTCAGCCACCTCGGCGGCCTCTGTGACCCCGATGATCCGGCGCTGGCCGGCTTCCCGACCGACGGCAGCGCCGACTGGACCTGGCACGAGCTGATGGAGGGCGGGGCGCTGTTCGACCTCTCGTGGACCCCCGCCGGCCTGCGGCCGCTGATCCAGGCGGTGCCCGACTTCCACCACGACGCCCGCCTCGGCTGGGTGTGGCAGGCGCGCGTCGGCCCCGGCCGCCTGCTCGTCAGCGGCTTCGACCTGGCCACCGACCTCGACCGCCGGCACGCCGCGCGGGCGCTGCGCGACAGCTTGGTCCGCTACGCCGCCGGCCCCCGGTTCCAGCCTCGATTCGCCCTGGAGCCCGCGCTGCTCGAGCAGCGGCTGGCGCCCTCCCGGATGCAGGAGCTCGGCGCCGAGGTGCTCTCAGTCAGCGCCGAGGCGCCCGGCTACGAAGCCCGCCACCTGCTCGACGGCGACCCGCGCACCCTCTGGCACACGCCGTGGACCGGGCAGCCGCCCGACTTCCCTCACGAGGTGGTCCTCGATCTCGGTCGCGAGGTCCTCCTCCGCGGCCTGCGCTTCCACCAGCGCGGCGACGGCCCCCGCGGCGGGAAGTTGAGCCGGCTCCGGGTCGCCTTCGCCCTCCAGCCCGGCGTCTGGCTGGCCGGCGAGGTCGAGATCGAGCTGGACGAGGCGGCCGGCGCCCAGGACCGGCTCCTGGACGTTGAGGTAGGCGCTCGCTACCTGCGGCTGACCGCTCTTGGGAGTCATGAGGGCGAGGCTTGGGGGTCGCTGGGGGAATGCGAGATCCTCACAGCGGAGTGAAGGGAATCCGGCCCCGTTGATTGGCCCTGTCCGCCCGGCCAGGTCCAGGCTCGAAAAGGAGTTGTGGCCGCCCTCAGGCCACTGGCCTCGCGCGGACCCTGAAAACGAACCTTTATCTTTATAAAATAAAGACTTGCGTCGCCATTAGGACCACTAAACCGGGCCGGATTTCCTCATCTGCCGTACCCCAGCTCCAAAGTTCGCGCCTCCGCCCCGTCCACCCCGGGCACGACCACCAGGAACATCCGGTCGTAGCTGTCGTGGGCCAGGGATCCGTCCACCAGCCCCTGCGCCGGCTCACCGAGGCCCGACACCAGGGCGGGGATGGTGTTCGAGTGGCCGGCCACCACCGCCACCGATCCCGGCGCCAGCTGGCGCAGGGCGTCGAGCTGGGCGGTGGCGTCGCGCGCGGAGATGACCTCGACCTCGAGACCGGTCTTCGCCGCCAGCGGGGCCAGGGTCTGCTGGGTGCGTTGGTATTCGGAGGCGTAGAGCTGGGTCACGCCGCTGCTGCCGAGCATGCGCGCGAGGGCCGCGGCCCGCTTGCCGCCGATCTCGGAGAGCGCGGGGTCGCGGTTGGTCTCGGTGGACGCGGCGGTCTCGGCGTGGCGCAAGAAGAAGACGCAGACCGGCCGGACCGCAGGGTCCTGCGCCTGTTGGGCGGCGGAGGTCACGGCCGCGGCGGCGAGGAACAGCAGCAGGACGGCGAGCGAGGGACGCAGCTTCATGGTTCGATTCTAGGAGCTGCGCGGCTGCCCCCTCGACCTGGGGTGCTAACCTGAGGGGCCCGGCGTGACCGCCGGGTATTTCCTGAGCATGAAGCGTCTCCTCGGTTGGGCTGGCCTGGTCGCGGCGTCCCTCATCGTCGCCCGGCTCCTGGCCCTGCGGGCGCGGAAGCGGGACGGAGCGGTCCCGGAACCGGGGCAGACCCGGCGCCCGTCCGCTCCAGCCGGCGGCGCCAGCCAGGTGAGGGAGAGCCGCCCCTCGCCGTCCGTCACCAGCGCGGCCTGCTGGGTGCCGCCGGGCCGGGCGGCGGAGGTCCGGGGTCTGCCGGTTCCCTCCGGCCTGGTGTACATCGGCCGGGGCCTGGCCGCGGTCCACGGCGGCGGCATCGAGCCGTGCCTGATCGATCCCGATCTGCCGGTGTCTGCCGCCGGGGCGGCCTTCGAGCTCGGCTACTGGCCCTCCTACTCGCGGATCCCCGAGGCCGCACGCGCCGCCCTGCTGCGGTGGATGGCGGGCGGGCGCAAGGACCCGGCGATCGACATCGGCTGCGTCTTCCTGGCCTTCTACGCCCTCGAGCGGCGGGCGCTGCACGACGCCGAATCCGACCCGGCCGCGCGCGCCGAGCTGCCGTCGATCCTGGCCGAGGTCGAGCGCCTGCTGGGGATCTACTCCGGCAGCCGCTCCTTCCGCGGCTACGCCTCGTCCTTCGCCGACTTCCTGTGCTTCGAGCTCGGCGCCGGTGCCATGCGCGAGGGGCCGCCGCCGGCCGGCAGCCCGAACGGCGAGCTGCCGCTGGCGGTCCGGATCACGGCCGCCACCTGCGCCATCCGCGGCGAGGGGCTGCCCGCCGCGTGGGCGCTCTCCTGGGTCCGGAGCGACCCCGAGATCAAGCTGCGCACGCCGGCCGCGCGCTGCCCGTTGGAGTTCGAGCGCCTGTTCCTGCTGCGGTACCGCGCCCGCCACGGCGACGGCCTGCGGCTCAAGCCGTGCAAGGGCCTGGTCCAGGTGCGCTACCGCCCGGCCAGCCCCTCCTTCGACGCCGAGGTCGAGCGCAAGACCGGCTTCCCCGACGTCTGCGCCCTGATGGCGCCGCGTCGCAGGCTGCAGGAGCTCGCCGAGGAGTGCTGCGACGCCCTGGCGCCGTTCAGCCGGCGGGCGGGCCGGGAAGGGGACCCCGGCTTCGCCCTCGAGGCGACCGCCCTGCTGCCGGCGGACCTGGTCGCCGCCCATCCGCCCGGCGAGCTGCTCATGCTGCGAGAGGCGCTGGCCGCCCTGCTCGGCCAGCAGGAGATCGCCGTGGTCCAGGCGGAGGAAGCGCTCGGCCCCTGGCTGACGGCGGGCGCCGGCAAGCTGTCCAAGAAGGCCTCGCTCCAGCTCGGGCGGCTGGTCTCGCACGCCGGCTTCGGCCTCGAGCCGGACCTGCGCTTCGGCGGCCCGGCGTACCAGCAGGGCCAGCCGGTGGCGCTGTTCCGGCTCGACCAGGAGCGGCACTCGTCGCCGACCGCCGCCTACCGGGCGGCCGCCCTGCTGCTCCACCTGTCGGCGCTGGTGTCGGCCGCCGACGGCTCGGTCTCGGAGGCCGAGGAGCGGCGGCTCGAGGCGCACCTCGCCGAGGGCATGCAGCTCGACGCCGAGGAGCGCCTGCGCTTGCACGCCCACCTCCGCTGGCAGCTCGCCGCGCCGCAGGGCACCGTCGGCCTCAAGAAGCGCCTGGAGGCGCTCGACGCCGAGCGTCGGCGCGGCATCGGCCTGTTCCTGGTGCAGGTTGCGTGGTCCGACGGCCGCATCGAAGCCGGCGAGGTGCGCGTGCTGGAGAAGATCTACCGGCTGCTCGGGCTCGATCCGGCGCAGGTGCACGAGGACCTGCACGGCGGCGGGCCGGCGGCCGAGCCCCGCCCCGCGACCCTCGACCCCGAGGCGCTGGCGCGCAAGCTCGAGGAGACCGCCGCCGTCTCCAGCCTGCTGTCGGGCATCTTCGAGGACCCGCAGCCCGCCCCGGCGGCGGCCGCGGCGGCGCCGGTGGTCGAGGGCCTCGACGCCGCCCACAGCGCCCTGTTCCAGCGCCTCGGCGAACGCCCCGCGTGGCCGCGCGCGGACTACGAGGCGCTCGCCGAAGAACTCGGGGTCCTGCCCGACGGCGCGCTCGATATCCTCAACGAATACGCCTTCGAGCGCTGCGACGAGCCCCTCATCGAGGGGGACGAGCTGCTCGAAGTCCAGACCCGCATCCACCAGCAGTTGAAGCCGTGACCGAAGCCGCCCCGATCCGCCCGCGCGACCGCGACGCCATCCTCCAGTCCCTCGCGGCCGGGGTGGTGCCGCGCCGCGGCCACCAGCACATCCAGGTCAGCCAGCACCCGGAGATCAAAGCACTGCTCGAGGACATCGAGCGGGTTG
>JACKQG010006241.1_pt1 | contig 12707 bp, 9 predicted proteins | sample 8237621 | NCBI WGS metagenome assembly JACKQG01 (sample SAMN15677084, study PRJNA649215) | marine metagenome | biome: marine; feature: Black Sea; material: saline water; isolation source: suspended particulate matter (SPM) from the Black Sea western gyre | collected 2013-06-09/2013-06-10 | depth...
CCGGGTCCCCCCGCTCCGGAAACATCCAGCACCGTGGTCTCACCCTGGCCATCACGGGGCCGTGGAAGACAGGAAATAAAGCCAGATAAACATTCTCCATTAGCTTAGGGCTAGGTCCAACGCAGACCCAATATAACTAATCCAAAGGAAAGCCGCATTATGAAAACCTTAATAATAATTTTAATGGTTGCTTTGACTTTGGCAATGTACGGCCAGAAACAAAAGGAAGAAGCCGAGAAAGAGACGAAAAAGGCGACAGTCCTCAAAAAGCCGACGAACTTCACCAAGATGCCCGAAGTAGACTTGTCCGACTTCACCGCAGAACAGAAAACTATCATCCTGAAGCGCGCAAATGCCGAGATGTGCGATTGCGGCTGTAAACTGACTCTTGCCGAATGCCGCAACGACGACACAAGCTGCCGCAAGAGTCTGGCTCTGGTCGGAAAACTAATTGAAGAGATCTCGGGCAAGAAGGTGGCTCCTCCGAAGGATAAGGCACTGGGCAAGGGGCTGGACATGAAGTTCACGGCGACCGACGGCACCGAAGTCGACTTGGCTAAAATGAAGGGAAAAGTGGTGCTCATTGATTTTTGGGCCACTTGGTGCGGGCCATGCGTAGCGGAGATACCGAACGTCAAGAAGACCTATGAGAAGCTTCATTCCAAGGGCTTCGAAATCATTGGAATATCGCTCGATTCGAACGAGGACAAGCTCACGCAATTCATCAAGAAGAAGGACATGCCATGGCCCCAGTATTTCGACGGCAAAGGCTGGAAGAACAAAATATCCACACAACACGGCATTCGAAGCATCCCCGCCATGTGGCTGGTAGACAAAGAGGGCAACCTAGTGGATAAGAAAGCAAGGACCAATCTGGAAGAAAAAGTCGAGAAGCTCTTGGCCGATTAACTCCGTTCTTCTCCAACACCAAGAGGTGAAATCCCCCTCGTCTAAAAAGTTAGAGGCTCTCCATCAAGCGACCTTGCATCTGTTCGTGTCCACGTTTATCGAAAAGCAATGAAAACACCTATAGTTTCCCTTCTTCTGACACTTTCATGCTGCCTGTCTCCGCTTGTCGGGGAACCGGCCAAGTTCGCCAAGGGTATCGTCGACGTCGGGATGGTGGCGGAGGATCTTGAACGCACGGTGAAGTTCTACACCGAGGTGGTGGGCTTGAAGGAAGTGAAGGGGTTCGAGGCTTCGGCCGAGAAGGCGACCCAATTCGGGCTCACCGACAACCAGCCGGCGAAGGTCAGGGTGTTCGTGCTGGGCGATTCGCCGGATTCTGCCCGGCTTAAGATCATGGCGTTTCCAAAACGCCCCGGAGCCAAACCCGACCAGAAGTTCATTCACTCCACCATCGGTATAAGCTACCTTACTCTTCGCGTAGCCGACATGGACGATGCCCTCGATCGCTTGAAGAAGGCCAAGGTTAAGACACTCGGAGAAACCCCGGCCTCGCTCGGGGGCAAGATGCGGATCACGGTCTTTCACGACCCCGACGGCAACTTCGTGGAGCTGATCGGGCCGGTAAAGGAGTGACGCCTCTTTCTCAGAACCAAGCATAAGAAAGAATTTCAACGAAATGATGGTGAAAGCAGCCAGCCATTTTTTGCACACTCGCTCTTGGCATCGGGACTGGGAGCCGAGACGGAAACAAACTCCGTGGACCACCGGGCCATCCTCGAGAAATTGGACGATTCCGGATGCGGACGATTCCGGATGCGGCCGATGGCTCCGGATTCGACGAGTTGGTATACCTTACCATAAACAAGGTTCCTAGTGACTGAGCCCCAAAATGAATTTGATGAACGAGGCTTTTAATGCCTTGAAATGCCAAGCTTTTTATTCAAGATGATTAGTTATAGTTCTAGAAGCTGTAGTAACCTGTACTCAAAGGAGATTTATAGGAGATGGACACAAATTTAAATAGACGAAGTTTTCTAAGAGGCGCAGGCGTCGCGATGGCCCTGCCGTTGATGGAGTCCTTGACTCCCCCCGCCTTGGCCGCTGCAGCCAATGGCAAGCCGGTAAAGCGATTCGTCTGCCTATCCAACAACTACGGGGTTTACCAAAAGGCTTTCTTTCCGGACGTGAATCAGCCCGGGCCAAACTACGACATGCCCGAAACCTTGAAGTCGCTGGAAAAGCACCGCAAGGACATCACTTTGTTCCAGAATCTCGACCATGGCTTCACGGGAGGTCACCAGGGAGTTCCCGTATTCCTTAGCGGCATACGTCCGATATTGGCCCACAATTACCCCGAAGGGAACATCAGCCTCGACCAGAAGCTGGCCGAGCATCATGGAGCCGCCACCCGCTTCCCATCGATGACCCTCGGAGTACGCGAACGCAACTTGCTCAGTTTCACTCGAACCGGAGTACAGGTGCCCAACATGGATATGCGGGCCGCTTATAAGGCGATGTTCTTTGAGGATACCCCACAGAAGAAGGCCTCCGAAGCCGAACGTTTCAAACGGCAGAACAGCATTCTCGACGTAGTCATGGACCAGGCGAAATCCCTGAACGGGAAACTTGGCAAAAACGACCAGCGTAAACTCGAGGAGTACTTCGACTCGGTTCGCACCTTGGAAAAGAAGATCGACCAGCAGGAACCTTGGCTCAAACGCCCCAAGCCAAAACCCGAGACGGAGGAACCAAAACCGGGGAATCGTACGGAAGAACAGCTCAAGGCCATGATCGAAATCATTGCCCTTGCCATACAGACGGATTCCACTCGGGCAATCACCTGCACAAGCGGTTTCGCAAATGGCGATTTTGGCCTTAACGGTGGCTATCACGATTTCTCTCACCACGGCGAGAAATCCGAGCCGGTGGCCGCTTTAAAGAAAATCGAAGGTTTTCAGGTTTCCATGATGTCCTACCTAGTAGACCTTCTCAAGGCACAGGAAGACCCCATAAACGGTGGCACGTTATTCGATCACACCTCCATTCTATACGGATGCGGAATGGCAACGGGGGGGCATTCCACCAGGAACCTCCCACTAGTTCTGGCCGGTGGAGGTTTTAAGCACGGCGAACACAAGGTTTACCCAGGACCGCATCTAAAGGACTTGAAGAGTTCCGACAGATTGGTCAGTCAGGAAAAACGACTAGCCGAAGGCGTATCCGAGGTGCCTGCCGCAAACCTACTGCTTTCCATTCTTCAGAACTCGGGACTGGAAATCGATCGATTCGGTTCCAGCACAGGAACGCTGTCCGGCTTGGAATGGTCCTAGATTACGTGGGCGAGGACTGTCAACTTTCGGACGGTGGTCTTGAGTGATCATGAAATCATTGAATACTTCCTTCGTTCGCAGGGCAACAGGACTGCTTCCTGCCATTGCTACTCTATTCATTGGCTCGCTTGCCTGTGCTGACGAGTCGCTAAAGAAGCTGGATCCCTTCCTCAAGCAACACTGCTACGACTGCCACGGCCCCGAGAAACAAAAGGGAGACATTCGCTTCGACACCCTCGGCAAAGATCTTGCGAAAATCGAGAATCTCGAGATTTGGCAAAGCATGCTCGACCAACTCAATCGCGGCGAAATGCCTCCAAAGAAACAGCCTCGCCCCAAGCAGTCGGAAGTCAAGAACGTCGTCGAATCCTTGACCCACGCACTCGCAATAGCTTACGAAAAGGGGCGAAGTACCGGAGGGCAAACCGTGCTCCGAAGACTCAATCGACATGAGCTTCGCAACACCTTTCGCGACCTGCTCTACCTAAAAGGCGCGGAATATAGTCCCGATGCAGGGGGGGCTAAGCTGGTGGACAACAACGGAAACGGAAGTGTCGAGCGCACAGGCAACGATCCCCTGCGCTTCTTTCCCGAGGATGAGGAGGAAGATGGCTTCTTCAACTTGGGCGACAAGCTGGTCATGTCGGACTTCCTCTTGAAGCTGACCCTCGACGCAGCCGAAGAGGTGCTTGCTCAAGCCACCCACCTCGAGGTCAAACCCAAGGTGGAAAAGAGGCGTTTCTCGGGGCATTTAATTGAAGGAAAGGGACAGGGAGAACATCCCGTCGAGGCGGTTTCCCGTGAATTCAGCCCCGACTTCGACATGATGGCAAAGGGCTATGAACGCGATGGTCGCGTTTCGCCCTCCAAACTCCGGCAAGGCGTCGGGGTTGCCACTCGTTACCGAATCACTATAGAGGCATCCGCCCACAACGGGAAGCATCCTTTTGGTGAGATGATTCATTTCGGCCCCGACAAGGATTTTCAGCTTTGCCTAAATATCGCGGACACTGGAAACGGAGGCATTGCCGGCCCGACCTCCAAGCCCCTTGCCATTTGGTCGCTTCTCGGCGATGGCAAGAAAAGGACCTTCACTCATGAAGTATGGATGGACAAGAGATGGGCCCCGTGGATTGGCTGGGAGAATGGCCCGGACGATAGCACCTTTCGGGCAGAGAAACTTGTGGAGAAATATATGCCCGATGCTTACTTCTCCCGTCCGGACAAGAAGGTCGACAAGGAGGGTCACGACCGCTGGCCATTCAATTTGGCCAAGCTATTGGTAAAAGACGGTTACAAGGGGCCTCACCTCCGGGTTTACAGCCTAACGGTCGAGCCACTTTTCGAGGCTTGGCCGCCCAAGAGCCACACCGCCCTGTATGGTTCCGGCTCGGGCAAGGAAGAGGAAATCAGAAAACTCATGGCCACCTTTGCAGAACGAGCCTTTCGCAGGTCCGTTAAGCCCGAACTGGTGGAACCATACGTACAGCTTGTCATACGCCAGAAAGTGGAGCCTGTAGTTACCTTGCCGGGTGGAATAAAAGATTTGAAGTACAGAGTATACGAAGGCCAATGGGAGAAACTTCCCGAGTTCGATACTCTGGAAGCCATATCCGAAGGAACCTTGCCTAAAGGATTCATCGACCTGAGCGTCTCCAAGCGAAAAGAAAAGTACGGCATGGTCTTCACGGGAAGCTTGAAGGCTCCCAAGTCCGGCGAATACGTATTTGAGATCGCATCGGATGACGGTGGACGCCTATTGATCGACGGAAAAAAAGTCGTCGAGCACGATGGCCTCCACGGAGCCGAGCTGAAAAAGGGTAAAGTCAAACTCGAACAGGGAGACCATGAGATTCGAGTGGAGTATTTCGCCTATGGCCAACCCAACAGCTTCAGGGCCGGTTGGGGAGGTCCGGGACTGGCTCATTCCCAGCTTTCCACAGACAGCCTTCGAGACTCGAAACAGAACAATAAAAAGCCTTCGAATGAAGTGCCTCTTCTCATTCGGGCCATGCAGGATGGATACGCCGCCATCATGTGCTCGCCGCAGTTCCTTTATCTTCAGGAAAAACCCGGTCGCCTCGATCCCTTCGGTATTGCCTCCCGAATGAGTTACTTCCTCTGGTCTTCCATGCCCGACGAAGAATTGTTTGCTGCAGCTCGCTCAGGGAAACTCAAGGACTCCAAGGAGCGCAGTCGACAAGTTGAGCGCATGCTCAAGGATACCAAGGCAGAGGCATTCGTACGCCATTTCCCATCAGCTTGGCTGCGTCTTGACAAACTGGGAGACATGCCCCCATCAGGCGGTGACTATCAGTTCTACAAGAACCTCAAGGTCGAACCTATGCTGGCCAAGCAGGTAACGACCTATTTTTCGGATATACTGGAAACCAACGGACGTATCGAGCAGTTCATCGACTCCGATTACACCTACATGAACCAGACCTTGGCCAAGTGGATCTACAAAAGGGAAGGAATCCGGGGCGAACGCTTACGGAAGGTCAAACTGGACGATCCTCGCCGAGGTGGCATATTCACCCAACCGGGCCTGATGACCGCCACGGCGAACGGAGTCGACACTTCACCGGTCGTCCGTGGAGTTTGGGTACTGGAAAACATACTGGGTACACCACCATCCCCTCCCCCTCCCGATGTAGAACCCCTTCCCGTGGATACCCGAGAGGCAACATCCATCCGGGAACGGCTTGAATTACATCGCAAAAACGAAGCCTGTAACAGTTGCCACGTTAAGATCGACCCCATGGGATTTGCATTTGAAAACTTCGACGTGGTTGGCCGCTGGCGCGAAAGATACAAGCGAGCCAAGGGGCCCATAGACACTTCGGCCACCATGGCGAACGGAGAAGAGATCGCCGACATCGTCGCCTTCAAGAAAATGTTAATGGAACGCAAACCGCTGATCATTAGCTGCCTGACAAAGAAGATGCTCACCTATGCCACCGGCCGTCATCTCGAGACGATCGATCGCGGAGAAGTGGATCGCATTGTCGCCGAGCTAGGCAAAAAAGAGGATCGCCTTCGCGACCTCGTCCACTTGGTTGTAGAGAGCGATATATTTCTGTCGAAGTAACCCGGGCCTATTGGCCATCAACTTTTCGAGAACCTATATTCGAGAACGTTTATAAATGAACACACTCCCCTCTCACCTTTTCCGCATGATTCTGACAGTGGTCGTGGTTTCAATCACGGTTCCCATGCAGGCAGCCGGGCAAAAAAATCAGTTACCAAACATCGTCTTCATCATGGAAGGCGACACGCCGGCGTTTCTAAACCTGATCGACAACGGGCTGGCCGGCGAGATAAGCCCCAGCCACGGCGGTTGGGGCGGGCGATACAAGCTCCGAAAGCCTGCAGGCGAACCCCGCCCGATCTGGACCAACAGCCCTGACACGCTCACGGTAGATGGGAAATCCTATACCAGCCCGCATGCAACCGTGTGGCGATGGCGGGAGGCCTACCAGAACGATTTCGCCGGCCGCATGGATTGGTGCATCGCAGGTAATCGCCCAGACGCCAATCACCATCCTGTGGCGGTTGTCAACGGCGCCGAGGGCAAGAGCATCATCGCGATGACCGCCAGCCCCGGCCAAACTCTCACACTCAGCGCCGCAGGCTCATCCGATCCTGATGGCAACAAGATCCTTACAGATGGTTTCAATACCTAGAGGCGGGCACCGCCAGCCGCACCGATATCCTGGGACAAGAAACCAGCGAGATCACATTCAAAGCTCCGAACGAACCGAGGCGAACCGTCCACATCATCCTGGAACTACGCGACAACGGAACCCCCAACCTGTTCGCGTACCGACGGACGGTCGTAACCCTCGGGGACAAATGTACTTCTTACTAAACCACAGGAAACAATCATGACATCCAGAAGAGTTTCATCCACGCGAAAATCGAAGACAAACAAAAGTCTTTTCATCTGCCTTTTGGCGCTGTTCAATTTTGGCAGTCTTGTTTCAGAAAGTTCAGGGGCTGAGTCTTTGGTCGACTAAGACAAGATCCTGAAGTCCATGGATTGGTTGCAAAACCAAGACTTCGATTGGTACAAGGCTAATATTCCCTTTATGGAAACGCCGGACAAAGAAATTGACGCGACCTACTATTACCGCTGGGAACTGGTCACTCGCCACATCTGTTATGGCTCCCCCAACAGCGGGTACTCACTGACTGAATTTGCTAATCGACCTTCCTGGTCTGGCGCTTATGGGGCAATCGCCTGTCCATCGGGACACCAGTTCAATGAAATACGCTGGATGCACAACCCACGCGTTGCGCGCGACTATCTCCGTTACTGGTTTAGAACGAAAGGCGCCCAACCCAGAAAATATTCATCGTGGTTGGCTGACTCTGCCTGGGCGGTTCATCAGGTTCATCCCAACAAGGCCTTCATCATCGATCTTTTCCCGGACCTGGTTAAAAACTTCAAAGGCTGGGAAGCGCGACATTGGGTCAAGGAAATGAACATGTTCTGGCAGACCGGACATGACGATGGCATGGAGTTCAACATCAACAGTCGTCAAACGAAGGACATCCTCAGAGGCGACCGGGCATTCCGTCCTTCATTCAACTCCTACATGTGGGCCGACGCCACTGCCCTGGCCAAAATCTCGGCATTGGATGAGGACAAGGAGTTGGAAAAGGAATATATGGCCATCGCCGCGAATCTAAAAAAACAAATCCAGGAAAAACTCTGGGATTCCAAACGAAACTTTTTCTTTCCGATGTCGAGTCGCGAGGAAACAGATAAAGAGGGGAATGTTGTCAAAGCACACACCCTCACCTATCAAAGTGGGAAATTCGCAGGCAACCCCCATGGCCGTGAACTACATGGCTATGTACCATGGGCCTTCAATATTCCCGACCCGGGCTTTGCCGTTGCCTGGCAGTACTTGATGGATCCGGAGTATTTCTACGCCCCTTTCGGACCCAGAACCACGGAGGTGAACGATCCTTTGTACGTACTCAAAACCGGCTGTTGCTGGTGGAGTGGGCAGTCCTGGCCATTTGCCACCGCCCAGACACTCAAGGCGATGGGTAATCTGCTGCAATTTTATGAACAAGATCAGATTAGTAAGAAAGACTACCTGACGGTGCTGCACACCTTTGCCATCTCTCAACGAAAAGACGGCAAACCCTATATCGCAGAAGCACTGAACCCTGACGATGGCTCGTGGCGAGGTCACGATATGCGCAATCGGAGCGAACACTACTTCCACTCGAGTTTCAATGATCAGATCATCACCGGCTTGATTGGGCTACAACCCGCAAGTGACATCAGCTTTGTCATTGATCCTCTGGCTCCAGAGTCGTGGGATTATTTTGCCATGGAATCCATTCCCTACAAAGGTCATATGATCAGTGTTCTCTGGGATAAAACAGGCGATCGCTATGGAGCAGGCAAAGGCTTTCATGTTTTTATCGATGGCAACAAACCCAAAAGCACTCAGTCCCCTCGAAAAGTGACGATAGCTCTACCATCCGTACAGGAAGTCCCCATGGATAAACCCCTTCGCTTCAACTATGCCGTTAACAACGATGGCGACTACTACCCTCGTTATACCGCGTCATTCATCGCGAAGGGTACGTCCCTCAGCAAAATTCATGATGGCGAGTATGTGTATGACAGACAGCCCGCAAACCGCTGGACCAGCTATGGGTCTAAACAGAAACAAGATTGGCTTGTTTGTGATCTGGGTGAAGCGCGAATACTCGACACGCTCAAACTCTACATCATCGACGATGGCCAAGGCGTGCTGGCGCCCCGTTCCTTCACATGCGAGTACTGGAAAGACGAGAAATGGGTGGCCCTGCCAGGTCAAAAGCGATTTCCAGAAAAGGCCGAAGGCAAACGAGCGAACACCCTCAGCTTTCCGGCACTCATGGTAAGGAAACTTCGTTTTGTTTTTCAAAATGCGCCCGAATCCGGCTCCGGTCTCACTGAACTTCAGGCCTGGGGTCCGGGACGTCTCCCCTACATCCCGCCCCGTCCTCCACCAGGAAATATGGCCTTCAATCCCACCAATAAAGGCTACCCGAAAGCAACGGCCTCCTTTTCAGACCGATACGGCGGTGTCGCCAAAAGCACCATTGATGGAAAAATCAGGTTTCAAAGGACCCCGGTCAACCGCTGGACCTCGTATGGTTCGCCAAATAAAACAGATTGGCTGGAAGTCGACTTTGGCAAGGAGAAGGTATTCAAGAAAGTGGTTCTGCATATTTACGATGATCATGGAGGGGTGCAAACCCCCAGCAGTTACACCATCCAAACCCTCAAAGGAACGGAATGGACCGATGTGCAGAACATCCATAAAAGCCCGGCAGAACTCAGGGGTAGTTCAGAGAATACAGCCACCTTTGCCCCGCAGACCTCAACCAGGATACGCGTGGTCTTTACTCACAAGGGAAAAGCCAGATCGGGTCTAACCGAAATTGAAGTGCGGTAACTTCTGTATCAATGATTGGCCAAATGATGATCAAACAATAGATTTACTTCGTCACCACTCTCTCGCCGACTGCTTCCCCGATTCTCGCAATAGCAAACAGGAAAATTCATAGAACCATAGAGAATGAAAATCCAATCTATACCATTTGCCGTCGCGATGTTGCTTTTGACGATTAGTTTTGCCAGTGCTGCCCCCCAAACTCCTGCCGCTGTTATGGCTAAAGATGGCAAGGCACAAATGCCTATTACTATTAGTGCAGAGGCGTCAGATGAAATCAAGGCACTGGCGACAACTTTGGCGCAGAAGTTAGGAAAAATCAGCGGGGTGACGTTTCAAGTTGCAACCAACACCTCGCCAAAAGGTATCGCGCTGGGAACCATTACTGAATTCCCATCGGTAAAGAGTACTCTGAGTGCCACCGATGTAAGCCAGGCCGAAGACTACATCATTCGCACTCATGCGGGAGGCGTTTATCTGATCGGCGCGACCGACAAAGGCGTGGGCACTTGCCTCCAAGTGCGACTACAAGATAGATCGCAAAGCCCGGGATCGCTCGATGGTGGAGATTCGAAAGTCGATTGGTCCCAACACGGGGGCGCTGGGATACTCCTCTCGGGTTCCCGACTAGCCCGACATCCCGGCCCGAACCGGAGCGATGGCAACCGCCTTGGCGATTGCCGGCGAGGAACCCAAGATGGCCAAAGGTTTTGCAAACGCGTTGGCGAGATATCAATCCCGCATGCGGCACGCCCACTCAATGAGCTCGATCAGCTTGATCTACGGCATGGCCGGCATAAAGTCGGTAGATCCCAAGGCTCACGAAACTGTCATGAGAAAATGGATCCCTTATTTGGAACTTTGCCGAACCTCGGGTGGTACGGCAGCCTATTTCGGTGGCAAGAGAAACTATGCAGGGGATGCCTACCTCGGTTACCATCCAATAGGCAATGCAACCGTGGCACTCATGCTTGCCAGCGCCGAGAGCAAACTCTTTATCCACGGAGGAACCAAGCGCAAGTGGCTTGGGATGCCCTAACTCGAACACGCAAATGAACCTACTCACTCGAACTCTTTCCTCATTGCTCGCTATCTTATTCCTGTCGGGAACCCTTGATGCCGCTCCTAGTAAGCCCAACATCATTTACATCGTTTCCGATGACCTCGGTTACGGTGATTTGGGCAGCTATGGCCAGAAGCAGGTTAAGACACCCCGATTGGACCGCATGGCCAGAGAAGGTCTACGCTTTACCGACCACTACGCCGGACACACCGTATGCCGACCGGCGCGCCTCGTATTCCTTACTGGCAAGCACACGGGACACACGGCGATTGCCGGCAACAACATGCATGTGCTGCCCAAAGGTTCGAAGACCGTGACCTCCCTGCTGAAGGAGGCCGGTTACGTGACGGGCGGCGTCGGCAAGTGGGCGCTCGGCGACGTTGGCACTACAGGCCACCCGAACAACCAAGGCTTTGATTTCTTCTACGGTTACTTGGACCAATCCGCTGCTCACGATTACTATCCTGAATTCCTTTTTCGCAACGATAAGGCAGAGCGCTTGCCCGGCAACGTAAACAGCGGGAAGAGGAACGTGTCGTCAAAGAAGGTAACCTACGCCCACACTCGGATCACAGAGGAGGCGCTGGCCTTCATCGAACGCAACAAGGACAAGCCTTTTTACCTTAACCTCACTTGGACTATACCACACACCAACAACGAGGCGGGAAACGTCGAAAAGAACGGACAGGAGGTACCCGACCACGGGATCTACAAGGACAAGAACTGGCCGGACCCGGAAAAGGGATTCGCCGCCATGGTGACCCTAATGGACACGGACACAGGAAAAATCATAGACCTGCTCAAGAAACTTGGAATCGCCGAGAACACTTTGGTGGTTTTCACTTCGGACAATGGCCCCCATCAGGAGGGTGGACACAAGGTGGATTTCTTTGATTCCAACGGACAACTCAAAGGACATAAGCGTTCGCTGCATGATGGCGGCATTCGTGTCCCCATGATCGCGTGGTGGCCCAAAACGATTAAATCCGGCGTAAGCAATCATGCTTCCGCCTTTTGGGATTGGTTGCCAACTGCTTGTGAACTCGGTGGAGCAGAAACGCCCGAAGGCATCGACGGGATTTCATTTGCCCCTACCCTACTGGGCAACACGAATAAGCAAGTCCGGCACGATTACCTTTTCTGGAGATGGAGTCGCTTTCGGGCTGTGCGAATGAATGATTGGAAAGGGGTCCAAACCGATAAAACTTTAGCTCTCTATGACCTGAGCAAAGATATCGGAGAGGAAACCGACGTCGCCTCCGAGAACCCAAAGATTGTCGCGCGAATCCAGAAGATCATTGCAGAGCTCGAATAGTTAATCCCCCCCTCCCGGTAATTGTCAGGATGGAGGGGTCTGGACTTGCCCGTAGAATTCTCATCTCTAGTCTATGACGATGAAACTAAAAGCTTCAGTACTTTTAATACTCATTAACGCAGCCTTTCTCTGCCTCTCTTCTGCCGTGGAGAAGAAAGGCGAGAAGAAGTTCTATGATCCGGTCATCAAGACAGTCGAAGGTTGGACGATAGAATACGACCCGAAACTGCTGTCCAAGGAGAACAAGGCGTTCGGTGAAGACGCTACCAAGGCACTGGCCAATCACCTTCAGCGCATCAAGTACATCCTCTCGAAGGAAAAGGTTGTGGTACTTCAGAAGTTGCCAATTCGGATAGATCTCCAGCACGAACTTGGCAACATGCAGTACCATCCGGGTAAAGAATGGTTGATTAATAACGGCTACGACCCTCGCCTTGAGAAAAGAGTGCATATACCTCGGGCAAAGTCCCTGCTCGACAGAGGCACTTGGGCAAAACACCCTTACGTTATTTTACACGAACTAGCTCATGCCTATCACGATCAGATTCTGAGTTTCGACAACAAGGAGATCATCCAAGTATATCAAGCATCCGAGAAAAAGGGTCTTTACGAGCGAGTGCTCC
>JACKQG010006242.1_pt1 | contig 12703 bp, 11 predicted proteins | sample 8237621 | NCBI WGS metagenome assembly JACKQG01 (sample SAMN15677084, study PRJNA649215) | marine metagenome | biome: marine; feature: Black Sea; material: saline water; isolation source: suspended particulate matter (SPM) from the Black Sea western gyre | collected 2013-06-09/2013-06-10 | depth...
TCGAAACATGTGTTGCAAAAGTGATTGAGTTTATTGATGCTCAGAATCTTTTTGCTTAATTGACTTACCGTTTCATGATAAAAGGCTCTCCCTTTGGGAGAGCCTTTTTTTTAGACCCCGGGTGAATTAAGGGAGTTGACCCCGGGTGAAATAATCGCAAACCATGCAACTTGATTTTAATCGAGGCAAACTGACGCGATTAATTCACCCGCGGTCTAGTCACAATAAACTCACCCCCGGAATAAACTCACCCCCGGTGAGTTTATTCAATCAAGCCCCGCCATGCACAATGACATCATCGAAATCATTCATCATACTTGGGGTAATCTCACCACCATATGGATTTGAGATTGGTTCGCCTGCATCATCTACAGGTTGATTTGTTTTTTCTAAGAAGATCGTGTCCTGACCAGCGGACAAAAGCATGTACCTGCCCCGAGCAGTTCCCCAAGCCACGCCATCCTGGAAATCAGGATCAGCATTCGATTCATCTATATCCCAAAAACTTGGATGGGCGAGAAGGAGCGTAAGCCACGCGAGATTATTCTCTAAGTCCCCCAAATCATTTCCAAACAGACTGCCATTGACGTTGATGATCTGATCGGTAGGGTCAAAGAATTGTAATTCTTCTTGTATTTCAAACTGCGGCATTGGCGTATTTGGATCACTATCAGATTTAGCAATCACTGGGCCAGATGTTCTCGAAGATCTGAAATACATAATTGGTGTTTCCCATGGATCAATCAGTGTTGGGAAGAAGAAACTATCTCCGAGGTCGTTTACATTTGGTACATCGCTGTTGCTGTACGCGGCGTATAGCAAATCTGCAGACTTAGGACTGAAATATGGTTCGTATTGACGTCCACCAATAAAGGGTCCTTCGCCAAATCGGTTTTGATCGAATGCGAGATCCCAGCGGATGTTCGAGGCAGTCGCTTCATCTTCAAAGAACGCAGAATTTTCAACAATGACTGCTGGTCCATTAGCGAAATTATCGAACTCATTGATCACTGAATTTGGTGAGTTACTATTTTTTACCCTCGCACCGCCCATGAGTTCGAGCAATGCATTTTGCATCGATGTGATTTGTATGCCATTAACGGCACTCTCTGGCAAAATTCCCGGATAACGACCATGATCTAGTGCAAAAATGTCGCACGCGCGAGCAAATGCTTGCATGAGGCTTTCTGCTTTTGTTTTCTTTGCCGATTCTTGTACGCTGCCAAGAGCAGAGAGAAGAATACCAGCAAGGATTGCAATGATTGCGATCACTACGAGAATTTCAACAAGTGTAAAACCGTGTCGATATTTTTGTGTTGCGTGTGTGTAAGTCATGGGCGTGTATCCAAAAAAACAAAGTGGTGAAAGGGTCTAAAAAACCCGCCACGCTCATCCGCAATTACAGAGTACGCGATGGACTCACCGCAGGCAAGGGTTAAGTTGTTTTAATTCCAAATATTGACCCAAGAAAGTGGGGGAGGTACCCGCAAACGAATGTATCCATACCTGCTTGGGTTCCTGCATCGTCAACGCCCCAAATACAACACTTTAGGTCTATGAACTCTGGGTCAAGTTGGATGCGAAATAGATCTTCGTCTAGATGCACCGTTTCAAGTTTAGAGGAAAGGGCAGCAGTTGCAGCATTGACATCCGGATTTCCAATACAAATGGTTGGTTGTACGCGAAGTTCTGTATCGTTGAGGTACCAAAGATCACTGCAAACAAGTGGCCAAGGTGCTTCGTCGATGTCTTGCTCTTGCATCCACGCAGTGATCGCGAGTTGTAAAAACATTGCACGCCTTCGATCACAAAGTTCGGCACTTAAATGAGCACCAACTACGATAGGCATCACTTGATTTTGTTGAATTGGTTTGTCAATTTCGAACATGTTAAAGTTCCGCTAATCGTCTTGCTGTTTCTGCTTCAATCAATTGATCCATCATCGGTTGCATGTTACCACTCATCGTATCAGACAAATTATAGTTTCCGCTTATTCGATGATCGACAATGAGATTATCTTTGTAGCGGTACGTGCGAATTTTTTCAGCGCGATTTCCACTGCCGATCATTGAACTTCGAGCTTCGGCTCGCTCCGCGTCAATTTTTGCTTTTTGTACTTCAAACAAACGGGCGCGAAGTAATTTCCACGCTTTTTCACGATTTTGTGCTTGGCTTTTTGTATCTTGCATTCGCACTTCAATGCCAGTCGGTTCGTGAATGAGGTGCACAGCAGTCGCCACCTTATTTACATTTTGACCTCCTGGGCCAGTCGATGTTGTAATCGATTCTTTGACATCGCTTGGGTCGAGATCAACTTCAACATCTTCAGGTTCAGGAAGGACGGCGACCGTCGCAGTTGATGTATGAATGCGGCCTTGCGTTTCGGTTGCTGGCACGCGCTTCACTTGGTGCGTTCCGCATTCAAAACCAAGATTCGTCCACACGCCTTCACCAGAGATATTGAGAATGATGTCTTTCGTGCCACCCATGTCATCGATTTTCCACCCCCGAAAGTTGGCATATCGTGTGTACATATCTTTGAGGTCATTTGCCCAAATTGAAGCTTCGTCCCCTCCAACACCCGGTCTTACCTCAAGGATGATTGACCCTACGGATTGATCATCTGCGGTAACAAGTTGTTTTAGAATCGACTGAGCAAGATTGCCAAGCGTTGTATCTAATTGAGGCAATTCTTCTTTTGCCATGGTGGCGAGTTCAGCATCGTCCCCTTTAAGAAGTTCAGCACATTCTTGTTCTTGCGAGATTGCAGATTCGTATGCTTCAAATTGTTCGACAAGCGGTGCGATCGCCGCTTTCTTAATGGAGAGTGATGTGACTTTTCGATGATCGGATAACACTTCCACATCGAGCAATTGCGCAGCAAGATTAGCGTGTTGATCAGCGATCTCACGTAATTTTTCAGCAACATTTTCGGGGATACGTTCCGACATGTGGGCATGGTATCGGAAGAGAGAAGGGACTAACTTCGAGCGTTATTTTTTCTTCTTTTTGAAGTAGTCGCCTTTGAACTTCGATTGGAATTTCTCAACGCGGCCAGCAGCATCGACAAAAGCAGATTTACCAGTGTAGAACGGGTGTGATCCAGACCAGATATCGACGTGGAGTTCAGGTACGGTTGCACCAACAGTCATGACGTGCTCGCCGCGGAACATGACTTTGCAGTCGTTGAAGTATTTAGGATGGATTTCGTTCTTCATAGTATGGCTCCAATTCCCCTGTTTCGGTAGGGGAGCCCCATATTGTAGGATTTATCGAGAGATTGTTCAACCCCCTTTGCGAGCGGGTTTGTTTTGCTATAATCCACGATTCCTATCCCCTATAGCTCAGTTGGTAGAGCGAGCGGCTGTTAACCGCTAGGTCATTGGTTCGAGTCCAATTGGGGGAGTTATAAACGACAAAAGCCCCGCTATTGCGGGGCTTTTGTCGTTTTTAACTCCCAAGCGTTGCTTTGCATCGCTTTGTGCATTTCGGATATTTATCACTTAAGAAAGTAAACTTTCTACGTGGCTCATATCCGAAATGCACCCAATCTCCTCGCATTTCAAACTAGCTTCCGCTATTTTGAAGTGTCGAGTCCAATTGGGGGAGTTATAAAAGAGAAAAGCCCCACAGAAGCGGGTTACGTGGTGAGAATAATATAGATCGCGGAACGACTTCTTGGATTCCAATCAAGGAAAATTGAATCGGTAATGCAGAAGCAAGAATATCAATATAATATATATACTCTTTAGTATGTTTACATCAAACACGATAACTCGCGACATGCAATTTTACGCTCGCTTCTCTACAGCAATTTTACTCTGTGGCTTTTTGTTTACTCTAATGGGATGTAAAACAATGAATACAACATGTTCAACAAACAACGATCCTGAAAATTCCGAAATCTGTTGCCCTCCATCAACTGCAGATGTTGCTGGCGTGCTGGCTGCGAACGATGCATTTTACTCAGCACTAAACGATATGTTTGTCGGTAATATTGCTCCGATGGATAAAGTATGGTCGCATGAAAGTGATGTCACCCAACTTGGACCGATGGGTGGCAAACTTGTTGGATGGGATGTTGTAGGTGACGAATGGCATCGTGAATCAACATTGAAGTTAGGTGGTAAGGTATCAGCTGAACTCATTAGTGTCGTTGCAGGCCCTTGTATGGGGTATACGGTTACGGAAGAAGTCGGTCACAACATGACTGCAGATGGTAAGCCTGTGGAAGTTCGTTTTAGAGCAACCAATATTTTCCGCAAGGAAAAAGGCGGTTGGAAAATGGTGCATCATCACACAGATATGTCAGACGGCTTGATTGAGTCAACTGGTGAAGTGAAATAAACAGATTTCACCGCCTCACTAAATTATCCTCGGGGTAGTTAATTACTGCAAAGCGACGCTGCCCGTTTCTGTTTCTCCAGTAACTGATTGGACTTCAATCCATAATGCTGTTTGTGGAGTCACTTCATCTGGAACTTCAGCATGCGCGTGGTAATGATCGCCATGGCCATTTGCTTTATTTACCATTGAGCCCGCTTTCGTTTTTTCACCTATCCAAAGTCGGACATCTGCACCTTGTTCGCCACTCATCAATCCTATGGCGATTTGATACTCTTCCCGTGGTTTCAATATTCCTTTCGCTCTGATTTGTAATGTGACTCCCGCAAGGGTAATAGTTTCAGAAATCAATTTTTCTGTTGATATATCTGGCTTTTCATCATTGGGTATGACGGCTGGTTTTTCTACAGGAACTTTGGTTTCAGGTGTTGAAGTTTCACTGCAAGCGGTTGCAATGAGTAAAGATCCGAGAATAAGCGTGTGTGTAAAAAGTTGCATCTGTGTTCCCTTTTTTATATTCGTTTTAATCAGTTTTTAAATCAAATGAGCCGGTAACTTTTTCGCCGTTGTCTGTTTCGATTTCAACCCACAACATACTTTCCGCAGGAATAGGATTGGGTACATCAGCATGGGTGTGCCAGCGATTTGGTTCTGCTGGATTTTCGATTTCAGACTTTGCTTTCATCGAGCCTACGGCACTCTCAGTTCCAATCCAGAATCGTACAGCAACTGCTGTGATGGACGAGCCAGAAACTGGTGTGACAGTGACATCAATTGGAGCATCTTTTCCTGCAACTATGAGACCTTCGTCTCGAGTTGCCATTACTTGGAACGTACCGATTGTTGTATTCCCGAGTGGTATGACTGCGCCACCATGGCCAGCAGTGTGCGTGTTCTCTGAACTTTGAGTTCCTTGTGTACTTGTTTCGTTTACATTTTTCAGATCATCATCACTGCAGCCAAGCATAACTAAGGAAAGGGTGAGGGTTGCGATTGTTAAGAAAGGTATTGTGTTAAACATGAGTTGTTTCTCCTTTAGAGTGTAGTGTAGTTCTTCCAAATACAAGCGAAAAGCCTGCTGGAATAACAATGAGGTTTAGGACAGTTGAAGTGAGCAATCCGCCAAGCGTGACGATTGCAAGTGGGGCGAGTAATTCGCTGCCCGGTTTCCCAGCAGCAAGTGCGAGTGGAGCGAGACCTAGCACTGCTGAAAGTGCTGTCATTAAAATTGGAACGAGTCGTTCCATTGATCCCCGAAAAATGGCGTCATCGATTGTGACACCTTCCTCTAATAGTAAATGATTGTAATGATTGATGAGCAAAATACCATTGCGTATAGAGATTCCAAAGAGGGTGATAAATCCAACCATAGATGCGATCGAGATAACAGGAGCAATGTACGTCCCACCGAAACCAAACAATGCAATTGTGTTTGCAAAAAATCCTCCACCCTCAGTGATGTAAATTGCAGCGATGCCACCAATGAGTGCGAGGGGCATATTGATTAAAACAAGCAGCGCTGAACGCATCGAGCCAGTTGAAATTTGCAACAGCATAAGAATGAGTACAGTGACTGCAAACCCAGAAGCGAGAATAGTTTTTGATGCTGATTGCTGTGCTTCAAATTGGCCGCCGTAGTGCACCGTGTACCCAGCATCCTGCACAATCGGGTCAACCAAGAGTCTAACTTCTCCAATAAGATCACCAAGGTTTGAACCCCGTGCAACATTGAGGGAAACGACAGCTTTTCGCTGTGCATTTTCTCGTGTAATTAAGTTACTCGATCGTTCTGGACCGATGTCTGCAACATCTCGCAGTCGAACAGTTGCACCATTTCTTCCACGAAGCAATACGTTTCGAACCTGTTCAATAGTTTCCCGTTGCGAGGGGTCAAGCCGTACAACTAAATCATACTGCCGAGTTCCCTGATTGATAGTATCAACAACTTCGCCGTACATCGCCTCGCGAACCTGCTCGGCTGCTTCAGCAGGCGTGAGACCAAAAGCAGCGAGTTCAGCGTGACGATACTGAATAGGAAGTGATGTAATCATGACTTCACGGTTCGCGTTCACATCTCTCGCCCCAGTCACATCCTTCAGAGCTCCCTCAATTTCTTTTGCAATGCTGCGAAGTTTGACTAAGTCATCGCCGTAGATACTAATGGCAATAGCTGCAGGTGTTCCTGAAAGAAGGTGACTTAATCGATGCTCAATAGGCTGGCCAACCATCGTTGTAATGCCCGGAATTGCTGCAAGGATTTTGTCGATTTCTCCGCGGATTTCTTCTTGAGAAACTCCATCATCCATTGAAACTTCAATCTCAGAACTACTCACAGGCTCAGCGTGCTCGTCGCGTTCAGCACGACCAGTCCTTCGAGATACCGAATGTACACCTTCGATAGATGCGAGTTGCATTTCTACATTTGTCGCCAGTCGGTGTGATTCCACAAGCGAAGTTCCCGGAGGCGCAAACAGAAAGATTGTAAAGGTGCCTTCATTAAACGATGGAAGAAACGAAGTGCCAAATGTGCTTGCAAGCAACAGCGCTGCAGCAGTTGCAACAGTCGCACCGGTGAGCACGAATCCACGCGCGCGTAGCGTTGCTTGAAGTGCACGCTTGTAAAAACGTTTTAGGAATTGGACAAGCCACGACTCCTTGTCATGCCCCTTGCTAATGCTTTTACCGAGTAATATTTTGCAAAGTGCAGGCGTGAGCGTGAGGGCAACGAGAAGAGACGCAATAATCGAAATCATGTATGTAAGTGCAAGTGGTTGGAAAAATTTTCCTTCGAGACCTTGCAAAAAGAGAAGAGGTACAAAAACCAAAACGATAATGACTGTCGCAAAAACCATTGCGGGTCTAATTTCATTACTCGCATCAAAGATCACCTCAACGAATTGGCGCCTACTTTCGTTTGGCAGTGCGTTATTTTGTTTTAATCTTCTAAAAACATTTTCTACATCGATGATCGCATCATCGACTAGCACCCCAATTGCAACAGTGAGACCACCAAGCGACATCACGTTCAGCCCAAGATTCATCGCATCCATCATCAATAATCCAATGGCTAGCGATACTGGGAGCGCAGTAAGCGTAATAATCGTCGTTCGAATGTTCATAAGGAACAACATCAAGACAATTGCCACAATGACAACTGCTTCAAGTAGCACTGTTGTGACATTGTTAACAGCGCGGTTTATAAAGTGTTCCTGCCGAAAGACATCTCTGTTGAGCACCATGCCTGTCGGTAGCGTTTTTTCAATTTGATCAAACAGTCCATCAATTTGCTGTGTTAATGCAAGAGTGTTTGTGCCTGGCGATTTTTGAATGGAAATGACAACAGCGGGCGATCCATTGTCCGAGCCTTCTCCTCTTTTGAGCGCAGGACCTAACAGAACATCTGCAACTTGACCAATTGTGACAGGCACACCCTCGTGAAATGTAACTATTGTGTTTGCAATATCACTTGGTTTTGTGACACGACTTTGTTGCCTGATCGGTATTTCAAAACTTCCAACATTTGGTAAATAACCTGCACTTGCTGTGGAGTGTGCGTTTCCCGCAGCTTCAACAACATCGGAAATTGTTAACCCGTACACTCGCAAACGTTCTTGATCAACATTTACTTGGTACTCAGGAAGTTCACCGCCAATTGCAACAGCCTGTGCAACACCCGGAATCGCAAGAAGTTTATTCCGCAAATCGAACTCTGCATACGAGCGAAGTTCTAGTGGTGTTGCTTCGCCGCTTGGCGAAGAGAGCGAAATGAGCATAATCTCGCCAGCAATTGAAGTGATTGGGGTAATGAACGGCTCAACCTCAGGTGGAAGGTTTTTTCGGACAGTTGATAATCGTTCAGCGACAAGCTGCCTTGCGTCGTAGAGATCAGAGCCCCAGCCAAGGTCAACCCAGATAATCGACAAACCGATTGCACTTGCAGAGCGAACTCGGCGAACACCTGTCATACCGTTGACTGCAGATTCAATCGGGAACGTAACGTATTGTTCAACTTCATCTGCAGCGAGTCCGCCGGCCTCTGCCATGATTACGACAGTGGGTGCATTTAACTCAGGAAATACATCGATGCTCATCCGAGGCAGTTGATATGCAGCGTATCCCGTAACGAGTAGAGACATCAATACGATAAGGGACGAATAATTGAGGGAAAAACGAATCAGTGCTTTTAGCATCACTTAATCCCCACCTTCGTGGAATGTACCATCAGAGTGAAAGTGTCCACCCTTTTGAATCGAACCACTCGTTGCAAGCATGAGTTGAAACCCACCATCGAGTACGACTTCGTCGCCATCTTTGAGACCGCTTAAAACTGCAACCCATCGTCCATCGTCTAATCCAAGATCTGCTTCCAAGCGAATAGCTTCATTTGGATTGTTTGGATTGCGTCGAAAAATAATTTGAGTGAGTCCATCTTGCTGCACCGCCGAAAGTGGGATTGCAAGTTCGGATCCACTTGTAGAGTCTGTGATTATTTCGAGTTGTGCAGTGACACCAGGACGTGCCCAAGACAATACATTTTCTGGCGTTACGTATAAGTCAATTGTTCGATCATTTGAATCTCCTGTGAGTCCAAGTTGCAGTGTGCCATGCATTGTTTTTTGCAAATTCACAGCATTTCCAGCAGATGTTGGTGTTGGTGGAACGATGTTCACTTGCAAACCATCACGCAAGACACCAATGTCACTTTGCAAACCAGAAGCGTGAAACCGAAGTTTGTCGGGTTGAACAACTGTAAGAACATTTGTTTTTTCATCAGCCCAGGCGCCATCTGTAATGTTTAGTTTTTCAACAACTCCTGCTTGGGCTGCGGTAATGACAATCGACGTGATGTTTCTCCACCAATCATGATCGTCCTTCGAAACGTGGATATCAAGCATTGCACTTGCCGAATCAAGGGCGATATCAAACTTAGACCTTGCAGCGCGGAGCGCCGCAAGTGTTTCAGTGTACGTGGCTTCAAGTTGGGCATCTTTTTCTCGTAAGTCTGCGTATTCAGCCCGAGCAGCGCTATACGCTGCTCTTGCAGCAGTTAATTCTTTGGAACTACCACCACCTGCTTTGCGAAGTGTTTCGAGTTTTTGAATTCTCTTTTCCCACATTTCTACGTTTACTTTGACGCTGTATTCGTGTTGTTCATGCGCAAGAAAAAGTGGGTTGTACATTTCCATTTTTGCATCAAGTTGCTGTACGTTCGACAAGAGTTCTGCAATATTTTGTTGTATATCACGCCACTTTGGAGAAGTAACTCGAAAGAGTGCTTGTCCAGTTTCAACTTTTTCGAACTGATCCACGAGAAGATCAATTTGTCCTGAGAGCATTGTCTGATACTCTCTTTTTGCTGAAGGCAAGTATTCAAATTTTCCGGGAGCACGCAATGTATCTTGCAGTTGCCTCCGTTCAACAGTTGCGAATGTGATCCCAAGGTTCGAACGAACTGCCGCTGGGATCGCAACTCGGTTTGTAGGAGTTGATGTGTGTGAGGAGTCGTCTGGTGTTTGTTCGACAGGGGCCGAACTCTCTGAGCAACTTAGAAGTAAAAGAATCGTAAATATTGTTAATAGAATTTTCATTGCACACCTCCAAGTGTGTCTTTTTGTATTTCTCTGTTCATCGGCGATGGATGTAATTGGTAATCGGGGCCAAGAATGTTATGCACTGTGATTGCTGCATGAAGTTCAGTAACTTGAAGACGAAGCAATTGTTGTTTCGCATCAAACTGACGAGTTATTGTTTCGAGCAAAATAAATGTATCTACTTCACCAAGGGCGATGATGTTTTCTACATCACTTGTTTGTGCTTCGATCATAGGAATGATTTCGGCTTCAAAGTACGAGTGCTGTTCTTGCTTCATCAGTAGAGTCGTATTTGCAACTGCAAGTTTACGATAGAGGCGAGCAAATGTTGTTTCGGCTTCTGCCCGAGCAACTTCACGCCTTGACTTCGCTTCAGCGATTCCTGCTTGGTTTCTATTCCAAATTGAGACCGGAATAGTAAGACCAAACAATACGCGGTGATCGTTAAATTCACTGCCATATCCTGAACCAATGACAATATCAGGATATTGTTTTTTGATTTCTAATCGAAGCGTTTCCTCCGCAGTTTGGTACTTTGCAAATTGAATTGCAAGTTCGGTGTTTGCATCTATAAGGCGAACAGTCTCATCATCAACCTCAGTGTTTGTAATCTCGGGGAACTGAGGAAGCAGTAAACCCGCACAATCTGGTGGAAGTCCCATCAATGCTAGTAAAGAGATTTCTTCTTTGAATAATTGCAATTCGGTTTCTGTCGCGAGAACATTGTTCGTTGCGAGTTCAACTTGAAGTAATCGGTGTTCAACACGATTGATCTCGCCTGCTTCGTAGAGCGTGCTTGCGAGTGCGTTGATTCGTTCAAGTTGTGTGATCACTTCATTGACGAGGAGTACATTTAAAGTTGCTGCAGTCCACGAAGTCCACCTTGAACGAAGTGCCGCTCTTAGGTTCCATTCAGCATCGACAAGCGTTCGAAGTTTGGTTTCGTACGCAGAACCTGCTCGAGTTTTCTCAACTTTGAGTCGTCCTGAAATTGGAATGGTGAGATTTCCCATAATTCCAAATTCAAATGGAGCAGAAGGAGAGGATATATCAGCGCCATCAAAACCAAAAACTGGATCTGCCCAAAGCCCAGCAGTTTCAAAATCAGCAAGTGCAACACCTGCTTCTAATCGAGCTATTCGAAGTTCTGGGTTATAGAACAGGGCGATGACCTCACCCTCCGCAGGTGAAATGCCATCACTCAAATCAAACTGCAGTGGAGTTCCACTTGCAGAGGAAAGGCGATCGGCAAACGCTGTGACGGGTTCAATATCGATCAACCTTGTTTCCAAGGAATTGCGATATCCACCGATGTCGAGCGGTTTGGGTTCGTAAGATTGACAGCCAACAACGAAGAAGGCTATGGTGAAGAAACTAACGTTTCTCCAATAATTGAAATTCACTTGTAACTCCTATCTAAAATTCACAACAACACACTCCAAGTAATAATGAAGTGGAGCGAACGGAAAATCAGATAGGTTTTTTAGAGGAGGAGGCGCGTAGTGCGCAAGACAACAAGTTGCTGTTCTTTTATCCCGAGAGTGAATTCGGCATCAGGTGGAACCCACAATGCACAACGTGATTGCATTTCTGTAGTTGCGGTGAAATGTTCATACGCCCACGCAACGATGGTCCCATCGTCAGAATTTCGTGGAGTTGAGAGCAGTGTAATGAGACTTAACTCAAGATCGGTACATTCGCAATCATCTATATCTACATCACTGGCAATTGGCGATGGCCATTGGTTGTGATGGCTGCATTCCATTTCGCAATGTTCAATGACTTCTGCACTCTCATATTCATGGTGTTCGTGTCCACCACCGAGACAAATCGAGACTGAATTTTGTAGCCCACCAAACACACCTTGTAGTGTGATGGCTGTCAAAATCAAAATAGTGGTAAATTGTTGAAACATGTGTACGTATTGACTATAGGCGAATTATGTGTCTTTGTCCATGTAAAGATTGGAATTATCTGAATCGTCCAATAAAAACCTTAAAAACGGAACTTGAATCCTATGCCAAAGACGTAATCGCGTTCCATGCGGTTGTCTAACCGTTGGTGAATGGGAATTTGAATTGTTGCTTCTAGTGCCCAATATGCTTTGACATATTGCAAACCGGGTGAAAGAAATATTTCTTGATCATTGTTTGTTTCATACGCGCCGTTGAGTTCGATTGACCCAAAGAGGGCTGTCGGATCTTCATTTGAATACACATCTGGGGAAAGTCGATACACATACGCGAGGTCGTATGTCAATTTGTCTTCGCCGTCGTTTCCATCTCCATTGTTAAATTGCCAGAGTAAATCTGTGTGAAATGCATGTTTCCCAGTTTTGTACGTATAAACTGCGCCGATAATTGGGTCTGTTGAATCTGATGTGAATTGATCCCTACCGGTAGGAAACTCAACACCTGCAAGTAAGTCAAACCGTTGGGTATCAAATGGACCAGTATTTTCTCTGAAAATACGGAACTTTCCCATGATTTTCATATCGTCTAGACCAGAAAGGTCGGTTTCTGCACCCGTGATGCTGTTATCCGTTTTGCTCGATATACGAATAGGTGCATTCACCATCAAAGTAAATTTTTCAGATACACCATACATGAGCGTTGTCATAGACATGATCATTTCTGCACTCACATTTGCCATGGGTGTTTTGTCTGCTTCGGTAAACGTAAATCGTTGCCGTAGAATCAGTCCGCCCTTATTGGGCTGCATCGCGGCGTTAGAATTGATTGGTGCTTGTGCAGCAGCGATTGTTGCGA
>JACKQG010006243.1_pt1 | contig 12703 bp, 8 predicted proteins | sample 8237621 | NCBI WGS metagenome assembly JACKQG01 (sample SAMN15677084, study PRJNA649215) | marine metagenome | biome: marine; feature: Black Sea; material: saline water; isolation source: suspended particulate matter (SPM) from the Black Sea western gyre | collected 2013-06-09/2013-06-10 | depth...
GGCCCTTACCCATTAAGCGCCCCCAAAGAGGGAGGAAAAGAAAGAGGAACGGGATGTGGTCGGGGTGGGTCCCGTCCCCCTCGCCCCCCGGGGCGGTTGGGAACAGCCCCAGGGTGAGCGGCGGCGTCACCCCGGGGTTGACCGCAATGGGTTCGTTAGCCCCGGGGGGGGCAGCCACGAAAAGGGCCCCCCCCTTTAGGAACATCCCCATGTTGAGTATCCCCGCCACGGCCAGCAGGATGCCACCGTAGACCCTCACCCCTTGGCCGAAACGTAGGCCGTAGTATTGCGGAATCGTCATCACTCCCAATCGTCGAAGTGGCACCACGATGAACCCGGTGAACCCGACCAGCAATGGTACTACCCCGGCGACCACCGCGATATGAAAAGCGGAAAAACCACCCGTAAAACCCTTTTGGGCGGCGAACATGACCGTGACCAGTCCCAGTTCAGAGCCCGTCATGGAGGCCACCGCCAGCCAGGTGCGCACCGCCCGCCCGGCTACCACGTAGTCCGCCATGTCGGAGATGAATCGGTTGACGTAGAGTCCTACTGCCACCGTGCCGAGCAGGTAGCATCCTACGATGACCCAGTCCACACCGCTGAAGTTGGTTTCCAGGCCCGTCATGATCGAAGAGTAAGTGTTCGCGAACTACCTGTTTGGATTTCCGTCCTCAAGGCTTCTTCTTCGTCACCCAGACAGGGGAGGACCACGCCATGTTGCCGTCCTTTTGGACAACTCTCACATAATAGCGGTTCTCTCCTTCCAACATGTCCTCGTCCGTCAGGGATTGTTCGAAAGTCGAACCTTTGAAGGAACGAAACTCCTTCCAGTCCTTTTCATTCCGCACTATTGTGATCCGCTTGAAGATGGCCGTTCCGTCCACCTTGAACCATAACTTGGCGTTCTCCTTGGTTTCAAAAATCGAGCCGAGCGGTTTTCCGTTGCAGGTGAAATTGAGGTATATCTTGTCGGTCGCGGCAATGGTCCGGCGGTTGTCGAAGGCTTCTATGATGCCTTCGCGAGTGAAATCCTTGCAATAGACACCTCCGTAACTGGCATGCTGTGAGATATGGTCGGAACTGGCGAACACACCGAGGTTATGCCCATGTTTCAGCGCATTTTGATAGGTTCCCGCCTTATATTTCCCGAAATTCGTGATGGGCCCCGGTGGAGTAGCCTTGGCATCCCCGTTAATGGTGTATGCTTCGCCGGGTCGTAGTCCGACGGTGGGTTGAGGAGCGCCTTCGCCCTCATAGGACACGCGAGCTCCTTGGTAGATTTCCACGACGTTTTCGTGCTCATGGTCGATATGCTCGTATTTTCCCCAGTCCGTACCCATGCCGGTTGCCCCGGTGTGGCTGATCACTGCAACTGGTTTGCCGTAACTCTTGAGGATGTCCCACAGTTCGTAGGGAAGAATTTCCCCAGTCTTCCCACTAACTGGAAAGACCTTGCTCCAAGTCGATTTCAAGTAGGTTGGTCGCTGGATGTAGACGATCGGTCCGCCACGCTGGGCAAAAACGACGTTCCGGTGTCCCCAAGGCCAACGTTGCTCACGCTCGTAGACATAGAGCGTATTGAAGCGTTCCGGGCTGTGGAGGGCGTCATGCATGCGTTGGTTGTGCCACCATTCGTAGGAATGATACATTTTGCCGGCGTCGGTGTGGTCTGAGGTGCCGAGGAAGTCGAGCTTGGCCAAGTCGTAGGCGTAGCGGAAATGGTCTAGGATGCATCCGTCAAATCCAGTCCTGCAATTCGAAACGTCGGTGTGGCGATGCACGTCTCCCCAGAACAGCCCATAGGTTTGCCCATCCACTTTCCATTGGTGGCGATCGAAGGCCGGACGTTCGGGGGTTTTGTGGGAGTGCGGGTCTTCCGGTTTCTGCTCCACCTTGGCAACGGGGGGGGAGGCCTCGGGAAGTTGGGAAGGAGAGGGAAGGGCGGCCAGCATGATCTTGGCCGTCTGGTGAGCCTTGTGCTTTCTCTCGTCGGATGGCCAGCACACCCGAAGATCACCCTTGGCTCCTTTGGCAGACGGAAGGAAGACCAGTTTCCGGTCTTGTCCATAGCTGCTTGATGGAATTCTACGGCGAGAACTCCAGGTGCCCGACTTGACCCGATAGGAGGTTGCCGCAATCCGCCAAAGGGCCGCGTTGAAATAACGGTAGGCGACCCATGGGTTGCCTTCCCTGCCGACTCCCACCACGGGTACGTTCACGGGATTGCCTGCTGTACCTGCAGGTCCGAGCGGAATTTCTTCAAACTTCGAGGAAGCAATGTCGAACCTGCCGAAGAGAACCGACTTCTCGGCATTGATTCCCGTCTTGTTTCCGTGACCGCGGTAATCGAGGCCGTGCTTGACCTTTCCCCGCTCGGCCGAGATCCAAAAGCCCTTGCCATCGGCCGTTGCTGCAATGGATGTCCGGGCCTCGTACTTCTTGCTGTGTCCGATCGGGAACTCCTTTACGTTCCCCTGTGCATCGACCTTTGCGAGGTAGAGGTTGAATTCGTTTCCTCTTGAACTGTCGTAGGCTATCCAAGCGTTTCCATCCCGGTCAAAAGCAATGCTGGGGGACCAATCCCCTCCGACTAGGTCGGTTACGACGAATTCCTTCGACCATTGACCGGTTGAGGGGTCGTGGTATCGTGCAAAAACATCGCCCTCGCCCGCCCGAAAGGATTGCCAACTGACCCAGACTCTTCCCTTGGCATCGGTTCCCGCCACCACGAATGCCTCGGCTGCGTCCGAGTCCGCCAAGGTGACGGGTTTGCCCAATCCGTGCTTCTCGTTCCAGGAACAAGCCTTCAAATTCACAGTTTGGTCATCCGACGTCTCGCTCCACACAACCCAGGTCGTCCCTTTGCCGTCCACCGCAATGGCGGGGGCATGCAGGACGGCCGACGCGACCACCGTGGCCAAGGTCTCGAATCCATCGTTCTTCGTCCGGGCGAGCCGCAGGGCGTCGCTTTTGCCATTCCACTCCAGGTAGGCAACGAGGGCGCGGCCTTGTTTGTCGATCGCGGCTGCCGGCAGGTCGACTTGAATGCCTTCCTTGGCGATCTTTCGCAATTCGCCCGCTAGTTCGATGGCAGGTTGACGGAATGGCACCGTCTTCTTCCTGAAATCCCTGACCTTTGGCTTCGGTTTGTTTGGCTGTTTTGGCTTCTGGACAGAGGGTTTGTCGCTTGCCTGAGCGTTTAGTGGATCAGCAGATCCACAGAGAAGAGATATGGTCAAGCAGGTGAGGGTAACTATTTTCATGGGTGGATCCGATCGGTTAGGGTAATCTGGTTGGAATGTTTGCTTGCCTAAACAGTACGATCAAGCCTTGTAGCCTGGTTGGTGTTCAATTTGCGAGTATTCACTTTTTACCCGAAAAAAGTTTCTCTCTGCAAAGCCGTTCCAAGTCAGGGAGGTCATAGGTCTGCAAGGCTCCATTTACGACATCTTCGAAGCAACGCTTGGGCTGACTTTCCTCAAGCATAGACATCCAGGAGCTACGATGGTCAAAAACTTGTAATTGAGCAAAAAGTTCGGGTTCCAAAGCCACCGCATGGAGTGCGGGAACCGTAGCGCCGCCGATCGCCAATACTTTCATCTTGGCTCCTTTTGGGATAATGCCCGAGCTATCCAGACTGATTGCAAGTTTGAGTAGGTCTTCTGCTCTCAACGCCACCAATGAACGACCGAGGAGGTAAGACATGTAAAACGTCTGCCAGTTTCCGAATTGTTCGGAGAATTTACTTCCCCGAGTTTCCCCGGTGCAAGTTATCTCAACGGAAACCACCGAGTGGCCGGCCTTGCTCAACTCAAGGGCCTTTTCATGACCTTTCTTCACGCCCTCGCCATGCAATAAAAGAACTGGATGCTTTAGTGGATTCGCGGGAAGGTAAGCCACCGAGGTCAGAGGGTATGAACCCTTTGATCGAAAGAACCCTCGGATCATCTTCAAGCCGTTTTCTTGAACTGTCTCAACGACGTGATGTTCAAGCCTCGGCAAATTAGTCGAAGGTCGAATCGTTGAAACCTTTCTTATCATCTTGCGGGCAGCTTCCGGTGAAAGTCCGGCGAATTTTTTTCTCTCCGTCAAAAAGTTTTTGGCTAGAGAACGGTTAAGTTCGAACACTGTTCTTTCGTCGGCAAGGTGAAGGACTTCACCTTGCGGGGTGCACCACAAGTCTTCGACTGAACGTGGTTTCATGGGTTTCTCTTTCACGGCTCTGTCGTCACCCAAAAACCATCGTCGCGCCAAACGAGTCAGTGTTTCGCGTTGTAGCTTCGTGATGCCGTGTTTGCCTTTGTCTTCGACCAAGTCGATGGCCAAAGGGTCGCCCAGCAGACTGTAGTATTTCTTGGACTGCCTGAAGTTGTCCCAAGTACCTTTAGTATCGAAATAGTCGCCAGAGGAACAGCAAATCAGCGTGGGGCGCGGAGCCCTCATGAGGACATAGTCGGTGTGATCCATACCATAGGCAATTTGCCCGAAGATATTCTGTTCCGAATCCTGTGGCCCTATCGATCCTATGAGTTGTCGAAAAGTGGTGAGGAAGCATGCTGGGGCGGCAAAGCCCACTCGTTCGTCCAATGCCATGATGTAACTAGTCAATGTGCCCCCACCGGAGCAACCGGTGCAACCGATCTTGGTCCCGTCTATGTCCTTGCGAGTCGTTAAGTAGTCGATGCCCCGCATGCCGTCCCAAATCCTATATCGCGCAGTGTTTACTCCCAGTAGAACAGAGCCGGCCCCGATCAGGAAGTGTTCGGCGACCGACGACAGCTTGCGACCCTCTGCGGGAAGTATTTGGCTGCGTTCACCTTGCCCGATCGGATCGTAACAAAAGGCCGCAATGCCGTTACGGGCCAGAGTGATTCCTATGAATTGATTGTAGTCCGCACCCTTTCCGCTCTTGCTGTGACCACAGGCGATCAAGACCGCGGGATAAGGGGGCTTGGTCTTTGGAAGGTATAGGGTAGCTGTAACATGATGCTGAGGCTGACTCTCGTAAATAACCTTTTCAACCCGATGGTCACCACCCTCGATTTTTCCAACGACTTTTGCATTCAGTGGCGTTCGTTCCGGAAAGCCCCCGATACGCGAAACGAAGAATTTTTTCAAATTCTCCTGATATTCCTTGAATTGAGCAGGCGTTGAAATTTCACTGAGACGTTCCTCGCGGCGATCAAGGGCATTGTAAGCCTGTTTGGCCAAGTGTTGGTAAACGACTCGGTTGGCTGGGGCATCAAGCAGGTCCTTGTTGAGGATGGGGAAGAGGTCCTCCTTGGCCCAACCTTGGACAGATAAGACAAAGGCGAAAGCAAGACTGAACAGGGGCTTTTTGTAGTTCATGCTTCAATCTTTTTGCTTACTTGCTCTTTAATTGCGAGATGAGAAAGGCGCTCGGGTTCTCGTGTTTTACCTTGGGTAGGCCGGGGTAGACGAGTTCGCAATCAACTCCTTGTGCCTTGCAATCCTCCTGCAGCTTCACCCCGAAGTTCGAGGTGTGAGTTGGGTCCTTCTGAGCTTTCCCCAATGCGGGCGGAGCGTTATAAGTCAGAAATACGGTAGGATCGTCGGGTTTTGGCCTATACTTGGGCCAGCCGCGAAACAAGGTGAGTTCGCGCGGGGAAAGGTAAACCTGCTCGCCGGCGATAAGATTTGCCTCCGCCTCGATGATGCGCGACTTGCCCTCGACCGCCGCCCCGATGGTCCACAGGTGCTCCAAGTCCTGATGCCCGAAGCGGTCCGTCGAAATCTTCCCGACGTCCACGGAGATGGGCTTGCCACCGCTGTTAATAGCACGGACGGAGGCCCGGTATCGGTAGCGCCCGGCCAGTTTCGTGCGGTCGGTATGGACGCTCACATGCTTGTAGAGTTGGGCTCGAAAAACGAAGGCGTCGCCCTCCAACCGGGACCAGGGAACGATGTCTTTGTGGTATACTTTTGGCTTCTTCTCCAGCCATTTCTTGCCCGTGAAGCGTTGCTTCTTTGTCCGCACGTCGACGACGCCCGGCGGCAAGGCATGGGACAAGGCAAGGGCCGCCGCCTCCTGGTACCGCACTAGATGGACGGCGGAAGTGCCGAGTCCTTCACTGACCTTGTCGAAGCCTGCGACCAAGTTGTCTTCAGGCAAGAGAGAATTAAGAACCACAGCGACGTCAAGCAGGTCGTGCAACGTATTTTCGTATTCCGTTCGGTTGAGACGACGAATGGGCACGCGGCCCTCACGCTGATTTTTCTGGGAAGCTTCATGAAGGGCGGCCTCAAGGAAGGTGAGAAAGTTTCCTGGGGCAGCGGGTTCCGGCTGTTTTTTCTTCTTAGGTGGCATCTCCTGAAGACGCACCCGGTCGAAGACCCGAATCCTCCTCCGTCTCGCATCCTCTGCGTTCAAGTCCGCCTACAAGGCCTCGAGATTCAGCCCGCCCTTGGCCACATCCGCATCGTGGCAATCAAAACAATGCATTTCAACAAAGGCCATTGGAACGCTCTCCTTGGCGGAAACGTTCACCGAGAACCCGGCCAACGGAACGGGTAAACAAATGAATGAACCGAATTTCATCGCCGCACGAATAAGTCCGATAGCACAAGGTGAAACATTAAAGTACGGAGCTTGTAGCTGTCCTTTTTGGCGGCAGCGGTGATGGCTTTGAGGTGGGTGCGGTCGTCCAGGGTCATCACGCGGCGTAGGGCGAAGGTGGCCAGTTGCTCGACGAAGGCTTCGGCGAACCGGTCGAGGTCCTGTACCAGCAGTTCCTTGAATTCATTCGGACCGGAATAAGCCCGACCATCGGGAAGTTTGCCGGATGCGTTTACGGGCGGGTTGGCTCCTTGCCCGCCCGGCATGTTTTCCTCCGTGCGCCATTGGCCGATGGCGTTGAAGTTGTCGAAGGCGAAGCCGAGCGGATCGATCTTGGCGTGGCAGGATGCGCAGGTTGCGTGGGTGGCATGGGCCTCGAGCTGCTGCCGGATGGTGGCCTTGGGTTGGTCGGTGGGCGTGGGCTCAAGTGGTTCGACGTTGGGCGGCGGTGGCGGTGGCGTGCGTCCGAAAATGGCCTCGCTCACCCACACGCCGCGATGCACCGGTCTATGCCGTGTGCCGTCCGAGGTGAGCATGAGCACGGAGGCTTGGGTGAGCACTCCGCCACGATGATCTTGTGGCTGAAGCACCACTCGCTGGAAGCCGGCCTTTTGTAGCGCAGGCATTTGGTAATGCAGGGCGAGGCGGGAGTTCATAACGGTCCAGTCCGAGACGAGAAACTCGCGCAGAGACAGGTTGTTCTCGAACACCTCGTTGAAGAACTTGGTGGTCTCCAGGGCCATGCATTGCTCAAGCCACTTGTCGTAGTCCGGGTACAGGTCCATGTCCGGCGGGAACATGCCGACCTTGTGCAGTTGCAGCCACTGGCGCGGAAAGGCATCGGTGAAGCGGGCGGTCTTGGGATCGGTCAGCATGCGCGTCAACTGGGCGCCCAAGACTTCCGGACGGTGCAACTCCCCCTTGGAGGCCGCCTCGGTCAGTGCCTTGTCAGGCAGTGAACTCCACAGAAAATAGGAAAGGCGCGTGGCCAGTTCCCAGTCATTTACCTTATACCGGGGCTTGGCCGGGTCGCCTTCTACTATGTAATAAAAATTCTTCGAGGTCAGGATGCCCGTCAACGCCCCCAGGTAGGCGCTGCGGAAATTCTCGCCCGCATCCAGTTCTGCTTTGAGCAAATTCTGGTAGCGATCCAGTTCCACCGGGTTAATCGCCCGCCGCCAGGCACGGCTGGCAAAACGATCTAGGCAGGCCTTCGCCTCGGCGAGATCGCCTTCCTTGTGCGGATACAGCTCGGCCCGTTTTTGCTGCACGACGTCTGAAACAATCGGCCCCTCATATTCCACCTTGTCCACCAGGAGGAGAGGGAACACAGGCCGTCCATCGTCGAGCAGCAGCTTGTAGCCGACGGGTTTCTGAGACCGCAAATTCGCCACTTTGCCTATCGCCTTGGGCGTGTGGCTGAGCGTGTGACCGTCGTCCAGTTTTCCGGGGACCTCGTTGATGAGGCTGTAACCGCCCTTGTCCAAGGTCACTTGAAACTCAACCGTGATCGGCTTGCCTTCCGCGGCGGTTACGTCCCGTCCGGTCACGCCCTTTTTCAGGCTGTTGTTCCAAATCGAAAGGTGCGGCATGCGGCCCTTGAAGGAGGGTAGGGCGCTGAGGGTCACGCGCACCTTGTACAGTCCGGGTTCACGGGCGTTGAATCCTCCCTCGCGTCGGCCGGGAAACAGTAGCCAGCGCTGGCCATCAGGCGCGGTGCGTTCGCCTTGGTCCACCTTGGGCGTTTTCGTGGGGAAGGCCTCGGCCAGTACCTTTTCCGCGGCCTGAAGGTAGCGTGTCACATGCGAGGGCGACAGGGAGAGCATGGAGCCGATGCGGTCGAACCCGTGCCAGCGCGGATCCTCGTTCAAGGCCCCCGGCATGCGCGGGTCGAAATGTACACCGAGCAGGTCGTAAACGGAATGGGCGTACTCGTCGCGGCTCAACCGGTAATGAGCCACTGGCCCGCGCTTGGCCATGCGTTCGGCTCTTCCTGATTCTATATTTCGGGAAATCCACTCGGCCACCTCGCCCAGTTCCACGGCGGTGGGTTGATGCTCATCTTCGGGCGGCATTTCGCCCGAGTTGATGCGAAAGAGCACCTCCACCCAAGTTTGCGCCGTGGCCTCCACGCCAAATTCGAGCTTCAAGGTATCCAGCCGAAACTTCCCCTTCTGCTTCTCCGCATCGTGGCAGCGCAGGCAGTAGTTCTTGAAAAAAGGAAGAACCTCCTTCTCGAAGCCAGGGGCAGCCGAGTACACGGAAAAGCCTGCAAGGACCAAGATGGAAGGCAGGAATCTCATTTGAACGATTCGCTTTTGGCCTGGCTACTTGAAGACGATTTCAAGTTTTGGCCTTTCCTTTGCAAGCCGGTCAATGCTGTCCCGGTTTACATTCCTTAGGTTCCGGAGCGTTAGTTTGCGAAGGCTCTTGCTTTTCCCGAGGCTGGCGATCCCTGCCTCGGTGACCTTCGACGCCCCTCCGAGGAGAAACTCCTCCAGTTTCGGCATGGCGGCCACCAACATCAAATCCTGATCGCTGATGGAGGGGGCATGGCCGAGGTCCAGCTTGAGCAAGGTCTTGATCCTCGTCGCGTGGGCCAAGCCAACCGAGTCCGCTTGACGGTCAAGCAAGGACAGGTTCCTGAGCGGCAGCTTAGCCAGATAAGCTACAGATTTACCTGAACTTCCCTTGTCCGTACTGCCGATGCCAAGCGAATCAAGTTTCGTCAATTTGGACAGATGCCGGGCTCCCTCATCCGTAAAATGGGAATGGGCAAACCAGAACCGGTCAGTGACGCCCACTTTGCAAATGGCTTCCAGTCCCTTGTCGTTCAAGGGGGTGAAGTGGAAGTTCACGCTCTTTAGGTTCTTTGCCTTGAGGTGCTTGAAACCTTCCCCGGCGCATTTGGATGAGGCAAGCCCGAGGGTATGCAGGTTAGTCAAGGCTCCGAAATGCTTGAACCCCTCGTCCGTCACTGTCGTAAGCGTAAGGTTGAGGCTCTCCAGTTCGGTCAGATTGCCCAAGGATGCCATGCCCGCGTCCGTCACTTCGCAATTGGCCAAGCTCAGTGATTTCAAGGTTAAGACCTTGGTCAGCCACTTCTCGAGCCAGGCATCATTGACCATGTCGTTCTTTCCTCCCCGTCCCTTCAGCGGATTGTTGCCGTTGTAGAGGTCGATCAACAGCGGATTGCCGGCTTCAAACTCGATCTTGCCCCCGATCCTTTCAATCTCGACCTTGAGAGGCTTCCATGTTTCTGCCGGATCCTGCAGTGCGTCGGCGGCAAAGGTAATTGTCCCTGCAAATATCCCAAGCAGGCTGATTCGGATGAGGGAAAAGCTCATGGTTTTTTGCGAAGAGAAATTGCCCCGGGGTGAGTCATTCGCACGCTGTACAAAGAAGTTCGCGCGGTGATGAATAGGGTCTTGAAATCCTTGCCGCCGAAGCAAACATTGGCCGGTCCTTCGGGAACCTCGATGGTTTCGAGTTTCTTGCCGTCGGCGTCGTAGACCTTAACCTGACCGTGGGTGAGATAGAGGTTGCCCTTTACGTCCACGGCCATGCCGTCGCTTCCCTCATCGATCTTGAATAGCTTCTTGCCCAGTTTCCTGTCTTTGGTCACCGCATAGCAAGTCACGCTAGGGGCGAGGCCGTGGAAGGCGGGGTCCGGGTGGCGCTTGTGCCCCCCCGTGTCGGCCACGTACAGCCTTGAGCCGTCCGGAGAAAAGACAATGCCGTTGGGCATGGCCAAGTCCTTGATTAAGACCTCCACCTTGCCCGAATCCGGGTCGAGCTTGTATACCCAATGCCCCGGGATTTCATGCGGGCCGCTCAAACCCCAAGGGGGGTCCGTGAACCATAAGGTGCCATCCTTCCCCACGGCCACGTCGTTAGGGGAGTTGAAGCGCATGCCGTCGAACTTGTCGGCAAGGACTGTCGTGCTTCCGTCCTTTTCGATGCGTATGAGGTTCCGGGCCGCGTGCTGGCAGGATATGATGCGCCCCTGCAGGTCGAGGATGTTGCCGTTGGCCTGCTCGCTCTTTCGAAACTCCGATAAGCCTCCTTTTTTGCTCCACTGCATGAGCTTGCTGTTCGGGATGTCGGAAAAGACGACCTTGTTCTGTCCCGGCAACCACACGGGGCCTTCCGTGAACTTCATGTTCCCTGCCAGTTTCCTGACCTTGGCCCCGGGTTCGACCAGGGAGGCTCCTTGCAGGAAGATCACTTGAAATGAGAGAGCGATGCTCAAGGGAAGGAGGATTCGATTCATTTTTATTTTTAGGTTTGAGTTCAGTAAATGGGCATGACCATTTTTTGGCCGTGCTTTTGTTCCTCGATGGAATGGATGCGTTCCTCGGGCGGCATGGAGACGAATTTCCAGCTGTCGGCCTTCACCCGCACGCAGGCCCCTGGCGAATAACCCTTGAGCAGTTCCTTGAACCGCAGGGTGATTTGCACGCCGCTGCTGCCAGTGACCGGGTGTTTGACCTCATTCCATTTCTCCAGCTTGCAGAACTTGCGGTCGCCGCGGTGGTACCATGTGCGCAGCGTCTTTTCCGCGCAGGCCACGGCGATGCGGTCATTGCGTTCGCGGCTGAGGTCTTCGATGATTTCCCGGTTCACATCGAAGAGCGTGATGACCAGTCGCCCGCCGCCGAAGTCGAAAATCTCCATCTCGTCAATCCAGCCGGGCATCCAGCGCTGGCGTTGAAACCTTAGGTGCTTCTGCCGTTGGCGTCCCGTGGATGCCTTCCATGAGGCTTCATCCAGCCACAGCTCGGTTACCGTAAATTCTCGTTCGGTATTGTAATGGCCGCCCTGGGCCCAGCCGAGGTTGAACCGTACTGTGGTCCCTGGCTTGATGTCCTTGAGTTCCACCCATCGTCTGTCCCGCCAGACGCGCGTAGTGGCAAGCAAGTCAAAGGTGTACGGTGCCTTGATGCCCTGTTCCACCAGTTTCCCGGCAGGCTCGAGGTGTATCTTCTCCTTTTCGATTTCTACGCCCTTTACCTTCCACATTTGGCCATGCCGGGCGTAATGACTGAAGTCGTCGGTCAGGACCAAGGCGTGGTTTTCCAGCACGATGAGCTTTTGGTAACCCAAGGAGTCGGGGATTGGCGGGATGGTGTCCTCTTCTCCCTTCGGCGGTAGAAAAAACCAACCGTGTAGGTGCGTGCCCAGTGGTACGTCGCGCAGGGCGGCCCTGGCGCCATTGCGCCAAACGACGGCATAAGGAAGCAATGCGAAGTAATGCACCGGCCCGGCCCAGTAGCGGTCGCCACCGTCAATCCGTATCCCTCCACGGCGGTTTACGGCGTCCATGTAAACCAGCTCGCCGGAAACATATTGGGCCTTTCCCATCGGGGCGAATTCAGCCGGGTCAGGGACGAACTTTTCGTCGGCGGCTAAGGAGGGATTCATCCCCATGAACGCGAACGCTAATAGCATGTAGAGGGCCCTCATCACAAAAACTCAAGCCTCCAGCTCGGAGCAGGAGCCGTTGCTGTCCCCGAACTTGTCCGTCTCCACACCCATCTGTTGGGCCATGGTCAGGAGCAAGTTGCTCATATGAGCCTTTTCGTTCACGGGGTGCGTACAGATGGCGTAGTGTTTGCCGGGTTGGTCGAGTTGGTAGCCCTCGAAATCGACCTTCTTGTTGTAATCCAAATGCGAGCCGTGCTTGAGGCCGAGTTTGGAACCGCCGGCGAGCACCAGCGGCAGGTTGGCGTTGCCATGGCTGTGACCGAAGGCCATACCGCTTCCCCACAAGGCCATGGTCGAGTCCAAGAGCGAGCCTTGGTCGTCCTTGGTCTCAGCCAACCGACCGATGAAATAGGCGAACTGCTCGATGTTGAATGCGTCGCTCTTGGTCAGGTCGGCCATCAGCTCGGGGTTGCCGTTGTGGTGAGAGAGGGAGTGGCGGTCTTGGGTGGTGGCTATTTCCGGGGGTGCAGGGCCCTGGGCCTCGGGGCCAATGCAGAAGGGTGGCCCGCGCGTCATGTGCGTCTGGGGGGCGAGAAAGAGGGTGTGGTACATAGGGGGGAGGGAACATCCCATCGTCTGCAAGGGGACGGTGCGGATGAGGCGCCAGGAGTTGGGCAGGTATTCATAATAGGTGTC
>JACKQG010001665.1_pt1 | contig 12702 bp, 10 predicted proteins | sample 8237621 | NCBI WGS metagenome assembly JACKQG01 (sample SAMN15677084, study PRJNA649215) | marine metagenome | biome: marine; feature: Black Sea; material: saline water; isolation source: suspended particulate matter (SPM) from the Black Sea western gyre | collected 2013-06-09/2013-06-10 | depth...
CTGCTGAGCCTGCCCAGGCAATTTCGTTAATGATGATGTTTTCGGGCGTATTTGGCGTATGCGTACGAGTGGGCGTTGTCGTCGATGAAGGCGTGGCTGTTGGGCTGCCGGTGAGCGTGCCAGAAGGTGTTGCGGTTGGCACAATCTCTGTGCTGTTAGCGGCTCGTGGGCTGCCGATAATAGGATCGCCGTTCGCGTCCAAGCCAATCGTAGTTGTTGTGCTACCTGCCCAGGCGGAATCGTTGTCATTGATAACGCCAATGCGCATCATCGCCGCGCGTGGATCAGCATTTCCGGCAGGCCAACTGCCGCCGTCTAGATTTGCACTGTCCACCAGTTCGCCAGATGGACCTAGCAAACGCAAGATTTCACCGCTATTGCTGAGTGTTCCGGTGTAAATCAGATCGGCGGAGATGTTGGCAACGGTATCTTCGCCGCTGCGTTCTAGGAGATAGAATCCGCCTGGTGCGATGCCACCCACTAAGGAGACGTGCGGCGAACCGTCATCGGCGACCAGTATCCACCCCGAGAGATCAATGTTCTCTACTCCGGGGTTATGCAATTCAATCCACTCATCATACGAACTGGCATTCGTGCCGCTCCAGGCAATTTCATTAATCAGGATTGTGAGTGGGGCATAGGCTGCCGCGCCCTCAAACTGCACCATTGGGATGGGGTTTGGGTCTGGCGTTGGGCTGGTTGTATGGGTTGATGAAGCGATGAGGAGAGTGGTGGAAGCAGTGGATGTGGCAGATGTTTCGATGAAGGTTGTATTTGTGCTGGATGGGGATGGTGACGATGATGGAGTGGCACTGTTATGTGGCGTTGGGGTGTCGCTCGGGACTGGCTCGGTGTTGGTTGCTGTTTCATGAAGCAGAGGCGCAGCCCGCGTGGGGATGTTGTGTCCCCATAATGACAAATAGACGATGAACAAACCCCCAATGACGACGGGCGTGATTGTCCTGGTGTAGTTTTTGCCCCAATGATGTGACATATAAAACCCCTATTAGTTGCTATTTTAAATATATATGCTATGTATATTGTATATAATATAGCTAAATATAGCAATAGAGAATTAGAATATATTATTTATCGTATAGCGAAAGCTCGATTTTTGAAGCTATATTGGTAGATGCAAATTGTGGCTGACAAATTTTGACGTTCCCAGAGCGTAGGAGGTTACGTCTTTTGCGTTGTGATATAATCCGCGGTCGTGTGAAATTCATAGAGGCCAGTATAAATGGAGCGGCTGTGCCTTTTTGAAACCTAGATAATTCATCCCAAGAGGATAATAGTAGCGTATGATTCGTCTTTGGCAACTGATCCTGGCAGATGCACTCCTGACATTGCTATCCATAACCGTGGGTTTGATGCTGCGGTTGGAGATTGTCTATGTTGGGTATTTCTTAGAGGCTATCTGGCCTTATATTCTCTTTGCTGTCCCGTTGCGACCGATCGTTTTTTATTTAACCGGGGTCTATAAACGTATTTGGCGGTATGCCACCACGAAAGATTATCTTCATTTTTCACTATCTCTTTTAGCTGGCTCTATTATTATTGCCGCGGGCACCTTGATATGGTTGTACCCGCGCTGGATGCTTACATTTCCGCGCTCTTTGCTAGCAATTGAAACAATACTGAGCTTGATTTTCTTGGGGGGATTGCGGGTCAGCCTGAAATTATTCGAGCATTTCCCCGGTGATGTAGATTGGAAATCAGTCAACTTGCCTGCGCCTAAGCGAACCTTGATTGTAGGGGCTGGCGCGGCTGGCACACAAATGCTGAAAGAATTTCTGGAAAACCCGCATTTAGGGTATTATCCTGTCGCCCTTTTGGATGATGATCCTGAAAAAATAGACCGGAAAGTAGGGGGTTTACTCGTATACGGCCCCCTAGTGCGCCTCTCCGAAGTCGTGCTGCAACATGATATAGATGAAGTAATCATTGCTATGCCCAGCGCTCCTTCCCAGACGGTAGAGAGCCTTCAGGGCGTTTGCCAACATCTTGATGTGGGCTGCGCGAAAATGCCATCATTGAGCAGTTTTCTGGATGAGCGTTCTCTGGATGGAGGCTCCGATTTTCGCGTGCCTATGGCGATGCCAGATATTACCGGCCAAGAAATTCAAGCCGTGGTGCGCGTAATTCAGTCTCGAAATTTGAGTATTGGTTCTCAAGTACGTGCTTTGGAGCATTTGGCTGCTGAGCAAGCAGAAACCAAGTTTGCGGTTAGCGCATCAAATGGCACCTCTGCTTTGCATATGTGCATGATCGCAGCTGATATTGGTCCGGGTGATGAGGTAATCACTACTCCCTTCAGTTTCGTTGCTTCGGCGAATTGTATTCTATATCAGCAGGCTACACCGATTTTTGTAGATATTGATCCGCAAACGCTTAATATCTCGCCTGAGAGAATTGAAGCAGCGATCACAGAGCGCACTAAAGCAATCATTCCGGTACATGTCTTTGGCCAGCCCGCTGAAATGGATGCTATTCTGGATATAGCTGAGCGGCATAATCTTTTAGTGATCGAGGATGCCGCAGAAGCTATTGGTGCAGAATATCAGGGACGCAAGGCAGGCACGATTGGCAAGGCAGGTGTTTTTGCTTTTTATCCCAATAAGCAGATGACCACGGGTGAGGGGGCTGTGCTGGTAACCAACGACGAAGAATGGGCTTGGCTTTTCCGCAGTTTGCGGAACCAGGGACGCGACCAGTTTGATGAATGGCTGAATCACTCGCGTTTAGGGTATAACTACCGTATGTCAGAACTTAATGCTGCCGTGGGCGTGATTCAGATGCAGCGTTTGGATGATTTGTTGAAACGCAGAAACGAAGTTGCCAAGCGCTACAATGCAATCATTGCGGAGATTGAAGGTGTTTCTCCATTGACTGTTGTGCCTACAACAACGCGTATGAGTTGGTTTGTCTATTCGGCGCGCTTTGACGAAGACATTGATCGTAATATGGTCATGCAAAAGCTGGCCGAGATGGGGATTCCCGCCAGACCTTATTTTTCGCCGATCCATTTACAGCCGTTTTACCAGAAGCAATTCAATTTCTCTACAGGAGATTTTCCTGAGGCAGAAGCTGCTGGAAATTCAATTTTGGCCTTGCCATTTTATACGAACATGAACGCCGACGAGATTGAGGTTGTGTGTGGCGCATTACAAGAGGCTGTACAGGATTCTCGTGGATGAGATCATTCCTCAGTCCGTGATGAAATTTTGTTATAATTAACGTGGCACGATGCCTGAATCTTGAGAAATAGAATGTCTTGAAGGTGTCTAATATCCTTCGAATATGGTGAAAATGATGAATAAACGACGAAATTTGATCGTATTGCTAATAAGTGTGGTTTTTATACTGACGGCTTGTTCTGTCGAATCTGCAGAACCAACACCAAATATTGCTGGTACTGCCGCAGCAATGGCCGAGACAATTGTAGCGGTGCAAATGACAAAAATTGCCGAAGAAGCTACGCCAACGCTTGCTCCAAGCGAAACACCAACGCCTGAACCTACGAACACGCCGACAAGTAGTATCCCCACACTTTTCCCAACACCCCTGCAATCAGCCAGCGGCGATGAAGGCGAATGTTTGTTAGCGCATATGATTAGTGAAACTGTAGCTGATGGTACGGAGATGGCGCCGGGTGAACAATTTAATAAAATATGGGTATTGCAAAATACGGGCACATGCACCTGGACGAGTGAGTTTAGTGTGGTGTTTCATCACAGTGAAACATTGGGAGCCGCTGCACGGATAAATTTCCCTGGAACTGTTGCGCCAGGCGAATCTTTTTCGCTAACTGTGCCTATGGTTGCTCCGGCAGTTTCTGGAGAACATCTCAGTTTTTGGAATCTCGAAAGTGCAGATGGAACAGCTTTTGGCACTACAACCAGTGGTTTATTTTGGGTTAGTATTGTTGTTAATGAATTAATCCCGCCACAAGCTAATTTTGATATATGGGCGCCTACATCGAGGGGCAGTATTTTATTTACTGGTGAAACCAACAAAGAAATTATCGTTGGTGATACAAGATTCAAATACCCCTGGCAAGGATTTGCAACTTTCGATCTTTGGAATATTCCAGCGAATGCCACAATTACAGATGTTTATTTGATTTATGAAGGCAGTACGATAACCGGTTCACCTTTTGCAGGTCTCGGTTGTATGGGCGTGTATCGCTATAATTATGGTAATTTGGAGCCATCCGATTTCTATAATGATACCCCCGGTGGCGCGCTCTGGAGTTTCTGCAGTGCTGGAGAAGTTTCAAGCGGCGTATCCCGCTACGGTGGCGCCGCAGCCATCTCTGCAATTCAGAATTCGTTGGGCGGTAAAATTCAGTTCCGCTTCCAATTCAATAGCGATACGGATGACAATAGCACTGATGATTATGCAAAGCTATTCCCTGTTTTGCGAATCGAATACACGGTCCCCTAATATATGCACTTTGATGACTTGAGTTTTGCAAAACCCGCTAATGAGTAGCGGGTTTTGTTTTCGCATCTATTTGCCTATTCCAGTGTTTTGACCAGAGAAATCTCTCGTTTTGAGAGCATGATTATGGAGAGTTGTATGAAGAATCGAGTTGTTATTACAGGTTTGGGATGCATTAGCCCTGTGGGTAATCATGTTGAAACAGCCTGGAATAGTATTGTTAATGGGATGTCGGGTATTGGGCCGATTACGCATTTTGATACTGAAGATTACAAAACCAGGATTGCTGCGGAAGTTAAAGAATTTGATGGCAATGAGCAGTTCGGGCGGCGGGAAGCGCGTCGCATGGATATTGTTTCGCAATATGCGTTGGCTGCGGCAATTCAGGCCGTAAATAATGCTGATTTGCAAATTACTGATTCAAATCGTGACCAGATTGGCGCCGTAATTGGCACCGGCATTGGCGGGATTGGCACTCTCTATGAGAATATGGAAATCTTGATTAAACAAGGCCCACTTCGAGTGAGTCCGTTTCTCATCCCGCGTATGTTGCCCGATACTCCCGGGGGGATGATCGCCATCCATCTAGGAATTCGAGCGATTAATTTTGCTGTAGTTACCGCCTGTGCCACAGGCACGAATGCGCTTGGAGAAGCTACCGAGATCATCCGGAGAGGACAGGCAGATGTCATGTTGGCAGGTGGAACTGAGGCTGCAATTGTGCCGATCGCGATGGCAGGTATGAATGTGATGGGCGCTTTGTCTACTCGTAATGATGATCCTACCCGTGCATCGCGCCCTTTTGACGCCCAACGGGATGGTTTTGTCATGGGTGAGGGAGCAGCCGTGCTTGTATTGGAATCGCTCGCTCATGCGCAAAACCGCGGTGCGCGAATACTAGCAGAGATCAGCGGATACGGCGCGACGAATGACGCCTATCATCTTTCTGCCCCTTCCGAGAATGGCGCTGGCGCTGCCTTGTGTATGCAGGCTGCTTTGGATGATGCCGGTTTGAACAAGGACGCACTTGGTTATATCAATGCTCACGGCACCAGCACGGCATTAAACGATAAAAGTGAATCGGCGGCGATCAAAACCGTTTTTGGCGAATTAGCGTATGCAATTCCTGTCTCATCAACTAAATCCATGACCGGGCATCTACTAGGAGCTGCCGGTGCATTGGAAGCGATCTTCTGTGTGAAGATACTCTTAAATGGTATTTTGCCGCCAACGATAAACTACGAATTTCCTGATCCAGACTGTGACCTGGATTATATTCCCAACGTGGCACGCCCAGCGCAGGTTGAACATATATTGTCAAACTCGTTTGGCTTTGGCGGTCACAATGCTTCAATTATTGTTAGCCGTTATCAGGCGCAGGCATAGGGAGATAAGATGATGAACTATTTTGCGCATATTACCGGCTGGGGCACAAGTGTACCTGCCAACATAATGACAAATGCTGATTTAGCTAAAATTGTTGAGACCAATGATGAGTGGATTCGCAGCCGAACAGGTATTGCCCAACGCCATATTGCAGAAGAAGGACAAAGTTCTGCCAGCCTGGGCGCTGAAGCTGCGCTAAAAGCCCTCAAAGTGGCAAATATTAGCCCGCATGATGTAGATTTGATTGTCGTGTCAACATCTTCTCCGGAGCATTTGTTTCCATCGACGGCTTCACTGATTCAGGACCGCATTGGCGCCACGCGAGCAGGCGCTTTCGATTTATCTGCTGCTTGCACCGGTTTTATCATTGCTGTAAATATAGTCGCACAATCAATTCGCTCCGGAGCCATTCATACAGCGCTAGTAATTGGTACTGAAACCCTCTCGCGTCTAGTGGATTGGGAAGATCGCTCCACCTGCATTCTCTTTGGGGATGGCGCTGGCGCGTTTGTATTACAAGCCAGCCAGGAGCCAGGTGGCGTTTTATCTGCTGTTATGCGCTCGGATGGGTCTGGTGGAGATTTATTAACGGTTCCCGCAGGAGGCAGCAAACTCCCTACCAGTTACCAAACTGTTAAGGATAAGCAGCATTTTATCCAGATGAATGGACGGGAAGTGTTCCGCTTTGCTACCCGCGTGATGGCACAGGCCACCGAGGATGTTGTAAAAAAGGCCAATTTTACGTTAGATGATGTTGATTGGGTGGTTCCTCATCAGGCGAACCAGCGGATTATTGAAACCGCGGCGAAACGCTTGAAACTGCCCCTCGAGCGTTTTGTGATTAATCTGGAACGTTATGGAAATACATCTACCGCATCAATCCCTTTGGCGGCGGTAGAAGCAATCACAGATGGGCGCATTCAGCCCGGAGATCGAATTGTATTTGTAGGATTTGGCGCTGGCCTGACCTGGGGGGCATTGCTGGCTCAGTGGACTGGCCCCTTGCCCGTTGAAAAGCCGAAGATGTGGCCTTATCGCTTGCACGGCCTATATCGATTGTATGTCAAGCTGCGTTCCTGGGGGCTGAGGATTGTACGTTTGATCGAAGGTGTTGTTTGGGGTCGACAAGATTAACAAAAAAGGGGCGGGCGGCAAAGCCACCCGCCCCTTTTTTGTTGGCTATCCGGAACTGGTTTTTGGCTCAACTTCTTCTTCAACTTCTTCTTGTCCGTCAAATTCCAATACTTTCAACATACGTTTGACCAGATTCGTGAAAATTTTATGTTGATACCCGGCTAATCCGGAGAGGATATAGATAATCACCGGGGAAGAAACTTCGCCGGATGTGATGGATAGTGAACCCAGCATCATAAACAGATAGATGATGGCGCCCATCACACTGCCGACGAAGGGGCTGGCGATATACCACCAGTTATGGCGTGGGGCAAAATCTTGTTCAACCGAAAAATGCTTGATCAGTGGCATGAGTGCCCCAACCAGTCCACCCATACCGCCCCAAAGCATACTTCCAGCCAGGAAGTAAAGCGATGATCCCTCGGCTGAAAAAATATTTTCACCGAAAATGAATAGCAAAGCAACAGTGATGATGAACCAACTCGCCAGATATACATAGAGTCGCGGGATAGTTGTCTTCGCTAGTTTATCTAATTGAATGCTTAACTGCACACGAAATTCGACTTCGTTGATATGTCGCTCGGCATCTTCGTAATAGGCTTTCCCGGCCATTAGCTCATTGCGCGCCGCCTGAATATGATTTAGCTGCTGTCGGGCGATATATAAAGTGGAAATCAGCCGCTTGACATCTTTTTGAGCCTGATCGGCTCTGCGCCACATTGCCAGCATGTCTTCGTCGGTTACTAGCAATTCGATCATTGCATCTTCAGCAGATTGTGCTTCGTGTTGCACTCCTCCGGCCGCGTGGACAATGCCTGGTGCGGGTTGTGCAGGGATCGGGCTAGAGGGCTGCGCCAGTTCGTCGGCGAAGAGTTTTTCGATTTCAGCAGGATCATCCTCGAGGTGGGTACTCATACCCATATCTGGTTCTGTCTCTTTGGGTTCGGCAAAGTGTTCAACCAGCGCAATTTCTCCGGGGGGGCCATGCAGGCTGCGATCTTCTTCGGGTGTGGCTTCAGGCTCCGGATTGAAGGCCTCATCGGCGCTGCCCATAAAAGCTTCTGCTTCTGTTTCGGTCAGTTCCCAGGGCGTAGCTTCCATTGTAAATATTCCTTCGGTATCGCCCATCAGCGCTTCACTTTCTTCGGCGGACAACTGGAACGAGGGTTCATCGCCATCATCAAAAGGATGGTTGTCGTCAGCGGGAATCTCTTCTGGGGTGGATTCTGTGGCCCGGGGGGTGATCTCCGCCTCGGAGAAGTCTGGAATGCGTTCTTCGGGGGGAATCTCTTCCAGAGGGGTTTCGTCAATATCATCAAAAGGCAATCCCCGTTGTGGAATCATTTCCTCCCCTTTGCCTTCCAGCGGGTCTTGAGAGAGTTTATTTAGCATAGCTTACCTCCTTAGCAAGATACAAGTAAGCAGTCGCCACGGCGCTATTGGGCGCATACTCCAAAACGCTTTTACGCATAGCTGGTGCGGTTGCTGCAACGTCGTCGTAGGGAATGAAAGCATGAAATACTTTCTGCTTGAAGACGGTCTTCATTTCGTAGATGGCCGATTTTGCGTGAGCGGCTTTGGGATGCACCAGCGTGGGGAGTACGCCCAGAAGTTTGAGTTGCGGATTTAACTTCTCACGAATCAGCCAGACTGAATCGAGCAGGGAACGCACACCGCGCATCGAGAGATAGTTGGCTGCCACGGGGATGAGTAGTTCGTGGGCCGCGGCCAGCCCGTTCACGGTGACTAATCCCAGGTTAGGCGCGGTATCGATGAGGATGAAATCAAACGGCTCGCGCGGTAGTTGAAGGATATTGCGCAGTCGCTCCGTGCGCTCAGATTGGCTGTAAAGCTTGTATTCGGCAGCGATCAACTCGGCATTGGCGGGGGCCAGTGCGATGTTTTTTCCCGTATCTTTGAGTACGTCGGCAAAGGCAATATTCTCGTCGAGCAGTAAGTTGTAGGTAGATGGACGGACGGTATACGGATCGAATCCCAGGCTGATGGTGAGCGCTCCCTGCGAATCGAGGTCGATGACAGCGACACGATGACCTAATTGCACTAATCCGGCGGCCAAGTTGACAACGGTAGACGTTTTGCCAACGCCACCTTTTTGGTTGGCCACAATGATTATGCGTTCCATAAATTGAGTATATCATAAAATGGAGGGTCGATTTTTTACTATGGATGTTTGGGTTTGCCTCCCGAAACGTTCTCGTTTATACTCTCTTTGCACGGTAGCAGCCCTATGCTGTTTTTTATAAAACTGATGAGCAAGAAGGTTATCCGATGATCCGACCCAGCGAATCGATTCCATCTAACCAATCCCCAAAAATGATTTACCTGTGGATTTTACTATCGGCAGTGTTGAGTTCTTGTTTTACAGTGGCGCTGATTGCTCTGTTCTTTAGTTTTCCGGTGCGGATCAGTTTTCTGACAACAGAAACGCCGACACCTACGCAAACGTCCACGCCAATACCCACTTTTACACCAACGCCATCCAGTACCCCTACAAATACGGCTACTTTTACGATTACGCCTTCGTCAACCCTCACACTTACGTTCACGCCGTCGTTGACAGCCACGTATACCGAAACGCCGACAATTACCCTCACGCCCAGCTACACACCTACTGCCACGCAAACGGAGTCGCCGACGGCTACGCAGACCTTCACGCCGACGCTGACCAGTACACCCACGCATAGCTATTCGCTGAAAAAGACGGTAGACGAAACTATTATTTATCTGGGAGCCACCGCAGTATCACAAAACCTGTTTACCGTACCAAAAGGGGCCACGCTATACGTTACGACGACTCAGCGCGGCTGTTGGGTTTTTGTGACCTATCAGCCCAGTTCGGGTGGAGGCAGTATTTCGGGCTGGATTACTACCGATCATCTCGGGGAAAGTTGCACACCATAGCAAAAAAAGCAGGATGGGATTTTTTCCATCCTGCTTTTTTTGCGGGGCGGAGTGAATTACACCGCGAACTTTCCATCCTTATAGAATAAATCGCCATCGACGCGAATTTCGCTCTCAGCCATGTCGCAGAGCATATCCCAGTGAATGCCCGATTCGTTTTTGCTGCCGGTTTCGGGGTAGCCTGCGCCAACTGCCAGGTGAATGGTGCCGCCTATTTTTTCGTCGAAGAGCATATTTTTGGTGAAGCGTTGGATGCCATAATTCGTGCCGATGCCCCACTCGCCCAGGTAGCGCGCGCCCTCGTCTGTGTTGAGCAACGCGGTGAGCAGCTCTTGCCCTTTGCTGGCTTTTTCTTTGATAACTTTGCCATTTTCAAACCATAATTCGATGTCTTCGATTTCTTGCCCGCCGTAGATGGCTGGATACGAGAAGCGAATCCAGCCGTTAGCGGAGGGTTCCACCGGAGCGGTGAAAATCTCGCCATCGGGAAAATTGTATTTGCCGTCGGCAGGTTCAAAGGTGCGCTCTTTGATCGAGAAACTCAAATCGACATTGCTGCCTTTGAGTGCAACCTGATCGCGTCCAGCGAGCCAGGCGATCAATTCACGTTGGCGTTTGCCCTCATTTTTCCAGAAGGCCACCGGATCATCCAGGTGCAGCATCCCTGCTTCGTACACAAAATCCTGATACTCGCTCAGACTCATATCGGCTTCCTGCGCCATAGCATGGGTGGGATAGACGGTCAGCGACCATTTGAGTTCTTTACGGGCGGCGCGCTCCATGAAAATTTTGCTAATTTCTGCGCCCGCTTTGCTAAACTGGGCCTGCTTGGCCGGATCGGTGCCGCTGAGTTCGCGCGTATTATGTTCAGCTTCGATATACAGACTGGCGTCAAATTCTTCGACTATAATTCGCCGTAGTGGGGAGATATATTCCAATTGAGCATCATTCGCGTATTTGAAAAATATTTCAGACGCGCCGGGCAGGCTGATTTGCAAATTGACATTCGCTCCGGCGATGATGGCTTCTTTATAAACTTCCAGGCTGAGTTCCTCGGCCAGCGGGCTGGTGCGCAAAATAAACTGTTCACCGGGTTGTAGGTTGAGCGAGTATTGCACTAAAACCTGAGCTAATTTGGATACACGCGGGTCGGGCATGGTTATCTCCTTGAGTAAAGTAGCAGAATGACGTGCAGTATATGCGGACATTAGTATAATACACAATAAGCTGGTCCCTGTGGAGCTGGAGAATTTCGGAAAATGGCGTGCGGGACTTCTATGCTGAGTGGGTAGACAAAATCTATGAAGAAATCGATGACGAGGAGCATATTATGACCTATCAAAATAAACCGGGCTATAACACACTGTCGGTTTGGGGCGGCGAAGAGAAAAAAGATGGCTGGCAGCGTTCTACGCAGGTTCCGGTTGTGCACAGTGTCAGTTATGGTTATGATGATCTGGACTACTGGTACAATGTTGCTTTGGGGAAGGAAGAAGGCCATATTTACAGTCGCAATACGAATCCAACTGTGGCGGTATTTGAAGAAAAAATGCGCCAACTGGAAGGTGCAGAAGCCGCGACCAGTTTTTCTACCGGGATGGCGGCGATCAGCAATACGCTTTATTCGCTGCTCAAGCCAGGAGATCGCGTTGTATCGATCAAAGATACCTATGGCGGCACCAACGAAATTTTCACGCGTTTTTTGCCGCGTATCCATATTGACGTAACGCTGTGCGCCACAACCGACCACGAAGCGATTGAGGCTGAGGTTGCCAAGGGCTGCCGGGTTTTGTATATTGAAACTCCGACGAATCCCACCTTGAAGGTTGTTGATATTGCACGTTTGGCAGAAGCCGGGCACGCGGCAGGCGCAGTTGTAATCGTGGATAACACATTTTCCACGCCGATCAACACCAACCCGCTAGCGTTGGGCGCTGATCTTGTCGTCCACAGCGCCACTAAATATATTGGCGGGCATGCCGATGCGCTGGGCGGCATCTTGTGCGGTTCTGAAAAATTGGTACAAGGCGCTTTTGCCTATCGCGAGATTAATGGGGCAACTTTGCATCCGATGGCAGCTTATTTGATGATTCGCGGGCTAAAAACTTTGGCTTTGCGCGTTCAGCGCCAGGGTGAGAATGCCATGAAAATCGCGCGTTTTTTGAAAACTCATCCCTTTGTCAAAGATGTATTTTATCCCGGCCTGGAAATGCATGAAAACCATGACATCGCCAAAAAACAGATGCGCGACTTTGGTGGCATGCTGAGTTTCTTTCTGGATGGTGGTTTTGATGCTGTGCGGACATTTCTGCCGCGCCTGAAATATGCCCATATTGCGGCCAACCTGGGGCCGGTTGAAACCGTTGCCGGGCCGCCGCGCACAACCAGCCATGTGGAAGTCACCGAAGCGCAACGCGCCGCGATGGGTATCCCCGAGAGCCTGATCCGCTACTCTGTTGGCATTGAAGATGCCGATGATTTGATCGCCGACCTTACCCAGGCGTTAGATTACGCTGCAAATCACCAGGCGTGATTTTTTTCTGCAAAAAATCCTGAAGCCATTGGAGGTACTATAAAAATGACATACGCCAGTCGCACAGATCACTTGAAAGCAGAAGGCGCTTACGAAGTTTTGGCGCGTGCCCAGGCTCTGGAAGCTCAGGGCCGTGAGATTATCCATCTTGAAATTGGTCAACCTGATTTCGATACATTTGCGAATATTTCTCTGGAAGGAGTGCGCGCAATCGCCGAGGGCAAGACGCGCTACACCCCTCCGGCGGGGATGCCTGCGTTTCGGGCGCTGATCGCCGAGGATGC
>JACKQG010006244.1_pt1 | contig 12702 bp, 13 predicted proteins | sample 8237621 | NCBI WGS metagenome assembly JACKQG01 (sample SAMN15677084, study PRJNA649215) | marine metagenome | biome: marine; feature: Black Sea; material: saline water; isolation source: suspended particulate matter (SPM) from the Black Sea western gyre | collected 2013-06-09/2013-06-10 | depth...
TCGCAAGCGCCGGGTGGCGCTATTAAATCAGCTAAAATGAAGTCTCGTTGTAATACTAGCGAGAGCCTATTTACTGAAGGGGGATACCGAGTTTGCCGCAGGCTGCTTCGCGCGAGCGGAGCAGTTTTTCCGCATCGCCCTCCGCGAGGCGCAGGGTTCGGGAGAGAAGGAGATAGTTGCAATATGCTATTTTGAGCTGGGTGCGGCTGTGGGGATGCAGGACAAGTATCAAGAAGCCGTGCGGTGTTTCGTTGAAACCATAAAGCAAAAACCTGACTTCGCTGAGGCCTACAGCAACCGCGGGCTTGCCTACGTTCATAAGGGCGAATACGATCTGGCTATTGCCGACTGCGTCAAGGCCATTGAGCTGAAGCCGGACTATGCCGAGGCCTACAACAATCGCGGGAGTGCTTACGACCGCAAGGGCGAATACGACCTAGCCATCGCCGACTACGGCAAGGCCATCGAGCTAAGACCCGACTATGTAAGGGCCTACAACAACCGCGGGGTTGCCTACGTTCATAAGGGCGAATACGACATGGCCATCGCCGACTACGGCAAGGCCATCGAGCTAAGATCTGACTACGCCGAGGCCTACAACAATCGCGGCAATGCTTACACCTACAAGGGCGAATACGATCAAGGCATCGCCGACTATGACAGGGCCATTGGGTTGAGGTCTGACTACGCCGAGGCCTACAATAACCGCGGATTTGCATACGCTTACGCGGACGACTATGATCTGGCTATCGCCGACTTCGACAGGGCTATCGAGTTAAAGCCCGACTTAGCTGGAGCCTACTACAACCGTGGGTTTGTCCACAAGATTAGGGGTAAGAATGAAGAGGCTATCAGGGACTTTGAGTGGTTTTCGGAGTTGAGTGAGGACGAAGATTTGAGGAAAGAGGCAGAGGAACATCTCAAGGAGTTGAGGGGGCAGTGATGAAAAAGATCATCGTTGTCGTTGTCGTAGTCATAGTTCTGATCACGACCTGGGTTGGATTCAACCCCATCGGCAGATTCGGGTTCTGCCGCTTCGGGTTGCTGGTCTACAGCGCGATTCCCTTTCCTGCCGTGGACCTGGTCATCCACGCCAATGGTTTGCCCGCGCTGAGAGGGAGCAAAGCGCATTTTGTTGGCTTCGCTGAGATTGAGGGACTGCTCAAGGAAGGGCCAGACGTACTGATCATCGGCACCGGCTACGACAACATGGTGCAGGTTGAGGAGGGGATTTTGGCCATGTCTGCCGTACAAGTCCTACCCCTGCCCACACCCCAGGCTGTGAGGCGCTACAACGAGTTGCGGCGCGAGGGGAAAAGGGTGGCCGCGATTATCCACTCGACCTGCTAATCGTATCCCAACTGCTCCCGCCGGATTGCCAAATCCGGCGGGCTGGCCTGGATCTGACGATCCAGGCCAAGCGAGGATGTTATCCCAATGCACACTTTACCTTTCAACATTCTCTACTGGCTCCTAGCCCTATCGCCCATCATCGTGGTGCTGATCCTGATGATCGGCTTTCGTTGGGGCGGATCCAAGGCTGGCCCAGTAGGATGGCTCACGGCTGTCATTGTGTCCCTGGCCTTTTTCGGCGCTACACCACCTGCGCTGCTGGCCTATTCCCAGCTCAAGGGTCTGCTGCTCACTTTGTACGTACTGTACATCATCTGGATGGCTCTGGTGCTCTACAACGTGGTGAACGAAGCGGGAGCCATCACTATCATAGGCCGTGCCCTCTCCCGCCTCACCGGCGATCGGGTGATGCAGCTCTTGATCCTCAGTTGGGTTTTCAGTGCCTTCTTGCAGGGGGTGGCTGGATTCGGTGTACCCATCGCTGTGGTGGCCCCCCTGCTCATCGGCATGGGCTTCGAGCCAGTGACCGCGGTAGTGGCTACGGCCATTGGCCATTCCTGGTCGGTCACTTTCGGCGACATCGCGTCGTCTTTCCAGGCTCTCATCGCTGCTACTGGACTTGCTGGCCAGGAGTTGGCTCCCTGGTCGGCCCTCTTTCTAGGGCTGTCCTGTTTCGGCTGCGGCCTGGCTGCTGCCCATGCTCACGATGGTTTCAAAGCCCTTCGGCATGGCCTGCCGGCCATCCTGATCATTGGTGCTCTGATGAGCGGGACTCAGTATCTGCTGGCGACCAACGGTCTTTGGAATCTGGCCGGCTTCGTGGCTGGCATGGTTGGCCTCCTGGCAGGAGCAGTGGTGACTCGATTGCCCCGCTACCGCTCCGCTTCGGCAACGTCTACAGTGGCTTCAGCCGAAAGGCGCTTGGGGTTGCCCCTGGCTCTGGCACCCTATTTGCTCCTCGTCGTGTTGGTCACGGCAGCCGAGCTCTGCGCCCCCCTTCACGAGCTTCTCAATAGTGTGGTGATCAGGATTCGGTTTCCGGAGCTCCGCACGGCCTATGGCTGGATAACACCAGCCGGAACAGGGCGAACCATCAGTATCTTCGGCCACGCTGGGGCTTTGCTGGCCTACACTTCTATCATCGGCTACCTTCTCTATCGGCGCAGCGGGCACTACAGCGCGGGAGTCCTGCGGAGAATCACGACCAACACTTTGAGGAGCGCTGTGCCCTCCAGTATCGGTATCGCCTCCCTGGTGGGCATGGCCCTGGTCATGGATCACAGCGGCATGACTTATTTCCTGGCCCAGGGCATCAGCCAGAGCGTGGGAGCGGCCTTTCCCTTCTTCTCGCCCCTCATCGGGATGTTGGGCGCGTTCATGACCGGCTCCAACACCAACTCCAACGTCATCTTCGCCCCCTTGCAGAAACAGGCCGCCGAGCTCATCGGGATCAGCGTCTTCGTCATCCTTGCTGCTCAAACCACGGGCGGCTCTCTGGGGTCCATGCTGGCTCCGGCTAAGATCATCGTGGGCTGCAGCACCGCCGGACTGGCCGGCCGCGAAGGGGAGGTTCTCAAGAAGACGCTTCTACCCGGCCTTTTGATCGCCGCTTGTGTGGGGGTGATGGCCTGGCTAGTCATCTATGAACGCGCTGCGTGAGAGGAGTTGTTGAATCTGGTGGATAAGGAAGCGGGGTATTGACGGACGACGTCGTTGTAAATGTCCTCGCCCGTCTGATCGGTGATCCAGCTTTCGGCCAGACGAAGGTCCCTTTTGAATCCTTCCTCCAGCGAGATGCCTGTGGCCTCTTTGACCAGGTGGATGGCTTTGGCGGCGTAGGCGATGACGTAGCGGGGCTCCAGGCGGTTTAGGTCCTCGAAGAAGAATCCGCAGCTAGTGTACATGGCCTGGCGGCAGTATTGGGCTTCCAGCAGAGTCAATATCTGCTTCGCTTGTTCCTCGGTAAGCTTTCCGCTGACCTGCTGAGCCAGGAAGGCCCTCTTTTCTATCTCCCCTAGAACCACCTGGATGTAGTCGTTTCGCAGCGTCCAGGGATCCACCACCCGCCTCTCGACCTCGTCCTGATAGAGAGCGTCTATCTCCTGGGCCAGTCGGTCCAGGGCCAATCGCAAGGGGCGCTTCCATTTGCTATCGCCGTGGGTGCAGATGCATCCATCCCGCCAACGGGCCACACCATGCCCACAACTCCACGAGGTGTCATCTATGATCTCAACCTCTGCCATCGGTGGGTGCTCCTGCAGATAGTGGGCCAGGAAGGTCACCTCGTAACCCACCCTGGGGGCCGTTTCGTGCAGCAAGTGATGTAGAAAGTGCTCCCCTCCGCGATGGTGGTGCCCAAAGGTTTCGCCATCTGTGGCTATCAGACGCAACCCCTCTCCACCTGATAAGCAGTTCCCAGTAAAGTCTTTGGCGCTATTGGTCATAAGTGAGTTAAAAGCCAGGTAGTTGGAGAGGGTCTCGTCTCTGAAAAAGATGGCTATCTCTCGGCCAAGCGGCAGTCGCACCCGGTAGGGTCCGGCGCCGTCGAGTTGGCCTTTTGCCTGGTGGGGAGAGAGGATGGTGAAAGCGATGCCCTGGCCGGCTAGTACCTCAAGGGTCTCCTGATCCACGGCCATCTCCGGCAGCCACATCCCCAGGGACTTGTGGCCGAAGCGATGGCGGAAATCAGCCATGCCCCAGGCGATTTGGGTCTCTTTGTCGCGTCGGGTGGCCAGGGGGAGGATGGTGTGATGATAGGGCTGGGCGAGGGCGTTGCCCGCGCCGTAGGCAGCCCTACTACGGCGGTCGGCCTCGACGATGCGCCGATGGGTGAGTGGATCGTGGCTCTCCAGCCAGGCTGCCAGGGTGGGGCCGAGGTTGAAGCTCAGCGCCTCGAAGTTGCCTAGCTCTGTGTTGGGGCGGTAGCACTCGGCGTTGATCTTCTCGTTGAAGTTGGCAAATGGCTCGGCTCCCTCTTCGGGGGAAATGATTCCTGTGAAGGGGTCTTCCCGAGGAGGCTGGTAGAAGTGGGCGTGAATGCAGAAACTCTTCATAAAGCTCAAGGCCCAAAGCTCAAAACCGATTTTGAACTTTGAGCTTTGGATTTTGGATTTGTTAACATGCCCATAGGATCAAGCCTGGCTCATAGGGGTTACTCAGGTCTTCGTGATGGGGGAGTACCCGAAGCGCATAACCGTACCGTCCGCTGGCGCGACAGGAAATGGGGCCGACGAATACATGGCTCCCATCCCCATTGGACTCCACCCATTTCATGGGTATAGCTTCACCCTTCAGGATTTCTCCCCTTGTGTCGAGGAGACCATAATAGAGCTGCACCGCCACGTCTTTGGGCTCAAGGGCGCCCAAATTTACCTGAGCTCGTACCTGGAGCTCTGCGCCTACCTTGAGCTTGGCTGGTGCTTCCGCCTCCACGTTATCCACCCGAATATCGGCCCAGTGTTCGTGGAGATGGGATTTCCAGTGAGCAAGGGCCTTCGCTCGAGCCATCTCATTCTCGGTCAGGCGCTGATGCCGCTGGGCCGCAGGCAAGTAGAAACGCTCGGTGTACTCACGAACCATGCGGTTGGTATTGAAGGCTGGACAGATGGTTCGCATGGTAGCTTTCATCCGAGCGATCCATTTGTGCGGTAGCCCGTCGGAGTTGCGATCGTAGAACAGCGGAACGATCTCTTTTTCCAAGATTCCATAGATGGCCTTGGATTCGATTTCGTTCTGATAATTGAGGTCTTCGTACAACTCGCCTCTGCCGATGGCCCACCCGATGTCGGGCTGATACGCCTCATCCCACCAACCATCGAGGGTGCTCATGTTGAGGACGCCGTTGGCGGCGGCCTTCATCCCGCTGGTGCCACTGGCCTCTCGGGGGCGAAGCGGGGTATTGAGCCAGATGTCTACTCCCTGAAGCAGGTAGCGGGCAATGGACACATCGTAATCCTCAATGAAGATCATCCGTCGCCGAAACTCCTCTTGCCGGGAGAAACGGACGACTTGCTGGATCAGCTCTTTGCCTGGGTTGTCCTGGGGATGGGCTTTCCCTGCGAAAATGATCTGAACGGGGCGGGCCGTGTCGTTCAGGATCCTGGCCAGGCGATCCGGATCGCGCAGGATCAGGGGGGCGCGCTTGTAGGTGGCGAATCGGCGGGCGAACCCGATGGTCAGAGCTTTGGGATCTAATACTTCGCTCGCCCTCTCTATCTCCGACGGGGAAACTCCCCGCCTATTGAGCTGCTCGCACAGCCGTCGCCGGACGGCAGCCACCAGGCGCTCCCGCCGTCTCTCGTGGGTCCGCCAAAGCTCCTCGTCGGGAATTCCATCTACTCGTTCCCAGACAGTCTGATCATCCGGGCGTTCCAGCCAGCGAGGTCCCAGGTAGCGGCCATAGAGTCTGGCCATGCTCAGGGAAATCCAAGAGGGGATATGGATACCATTGGTGACCGAGGTGATGGGCACCTCGTCCTCAGGCACGCCCGGCCAGATCCCCTGCCACATTCTGCGCGAGACCTGGCCGTGCAACTGGCTCACTCCGTTGGTGTTAGCTGCCAGGCGTAGAGCGAGGATGGCCATGCTGAAGGGCGCTCCGTTGTCCGCCGGGTTCTCGCGTCCTAAGGCCAGGAACTCCTCCCGAGAGAGTCCAAGTCCTTTGTAGTAATTGGAGAAGTACTTGTCCATGAGATGGGGCGGGAACCTATCAATCCCAGCCGGGACGGGAGTGTGGGTGGTGAAAACGTTGCCGGACGAAGCGGCCTCCCGCGCCTCCGCGAAAGAGAGTTCTTGCTCCTTCATGAGGATGCGGATCCGCTCCAGAGCCAGGAAGGCGGAGTGGCCCTCGTTCATGTGGCAGATGGTGGGACGGATCCCCAGGGTTTCCAGGGCGCGGATGCCGCCGATGCCCAGCATGATTTCCTGCCGAATACGCATCTCCAGATCCCCGCCATATAGCTCGTCGGTGATGTCCTGATCCTGACGATTATTGACTGGGATGTTGGTATCCAGCAAGAAGAGGGACACACGGCCAACCTGGGCGCGCCACACCTGGGCAGCGACCTTGCGGCCGGGGTAGTCAACCCGTACTGTCACCGGCGTTCCGTCCTCTTCCTGCTCCAGTCGTACGGGCATGTTGTAGAAATCGTTCTGCGGGTACAACTCCTGTTGCCACCCATCTGGGTTCAGATATTGATGGAAGTACCCTTTCTGGTAGAGAAGTCCCACCCCCACCAGGGGCAGGCCCAGGTCGCTGGCCGATTTGAGGTGATCGCCAGCCAGCACCCCCATGCCCCCCGCGTAGTTGGGTATGCAGTCGGTGAGCCCGAACTCGGCTGAGAAGTAGGCAATGCACGGCTCTTCAGACCCTTCGGCCAGGACTTCGGCGAGCCCTTCGGCTACGCTCAGGACAGGCTCAGTCGAGCCGCTCAGGGCGGGCGCGCCGTGGGCTTTCTTATACCAGGTGTTTGGGCTATGCACATAGCGGTCGAACTGCTGAAAGACCCGCTCCAGATGGGCCAGGAACCCCTCGTCCTCGGCTGCCTCCTCCAGTCGCTCCTGCTTGATGCCTCCCAGCATCAGTACAGGATTGTGGCCGGACTCCTCCCAGAGATCTCGGTCCAGCCGGCGGAAGAGATCAATAGCGCCTAGATTCCAGCACCACCAGACGTTATAGGCCAGATCCCGGAGGCGCTCCAGCCCAGTCGGTAAAGAGGGAACGACGGTAAAAGTGCAGATAGGTTGCATAGTTTCTCACCTCTAGTCGGTTCACAAAAATTGGCCTGGTTGAGGACGTTGCCTCAGTCGTCAACGTTAGGCCAATCGGTTAGTGTCCAGGGCCGACTCGACTCGCGCCTCTAGCCACCCATTGTCGGCATATTATGCAACACTTTGTCATCAATGTCAAATGCTTCACCCGCCTTGCCCAGCCGTTCCAGCACCCGCTCCCGCCCCAGGACGCTCAGCGTTCCAAAGAGGGGCGGGGCTACTTTCTTGCCCGTAACCGCCACGCGGATGATGCCGAAGAGCTGGCGCGCCTTTAAGCCTAGCTCCTCGACCAGGGCGCGGAGGGCTGTCTCCAGGGTTTCCTCTTCGAAATCAGGCAGGGCCGCCAAAGTCTCGCGGGCCTGCCGCAGGGCGGCCAGCGATTCTGCCGCCGTCATCTTCTTGCCCACTAGCAGCGAGGGCTCATAATTGATCTGATCCACAAAGAAGAAGTCAACGAACTCCACAGCATCGGTCAGCTTCTTGACGCGCTCTTGAATCAGGGGCACGATCTCCCGCGTCTCCTTCCTCTCCCTTAGCTCCCTCTCCTCCATGCCCAAGCCACTGGCTAAAAAGGGAATCAGTCGCTCGTACAGAGCATCCTGACTCAACTCTCGGATGTAGACGCCGTTCATCCACTCCAGCTTGTCGTAGGAGAAAGCAGCGGGCGATTTGCTCACGCCTTCCAGACTGAACTTCTCTATCAGTTCTTGGCGGGTAAAGAACTCGGTCTTGTCGTCGTAGGCCCAGCCCACCAGGGCCAGGAAGTTCACCATGGCCTCAGGCAGATAGCCCTCCCGGCGGAACTCGTGGACGGCCACCCCGCCGTGCCGCTTGCTGAGCTTGCCCGTGCCCGTTGGGGCCAGGATGATGGGCAAGTGGGAGTAGACGGGGATTTCCCAGCCAAATGCCTGGTAGAGCAGCACGTGCTTGGGCACGCTGGGCAGCCACTCGTCGGCCCGCATGATGTGCGTGATCTGCATCAGGGTATCGTCCACCACGTTGGCCAGGTGGTAGGTGGGATAGCCGTCGGATTTGAGGAGCACCAGGTCGTCCAGCCTGGCGTTGTCCACCGTCGTGTCGCCGTGGAGCACGTCGTGGAAGGACGTCTGGCCCTCCAGGGGGACCTTGAGGCGCACCACCGGCACGATGCCCTGAGCCTCGTACTCGGCGCGCTGTTTGGCGGTCAGATAGCGACAGTGGCGGTCGTAGCCAATTGGCTCGCCCCGACGCCGCTGCTCCTCCCGCATCAGGGCCAGGCGCTCCGGGCTGCAGTAGCAGCGATAGGCATGGCCGCCGTCTACCAATTGCTGGGCGTATTTCTGGTAGAGGTCCAGCCGCTGCGACTGGAAATAGGGCCCATAGTCGCCGCCCACCTCAGGCCCCTCGTCCCACTCCAGGCCCATCCAGCGCAGGCTATCCATGATATTCTGCACAGCTTCAGGCTCGTATCGGGTGCGGTCCGTGTCCTCGATGCGCAGGATGAACGCGCCGTTGTGCTTGCGGGCGAAGAGCCAGTTGAAGAGAGCCGTCCTGGCTCCCCCTACGTGGAGATAGCCCGTGGGGCTGGGGGCGAAGCGCACGCGTACAGGATTATTCGACATAGCAGCTTATCCTTCCTCAATTTGTTTGGAGCGTAAGGTTTACAAGAATCTCTGGCGGGCGTTCATGTGAATTCAGGGCTCAGCCGGTCCATCATCCTGTTGGCAATGGTTATGAAGAACGCCTGCATCGTCGGCCAGTCGAGTGACTTGCGCATCTCTGGCAGGAGGGTGAGCCTGTTGACCTGGAGCAAGGCCCCGGTGAAGAAGAACTCAACCAGCCCGGGGTCCTTCTGTTGTGCTTTGACAAATAGATCGTCGAAGTCATGCCCCGCTTCCAAGATGAAGTACAGATCAACGAAATCCTTGCTTTCGGTTCGCCCCAAGATGGCATTGATCTTGTTGGCGCCGATGTTTTCTATGGCATCTATGATGATGCCGTTTACGGTTTTCCGTTGGCCGAACTGGGGGGCGAAGTCGCGGACCATGTCTACCTGTAGCGGAATGGCATCCGGATCGTCCTGGGGTACCAGCAGGAACTGCCGGAAGTGCTCCTCCCGCCTGGCTCGGCCGATGTGACAACCCAGTTGGGCCACGATGCCCTGTATCTCCCGGTCAACGGCGGTCAGTGCATCATCGTCCAGCGTGAACAGGTCTAGGTCTTTGCTGAGGCGGTGGTGCAAGTAGAAACCAGCCAGAGCCGTACCGCCGGTCAGGAAGAAGCGTGAGCCAGCAGTCGTTCCAAAGAAGCTCTTCAAGAAGGCGCTTTGCGGGGGTGTGATGATGCCGTTATTCATGTTCGGCAAGGTCTCCTGACCGCCGCCGCGACCACCGTTCCAGAGCGTAGGCCCATAATTCTCGATCCCGAGGCCAGCGGAAGCGTAACCGCTCGAAATTCTCCCGCACGTCGTCCACCGTCAGATAGCGCCAGATGTCGTCCCATTTGGCGTACTCCAGGATGCGGGTGATCAGCCACGCCTTTTCAACCTCGTTGTCGCCCCGCAGGATGCGGCGTACGTCCCCTTCGGTCAGGTCATAGTCCCATATAAAGTAGGGACGTCGTGATTTGACTGACTGGTCACTCATGGTCACTCCTCTAACGCAACCGATACTCTCGCGGACCGAGTATCTCCAGCTTACCTGTTTCCAGCCAGCGTCGTTTCCGCTCCAGGGCCATCTTCAACAGGACTCTCTCCTCCTCGGGGTCGCGGGGTCGTTGGCGGGGTAGGCGTCGCCACCCGGCCCGTAGTCTTTTAAGAGTGAACTCGCTCCGCCGCTTGACGTGCTCATCATAGTTGATCACCGCCAGCCTCCGTTCGCCGAAGGTCTCTGAGTGAGGCTCAACTCGACCAGCTTATCCACAGCACTCTTCATCTCCGCTATCACTTCCTCTGTGCTTGGTTCCTCGCAGGGGGCGTGGACATCAGGATCGTCAAAGGGGTGGTGATGCCAGAATTTGTAGTTGTCGTAGCCCATCACTCGCTGCTTGTGATAGACAAGTACATAGCTCTTCTTGTCCGTCAGAGCATTGAAGTAGACGGCAGCAAAGGTCTCTTCATCGATGATGGCCCGAACCTGAAGAATCGCTGTTCGTCGTTCGATGCTCTCCACTTTGGCAGCAGGAAAGTAAGTCGCGATGGTAACTAGAAGTAGATCTTTGAACTCCGTGATGGTCATCGAAGTAGGCTTTCAACAGTTTTCAGGTCACTCAACCACCGGTGTTTCTCAACCACAAGATCATCCCAGCGCATGGCATCCTGTTCCAGCGGGTATGAGAACGGATCGCCGAGTTCACCACGTTCAAGGCGAGCTTTGAACTGGTCGTACGTTAGACCATACCTGATTTCCAGGCCCAACATATCCCGCTCACATTCTTCAAGGTAACGTCGAAGCTGATGGAACAGAAGGCGGGCGATTTTCTGATCCGTTGTTTCCCCTTCAAGCCGATCAAAAATCGGGCGAATCCGGGGCATCATTTCAATAGTTGTCATTGAGTACCTCCCGTATCATTACTCAGGTCCGAGCAGACCGTCCGTCGGGTTCTCTGTTATGTATCTCTCCACGCCAGTTGTTGCCCATTTGAAATTAAAACTCTATCTTCCTATGCCTCATCACCACGCTCTGCACCAAACCCTCGGCTATGAGAAGGGTGATCAGGGAACTGCCGCCGGAGCTGATGAAAGGCAGGGGGATGCCTATCACCGGCAGCAAGCCCAAGTTCATGCCGATGTTCACAAAACTCTGAAAAAAGATCAAAGCAGCCACGCCGCAGGCGATCAGGCGGCCAAAGCTATCACGAGCCAGGCTGGCCGCTCTCAGAATCCGCCATAGGACAATAGCGATGAGGGCAAACAGAACCAACGCACCCACAAAGCCCATCTCCTCGCCGATGACGGAGAAAATGAAATCGGTGTGCCGCACTCTCAAGAAATGCAATTGGCTTTGGCTGCCGCTGGCATACCCCTTTCCCAGCCACCCACCGGAGCCGATGCTGATCAATGCCTGGTCAATATTATACCTGGCTGCTGGGTCCCGGCCCGGGTTAATGAACAGGAGAAGTCTCTGCTGCATGTAATCCTTGAGTGAGATCCAGATGAGCGGCATGGACAGAAGCCCAACAAGGCCGAAAACGCCTAGATGCAACAAGCGCATCCCAGCTATCAAGACCATTGCCAGCCAGACAACCGCCAAGACAATCACCGTCCCCAAGTGCGGCTGCCGATAGATCAGGCCCATAGGCACGGCCACCAGGATTATGGAGATCAGGATATAGCGGAAACGCCCTATCTCTTTCTCTCGCTGAGCCAGGAATTGAGCCAGGGTGACGATGATCAGCACCTTGGCCAACTCCGAGGGTTGAAAGGAAGAGCCTGAGATCCAGCGTTGCGCTCCATGAGTTGCCTGCCCCACAAAGAGAACCAGGAGTAAAGAGGCGATAGTCAGGGCATAAAGGGCCTTCTGCAGGTTTTCAAGGAAGCGATAATCAATGGCTGCCACCAATAGCATCAAAGCCAAGCCAACCAGGCCCCAGGTAGCCTGCCTGCGAGGCAGGTCTTGCAGATCCGGTGTGTCCAGGGTAGCGCTGTAAACCATGGCTATACCAAAGGCAATCAAGAGCACAGTGGCAGCCAATAGCACAAAATCGAAGTTACGCCATATCTTGCGATCCATCTGTCATCAAAACCCTGAATTGGAAGTTGGAGGTTTGAAGCTTGGTAACTGCTCAGGCCGTGTCATTGCGAGGCGACGCTTTTCTGCCGAAGCAATCCCCTACTCGTGCATTGGAGATTGCTTCGCTTTGCTCGCAATGACAGCCTGAGTAGTCACGAAGCTTGTTTATTTTCTCTGCCGGAGAGCGCCGATGAGGGGGATGTCGGCTATCAGCCGGTTGTGCCTCTTACCCCTAGAGAAGGTGACTTCCACCCCCTCGCGGTCTATCTCAACGTGCTTAGAGATGACGGTGATGAGCTCGTTCTCAAGGGTTTGCAAAAGCTCCGGAGAGATCTTGCCCCGGTCGTAGGCTAACACCAATTGCAAACGCTCCTTGGCGATCTCCCCACTGGAGGGTTTGCGTCGTCCGGATAACCAGTCTAGAATTCCCATGCCTACCCCCTAACCTTGGCGAATAAAGCCAACAAAGCGTTCAATGAGATTGGGCTTCTCTCTGATGTCTAGGAAAGGAACTTCCTCGCCCATCAGACGCCGGGTGATATTGTGGAAAGCAAGGCTGGACGCAGCCTTATCATCCAGGACAATGGGTACCCCTTTGTTGGCGAAAACAATGATGTCATTGTCCTCGGGGACAATGCCTATTAAGTCTATCGCCAGAATCCCCACGACGTCCCTTGTGCTCATCATATTGCCGGCGCGTACCATCTCTGGCTTGAGACGGTTGATGATCAGGCTGGCTGGCCCTTTCCCCTCAGCTTCGACCAGGCCGATGATGCGGTCGGCGTCGCGGATGGCCGCGACCTCAGGTGTGGTGATGATGAGCACCTTGTCGGCCGGCGCGATGGCGTTGCGGAAGCCCTGTTCGATGCCG
>JACKQG010006245.1_pt1 | contig 12702 bp, 10 predicted proteins | sample 8237621 | NCBI WGS metagenome assembly JACKQG01 (sample SAMN15677084, study PRJNA649215) | marine metagenome | biome: marine; feature: Black Sea; material: saline water; isolation source: suspended particulate matter (SPM) from the Black Sea western gyre | collected 2013-06-09/2013-06-10 | depth...
CAAGGCGATTGTTCTCCCCGAGCCGGACGAACAAACTCTTCTCTTTAGCAGCCAGCTAACATCAGGCACAGAATGTTTGCCTTACCGCATAACTTTAGGCGATTTCTTAAGGTTCTGCCACGAGAACAGTGCCAACCTGAAAAACTTTGAGGGGTTTACTGCTGGAGCATATGGCCCCTGCCGCTTTGGCAAATATGCAATAGAACAGATGAAAGTATTAAAGGACAACGGCTTCGACATTCCAATTCACACTACAGTGTCAAACAATGCCTATCGAGATATCAACCTAAGCCCTGATTTTGAGCGCCTAGCATGGAAAGGAATCGTCGCTGCAGACTGCCTGGAAAGACTCCTCTGGCGTACTCGTCCCTATGAAAGACATGTCGGATTAGCAGATAGGCTTTTCGAGGAATACATGAGCCAGATTAAGAGTTGTGTCCGCAAGAAAGAAACTTTCGATGAGATTCTGCAACAGGCGACCGCTGAATTTAGGTCTCTAATTGACCCAGACTTGCCCAGAAAGCCACTGGTTGGCATCAATGGTGAAATATATTTACGGTCCAACAGGTTCAGCAACAACAACCTCGTAAAAGCATGTGAAGACGCAGGTCTTGAAGTCATCGTCTCCCCAATGGGTGAGTGGCTTAAATATACCTATTACAGGCACCTCGAAGATGCCATGCTGGACCGGAAAATCAAGAGGATCATAACCAGCTACATAAAAAAGCGAATCCAGGAGCATGATGAACACGTCACAGCTGCCAATTGTGAGAATTTTTTAGACTCGAAAGAGCCTTCTACTTCTGAAATACTAGGGCTAACAAGCCAGTATTTCTCCACAAGATGCGGTAGCGAGGCAGTTTTGAGCATAGGTAGTGGAATCAACTGGGCGAAAGACCCTAAATTTTCTGGGGTCATATCTGTAATGCCACACGGCTGCATGCCAGGGGGAATCGTAGCTGCAATGGCAGAGAAGTTAAGCACGGTGTATCAGAAACCCTGGATCAGCCTCACATATGACGGCTTTCCCGAAACCAATAATTTGGCGAAGATCAACAGTTTTGCTGAAATCTTAAAATTCTGCACCAAAGAGCCCCAAAAGACACTAATATAAATAGCCTGTCCCAGAACGAACCAACAACGAATGCCATTGTACACTAACTCACACATCTGAATTGAAAGCCATTTTGTGCAGCTTTGGGGATTTATACCATAAAGGTCTTGACAGTCTATATTATAATAGATATGATTTAGCTTTGTGAAAGGAGGTGAAACACATGGCACAGGCGTATTGCTTCAAATGCCGGAAAAAGGTGGAGATAAAGAACCCGCAAAGCGTTACCTTGAAGAACAAGAGGCCAGCAACACGTGGAACTTGTACATCATGTGGAACTAAGGTTTTCCGAATTGGCAAAGGCTAATCCATAATATATGCTTTAGCCAGAATGTGAAGACGACCTGTTAACTTTCTCAATCAAAAGCTTAGGATTTCGGTGGAGGATTTGTGGGTGCTGCCGCGGGTTTATGTTTGCTTGACGAAGGATAGATTCAACTGAGTTCGGTGTCAGTAGGTCTTTTTCACTGTGAGCATCAGAACTAACCAGAAGTTTTGCTTTTGCCTTTTGGCTTATTAAAGCAACATGAGCATTGGCTGTAGAATGTCCTCTTCGAGCTGTGAGCTCAATAAAGACATTGTTTTGGGCTGCCAGAGAAGCTTCTTCGGCTGTTATAGGGCCTGGGTGGGCCAAGATATCAACGTCGGGAGATTGGACAGCGGCAAGGTTAGTGCCTTTCGCTACTGGTTCAGCAGATGTTTCACCGTGCACGACTACTAGCCAAGCACCCATTTCTTTGGCCTTTTTAGCCACCTCAGAGATAGCCTGAGGCGGAACATGAGTAAGCTCTACACCGGGAATAGCTAGAATGTCCCAATAAGTTCTGGCTAGAGCACAATCATCGCTTATTTCCTTGATTACCCTGCCAAGTGAGCCAATGGCTACATGGTCAGTAATACCAATAGCTGAATAACCTTTAACAAAAGCGCGACGGATTAGTTCAATTGGTGATAAAATACCATCGCTATGAAAAGTGTGGGTGTGAAAATCATAAAGCACCCTTCAAAAATACCATAAAGGCTTTGCCTTAGGCAAGAGCATACGCTATAATCAACTAAAGAAAATGGTGAAGAGAATGTCTCAACTGCAAGAAATTCTAGTCCCTTTGGACGGTTCCGGGGAAGCTGAAAGCGTACTTCCCTACCTTAGGGATTTAGCTCCAAGATTTGGCTCTCACGTGCATATTTTAGGTGTGGGCATCGGAAGAAAAACACGCCGTGTAAACCGCCTCCTTGAAGACTACATCAACAGAATCGCACATGGTCTACAAAGCAATAATATAAAAGCTGAAGCAGTGACCCGTTATGGTATCGCAGCAGATAAAATCCTTGATTTCACCGCAGAAAATGAGATCGATTTGATTATCATGGCTACTCATGGTCGAAGCGGTATGACGCGTTGGTGGATGGGAAGCGTAGCTGAAAAGGTGATAAGTGAAGCTACAGCCCCCGTTCTGCTTGTCCGAAGCAAACGATCCAGTAAAACCGGGGCTGCTGGAAAGCTGAAATCTCTTCACAAAATCCTTGCTCCTTTAGATGGCTCAGACATTGGTGAAGCAGCTCTATCTTATGTCCAAATACTAGCTACGAACTCGGGAGCTTCAATCAGCTTGCTCCAGGTTGTTTCACCACCCGGAACAGTAGAAGCCAGTTTACTCGGAGGCCCGGACTGGAGAAAGTTTGTCAAAGCCATGCACAATGCCGGCGAAGATTATCTGAAAAACATCGCTGAAAGACTAAGTGGCAAGGGAATTAAATCCACATATGAAGTGATAACTGGTGACCCAGCAGACAAAATAGTAGAATATGCCGATGATAAAAAGGCTAGCTTGATAGCTATGTCAACTCATGGTCGTACGGGCCTTACTCGATGGGTATTAGGCAGCATAGCCGACAAGGTGTTACATGGTGCTAGAATACCTATGTTATTAGTCAGATCACCCAAGATGGTCATCCCCAAACCAAGGGGCTAGAATAGAGAGGAAACAGTTATGGGAAAAATAAATGTAGCTATAATAGGTGTCGGCAATTGCGCCTCTTCGCTTGTTCAGGGCATCCATTACTATAGAAAAACCAAAGAGGGTGAATTTGTGCCCGGGCTAATGCACATTAATCTGGGCGGTTACCAAATAAGCAATATCAACTTCGTAGCTGCCATAGACATAGACAAAAACAAAGTCGGCAAGGACCTAGCCGAAGCTATTTTCAGCCCACCTAATAATACCCTTAAGTTTTGCGACGTACCCAATACAGGGGTCAAGGTAACTCGGGGTATGACCCATGATGGGTTGGGTAAATACCTATCTCAAATAATCAAAAAGTCGTCAGGTTCCACAGCTAACATCGTTGGCATTCTTAAAGAAACAAAAACAGATGTAGTGATAAATTTTCTGCCAGTCGGAAGCGAAGAGGCAACCAAGTGGTACATAGAACAAGTTCTGGCTGCTGGTTGTGGCCTTGTTAACTGCATACCAGTCTTCATTGCCCGCGAACCCTACTGGTATAAACGCTTCGCCGAGACAGGATTACCAGTTATCGGTGACGATATCAAATCCCAGGTCGGAGCTACAATTACCCATCGCGTATTAACTAGGCTCTTTCATGACCGTGGAGTCAAACTGGAAAGAACTTATCAGCTCAACTTCGGCGGCAATACTGATTTCTATAACATGCTGGAGCGGGAACGCCTGGAATCAAAGAAGATTTCGAAAACCAACGCTGTTACCTCCCAACTAGACTATGAAATTGATCCCGACAACATCTACATCGGCCCCAGTGACTATGTGCCATGGCTAGCTGACCGTAAATTCTGTTACATTAAAATGGAAGGGCGTACCTTTGGTGATGTCCCTCTCAATTTAGAGCTTAAAATGGAGGTTTGGGATAGTCCAAACTCCGCTGGGGTAGTTATCGATGCCATCAGGTGCTGCAAATTAGCTATGGAGAGAGGTCTAGCTGGAACTATAGTAGCTCCTAGTGCCTACTTCATGAAGTCGCCACCCATCCAATATTCCGACGATGAAGCTCGGAGACGGGTTGAGAGCTTCATCGCTGGCAAGGAGCAGCAAACGCCGATTTGTCTCCCTGAGATTGTCAACGAGAAGATAAAGGAAAGTTAAGCAGAACACAACTGTCAGATTCGCCAAACCAGAGCGTAACAGCAGTGAAAATTGGTTTAGTCTCCCCCTACGACTACTCCTTCCCAGGTGGGGTTGTCAACCACATCGCTTATCTGTCCCATAATTTCATCCAATGGGGGCATAAGGTCAAGATAATAGCCCCATGCCCAAAAGGGGGAAACCGCTACTTCGAAGAAGAGGTTACCCCTATAGGCAAGCCCTTACCTGTCCCATTTGCTGGCGCTATCGCCCGAATCCCTGTATCCCCATGGTTACCCGTTCAAATGGGTGAAATCTTGGCCAATGAGGACTTTGATATTCTTCACCTCCACGAACCATTCACACCCATGATCTGTGTAAGTGCTCTCCTCAAGTCAAACTGTATAAATGTTGGCACTTTCCACGCCTACCATAATAAGCCACGAGTCTACTGGCTAGGCAAACCCATCTTTAGAAGGTGGTTGCCGAGGTTGCATGGCAAAATTACTGTTTCCAAACCAGCGCTGGAATACGTCAGCCGACATCTGCCAGGTGACTACCGTATTATCCCAAATGGCATAGACACCCAACAATTCTGTCTTGACGCCCCTCAGCGAAAAGAATTCGCTGACGGCAAAATAAACATCCTCTTTGTCGGCCGCCTCGAGCAACGAAAAGGCCTGGGCTATTTACTTAATGCCTGTGCCAAGATCAAGAACAGTCTCCACAACTCCCGGCTGATCATAGTTGGCCCAGGCACCATGTTACGCCATAGATATGAAAAGCTGGTCAAGGACATGGGACTAACTGACAATGTGGTTTTCGTCGGTTTTGTTCCCAGCGATGAGCTGCCCTCATACTACCGCAGTGCTGATATTTTCTGCGCCCCGGCTACCGGTGGTGAAAGCTTTGGCATAGTCTTGCTGGAAGCTATGGCATGCGGCAAACCGGTAGTTGCCACCAACATTCAAGGCTATGCTAGTGTGTTAGCTAATGGTGAGGAAGGACTGCTTGTGCCACCCCGAGATGCGAAATCCTTAGCTCACGCCCTGCTATCCCTCCTGAATGACAAAAATTTGCGCCTCAAAATGGGTGCCAAAGGAAGGATCAAAGCCGAAAAATACAGCTGGCCGAACATTTCACGACAAGTTATGGATTATTATAACAGCTTGCTTAATAGCCATGCGTAGGAACACTCCGTGATAAACTTAGCTGAACTCAGAAGAACAGCCGCTCGACGGATTACCGAGCCGTTAAAAACGGTCTTGGTCAAAAGCCGACTAAAGCCTAACACTTTGACCTGGCTCGCCCTGGCAATAAGTATAATCGCGGCTGGTGCTATTGCCACCAATCACCCTCTCATCGGCGGATTCCTAGTCCTTCTCTCTGGTTTGTTCGACATTATGGATGGAGCCTTGGCTCGCTTAACCAACCAAGCCACCCGCTTCGGCGCCTTGTTGGACTCCACTTTCGATCGGATCTCCGACGCGGTGTTACTTCTAGGTCTTTTGATTCTGTACATAATAAGTGGAGGCACTATTGAAATGGTGCTTATTTTCCTAGCCTTGGTCGGCTCATTTCTCACCAGCTACGTACGAGCCAGAGCCGAAGGCATTGGGATAAATTGCCCTGTCGGTTTGTTTACAAGGGCCGAGAGAGTTATAATATTAGCGCTTGGGTTACTTTTGAACCCATTGTACGAATTCAGTATTCTTATAGCTTTACTTCTTATGGTAGTGCTTGGCTTCTTCACCGTGGGCCAACGATTGATATATGTATGGCAACAAACAAAAAGTCAATGAAGCAAACTGGGGGGTGAAAGGTATGAGCGACAAGACATTTGAATGGAGCCTAACGGCTCTTAGCATCATTGCCCTGCTTCCGGGGCAAGAACTATATATAACGAGCGTAAGCTCGAGGTTTCATTAGCATACATGGTCACCTTCACCAACTTTTACACTAAGCTAGCACTAAGATAATGTCAGTTGTAGCGATTATTGGCGCCCAGTGGGGAGACGAAGGCAAAGGGAAAATAGTCGACCTTCTGGCTGAAAAAGCAAAGGTTGTAGTTCGCTTCTCAGGAGGCGATAATGCTGGACATACTGTAATTAATCCTTACGGTGAGTTCAAACTTCACATTGTCCCCTCAGGTACCTTCCACCCTGGAGTAGTCTGTATAATAGGTAACGGCGTAGCAATTAACCCGGTAGTGCTCCTGGAAGAAATTGATAACCTCCAGAAACGCGGAGTTAATACCAGCCACCTCTTCATCAGTGACCGGGCACACTTGATAATGCCCTATCATATCCTCCTTGATGGACTAGAAGAGGAGCTACGAGGTAAGGGAGCGATAGGCACCACACGCAAAGGAATAGGCCCTGTTTTTACTGACAAGATAGCTCGCCTCGGAATTCGTACCTGCGACCTGCTGAATAAAAAGGGGTTCCGGTCTCGACTTAGCTCAATCCTCGAAATCAAGAATGCCATCCTCACCAAAATACACAACGTCCCACCATTATCTCTGGAAGAGATTTACGAGCAATACTGCTCCTACGGAGAGCGGCTAGCCCCGTTCATTCGAGATACTGGCCCCATACTCAAGGATATGGTGTCCCGAAAGCAACCGATTATATTAGAAGGGGCTCAGGGCACGATGCTTGATCCCGACTTCGGCACCTATCCCTATGTAACCTCGTCTTCACCTATGGCTGCGGGCAGTTCTATGGGTTCTGGGATAAGCGTCAATCAAATTGACCAAATCATCGGTGTTTTCAAAGCTTATACCACAAGAGTAGGTGGTGGGCCCATGCCTACAGAACTTAAGGACAAAACCGGCGAATTTATCAGAGAACGAGCTCACGAATACGGTGCTACTACGGGCAGACCACGCCGATGCGGCTGGTTCGATGCTGTGGCTGGCAGTTTCAGCGCTCAAGTCAATGGTTTCACCAGTATAGCCCTGACCCGCCTCGATGTTCTCGACGTATTCGACTCTCTTAAGATATGCACAGGCTACAAATTAAATGGAGACATCTTGAGAAATTTCCCAAGCGATTTAGCTATCCTGGGAAAATGCCAACCAGTCTATGAGGAATTACCAGGTTGGCAGACACCTATAAGCGACATCCGCCACCACAAACAGCTACCATCCCAAGCCCGCCGCTATGTAGCCCGTCTCGAAGAGCTTCTTTCCTGTCCAGTTAATGTCATTTCTGTCGGCGCCAGCCGAGACCAGACAATAATGGTCAAGCAGATTGTATGAGACTTTCTAAGTTTTAAGGCAACTCCCTGTTGAAAAGGAGATAAAACTATGCCTAAAACGCGTAAAACCTGGCGGCAGAAGCTAGAAGAAGAACATCCTGAGCATGGTAAAGTAGTTGATATTCCACCCAAAATGCAAAACAGATTCGGAACCGGAAAAATGCTTATCCCCAAGCCAATGGATATAAATGCACTAATAAACAAAATCTCGAAAGGGAAACTTGTTACTGTGACCCAGATTAGGGAGAAATTAGCCAAAGATGCACACGCAAATTGCTCTTGTCCCATGACAACCGGAATTTTCCTTCGCATTGTTGCCGAAGTAGCAGAAGAGGACTTGAGAAACGAAAAAAGGGAAGTAACGCCCTACTGGCGTGTGATTAAGGCAGATGGTAGCTTGAACGAAAAATTTCCCGGCGGTGCACAAGCACAAGCTGCTCACCTCAAAAAGGAAGGACATGGCATCGAGTCAGGGAAAGGCAGAAAGCCGCCTCGGGTAAAGAAATTTGAAGAATCCTTGCAGAAGCTGTGACTACGAATACAGCCTTAAGCTCTAGCAGTTATCGGTAGGTCAATCTTGAAGTTCTTCAAGGTCTGCTCGATAACAGCCTTGGATTTCTCGTCCGGCTCAGTAAGCGGCAAGCGCGGCTTACCTACTGGAAATCCTAAATAGTTTAAGGCATATTTGACCGGTATCGGATTGGCAACAACAAACATGGCGTTAACCAAAGGCAATAAATTACGATGGGCGACTGCTGCCTTTTCGATATTGCCCTGAATATAATCTTCTATCATCTGCCTAAACTGAAGCCCAACCAGATGTGAAATCACGCTGATAACTCCACAGCCACCCAGGCACAGTATGGGAAACGTGTCGCCATCATTACCGCTGTAAACCAAGAAGCCTTTCTTAGCGTCCTGAATAATCTTGGCTATCTGCTCAAAATTTACGCTGGCCTCTTTTACTCCAATGATATTGTCAACCTGGCTGAGTTTGACGGCGGTTTCAGCAGCCAGGCTGGTAACAGTACGTGATGGCACGTTGTAGAGGATGCATGGCAGGCTGGTTGCCTCGGCAATGGCCTTAAAATGCTCGTATAAACCATCCTGTGTAGGGCGATTATAATAGGGGACCACCAAAAGACAACCATCAACTCCAGTCCTTTCCGCCTCTTTGGTCAACCCTATGCTCTCTGCGGTACTGTAACTACCGGTGCCAGCTATCACCGTGCCCCGGTTACCAACGGCTGACTTAACCTCAGCAAAAAGCTGCAGCTTTTCCTCACGAGTAAGAGTCGGACACTCCCCGGTAGTACCAGATATCACAAGCCCATCACTGCCTGAATCAAGCAGGGCTTTAGCCAGCTTTTTAGCCTGTGCGTAATCAACTTTACCTTCAGCATCAAAGGGGGTAACCATTGCTGTCAGCAAGCGACCAAACTTCTTCATCACCGGCCTCCATACAGGTAGTTTATTTCCTGCTCTTAACCCAGCCCCGTCGTGCTGCTTCTTCAGCAATCTGCACAGCATTGAGGGCAGCACCTTTACGCAAGTTGTCGGATACCACCCACATCACCAAGCTCCTGGAGTGAGAGGCATCTGCTCGGATGCGTCCCACATAAACATCATCCGAGCCCGCAGCCAGCCAAGGCTGGGGATAAAGGCTAACACTAGGGTCATCAAGAACCTTGACGCCAGGAGCACTAGCTAATATATGCCTGGCTTCATCAGGACTCATAGGGTCAGTAAATTCAATATTTATCGCCTCACTATGAGCAATAAAAACAGGCACCCTAACACAGGTTGCTGAGATGGCTACATCTGGTGCATGCATTATCTTACGAGTTTCGTCCACCATCTTCCATTCTTCCCTGGTATAGCCATTATCCAAGAAGACATCAATTTCTGGTAATAAATTAAATCCAATCTGATGAGGATAAACATGGGGAACGACATTCTGCCCTTCCAAGATTAACTTTGCCTGTGTAGTCAGCTCCTCCATGGCGGCTGCGCCAGTGCCAGATACTGATTGATAGGTAGAGACAACAACCCGCTTAATCGGATTAACCTTGTGCAACGGGTAAAGAGCCACCACCATCTGAATTGTGGAACAATTCGGATTGGCGATAATTCCCTCGTGCCACTTTATGTCGTCGGGATTCACCTCAGGGATAACCAGAGGAACTTTGGGCTCCAGTCTGAAAGCAGCGCTATTGTCAACCACCAGAGCTCCAGACTTAGCGGCAATAGGGGAAAAATAGCGACTGACCTCAGAACCAGCGGAAAAAAGGGCAATATCAATATTTTGAAAAGACTCAGGACTGGTTTCTTTAACCTCGCTCTCCCGATGACCTACATAGAGCCTCTTGCCTGCAGACCGGTCGGAGGCATAAAGCCTGATAGACGCCGCAGGAAAACTTCGCTGTTGCAGAACCTTTATGAACTCCTGACCGACCATTCCTGTGGCACCTACAATAGCCACATTATATGCCTTCATTGCTCCCCCTTAAATTCAACATGGTATCCAACCCGTAAACCAAGCCTTGTCTCTTTACCACCTCTTTTATCGCCAGAATAATTCCTGGCATGTAACACTCCCGGCTTATGGTGTCATGCCGCAGACTCAATGTCTGCCCTGGCGCGCCAAAGATAACCTCCTGGCTCGCCATAAGACCGAGTAATCTTACGCTATGGATAGCTACGCCGTCAACCTGTCCGCCCCTAGTACCACTAAGGTTCTCTTTCTTAGTTACCGGATAAACAAAGGGTTTGCCTCGCGACTTCACCATCTCTCTAGCAGTAGCTAAAGCTGTCCCCGATGGGGCATCAGCTTTCTCATGGTGATGCAATTCAATCACCTCAGCATAATCAAAGAACTTAGCCGCAATCTTAGCCAGGTGGAGCAAAACTACCGGACCCAGAGCGAAGTTAGGAGCTACTATGGCACCCACCTTATTAGCTTCAGACAGTTGGGCAATCTCCTTGAGATTGTCTTCTGAAAGTCCCGATGTGCCTAAAACAACGTTAACGCCCCGTTTAAGGGCAGTGCGAGCTGCAGATATAGAGGCTTCAGCAATAGTGAAATCTACTAATACATTAGGATGGCAGGCTTCAAGAAGCGAATCCAAATCGGAAGAAAGAGGCACCTTCTTCGAACCGTCGGGCAAAACCAGATGCTCTTGAGTCGCCTTAAGGTCAACACCACCAACCACCTCTAATTCAGGGTCTCGACATATTGCAGCCGTGACTTCCTCCCCCATCTTGCCTAAGGCTCCGTGGACTAATACTGTTATCGGTTCCATTTCCCACCACTCGATACTTTTACAGAGACAAAGGCTTTTTAGCGCCACTCAGTAACGGCGGCGTCGGCTATCTCGGCTATCCCGCTGGCGAGCAACAGGGGGGTGGTTTTGCTGCTTATGGAGAGGAGGGCCTGTTTCTGCAGTAGAGTCCACAACTTTAGCTCCTGGAACTTGTGACGAATCCGAAAGAACTGCCCGTCGTGACAGATTCACTCTGCCCATATGGTCAATTTCAATAACTTTAACCATAATCTCATCGCCCACCTTCACAATATCTTCAACCTTGGACACGCGATAATCAGCCAGCTCACTTATATGAACCAGCCCTTCTTTTCCAGGCAGAATCTCGACAAAAGCGCCGAAGTTTGTCAAACGAGTTACCTTCCCGGTATAAACACCGCCAACTTCCACATCTCGAGTCAGGCTCTCTATTTTTTCGATTGCTTTCTGAGCTGCTTCCTGACTGGGTGAGCCGATAATCACCGTCCCATCGTTCTCAACATCTATGGTCACTTTTGCCTCCTCGATTATGGACCGAATAGTCTTGCCCCCAGGTCCAATCACGGCGCCAATCTTGCTCTGGTCAATAGTCATCTTATACATCCTGGGCGCATAAGGGCTAAGTTCAGGCCGGCTGGCACTGATAGTCTGCCTCAGCTTGTCAAGTATTTCCGTACGGGCCCCACGCGCCTGCTTTATGGCTTCAGCCACAACCTCATAGCTTATGCCTTTTAGCTTGATGTCCAATTGGAGAGCCGTAATCCCCTGGCTGGTGCCAGCCACCTTGAAGTCCATATCACCATAGGCATCCTCTATGCCCTCAATATCAGTAAGAATGACATAGTTATTACCCTCGCCGGTAACCAGTCCCATAGCTATCCCTGCCACCGGAGCCTTTATAGGCACACCGGCATCCATCAAAGCTAGAGTCGAGCTGCAGACACTTGCCATCGAAGTACTACCATTAGAGCTAAGGACCTCAGAAACCAGGCGTATAGTATAAGAAAACTCGTCTTCGCTGGGTATCACCGGGGCAATTGCTCTTTCCGCCAGAGCACCATGTCCTATTTCACGCCGGCCTGGCGACCCGAGCCGCTTCACTTCCCCGGTGGAGAAGGGGGGGAAGTTATAGTGGTGCATGAAACGCTTGGTCTCTTCCAGCCCCAAGCCATCAATTAACTGCTCTTGACGCCGAGAGCCTAAAGTGGTTATGGTCAATACCTGAGTGAGCCCCCTGCTGAATAGCCCTGAGCCGTGGGTGCGGGGCAAAAAGCCGACCTCTCCGCTTATTGACCGTATCTCGTTCGGATGGCGGCCATCAAGGTGCTGTTTCTTCTCCAAAATGCTCGCTCTAGCTGCCTTTTTAATTTGGTCTTCGAGAGCACCATTAATATCAGCTTCAGGAAAAGTCTCTTTAAGCTTCTCAGTGGCTTCCTGTTTAACCACTCCAATCATATTCTCACGCTCAGCCCGCTTTGTTTGACTGATAGCTTGAGTCAGCTTATCCCCAAACTCCGAGTTGAGAGCAGCTATTAGTTCGGGAGCGATACCATCCGCCTTCATCTCCATCTTAGGCTTGCCATAAGCCGACTGCAGACCCTCCTGGAACCTTATAATCTCCTGATTCGTCTCATGGCCAAGCTTAATTGCCTCAAGAACTATCTCCTCAGAAACTTCCTTGGCTCCTGCCTCTATCATCACTATAGCCTCTTTGGTGCTGACAACAACAAGGTCCAACAGACTATCGTTCAACTGAGGCAATGTTGGGTTTAACACCATGCTGCCGTTAAGATAGCCAACGCGCACCGCAGCTACTGGCCCTGCAAACGGGATAGCAGATAGAGTCAAGACAGCCGACGCACCGATAACCGCTAGTACATCAGGGTCATTTTCCTTATCGGCGCTTATAACGCCGGCAAGAATCTGA
>JACKQG010006246.1_pt1 | contig 12701 bp, 11 predicted proteins | sample 8237621 | NCBI WGS metagenome assembly JACKQG01 (sample SAMN15677084, study PRJNA649215) | marine metagenome | biome: marine; feature: Black Sea; material: saline water; isolation source: suspended particulate matter (SPM) from the Black Sea western gyre | collected 2013-06-09/2013-06-10 | depth...
GAGGGCGGGTTGGGGGGGAAGTAGCGGGAGAGGGCTGGGGTGCCGCGCCCGTGGGGGGTCCAGCAAAGGGGGAAATCTCCCCAAAAAAAACAAGGGGGGGGGACAAGCAACCCGAAGGCGAACGGGGTTAACCCCGAGAGAGGGAGGGGAGGGGAGGTGAGAATAGAAGGAAACCTTTTAATATAAAGACAGGGGGGGGTAAAAGCCCCGCCCCTTCAAGACAATTTACGGAACGATCCATGTCCCCGTTTCACCGCGCAACGCGCGTTGAATATTCGGGGGATCGGTGACGAGGGCTTTTTTGCCGCCTTCTTTCAAAAACTTGACAATTGCCTGAATTTTAGGGAGCATACTGCCAGGTGCAAAGTGACCTTCTGCAATATATTTCTCAGCTTCAGCAACGGTCATTTTATCAAGCCATTCCTGATTTTCTTTACCAAAGTTTATTGCGACCTTCTCCACCGCAGTTGAGATGATCAGCAAATCCGCCCCGATATTGTTGGCGAGCAGGCCAGAAGCGAAATCTTTGTCAATCACCGCTTCAACACCGCGCAGATCACCATTTTCTTTCTCAACTACAGGGATGCCTCCTCCACCAACCGCGATGACAGAGAAGCCACCCTCGATCAGTTTTTTGATTGCACTGACTTCAATGATATTCATCGGCAATGGTGAAGGCACAACCCGACGCCAGCCCCGGCCGGCATCTTCAATAAAATCTTGTCCCTGTGCCATGCGTTCCTTGGCGGTTTCCTCATCGAGGAATGAGCCAACTGGTTTGGAAGGGTTCTGGAATGCGGGGTCATCTGCGCTAACTTCAACTTGGGTCACAACAGTCACGGCTGTTTTATCAATGCCACGTTTCTTGAATTCATTATGCAGGGCTTTCTGTGCCATATAACCGATTGCACCTTGTGTATCTGCACCGCAGTAATCCATAGGGACGGGGTGCAGTTCGTGCAATGATAACTCAGAACGGCGCAGGATAAATCCAACCTGGGGTCCATTCCCATGAGTGATGACAACGTCCCAGCCATCTTCGATCATCCCGGCGATATGACTCATCGTCTCTTTGACCGCGTCAAATTGATCGGGAATCGATTTTTTATTTTTATCTACGATCAGGGCATTCCCACCAACGGCGAGAACAGCTACTTTTTTATCTGCCATTTTTTACCTCATCGTTAAAGCCATAACGGCTTTTTGGGCATGCATACGATTTTCAGCCTGGTCAAAAACAACAGAGTTCGGTCCGTCCATCACTTCACTGGTGACTTCAACATCACGATCTGCGGGAAGGGGATGCATATAAATCGCATCTTCTTTCGCCAAATCCATTTTGCGTTGATCGGTGATCCAGCTCTTGTATTTATCCTGAATGACTTTCCCTTCATCGGGATCCTGGGTGGTCAACAATGGACCCCAGGATTTTGCGTAGACGACATCGGCATCTTTGAAAGCTGCTTCCATATCATCGGTGACTTCAAATCCTGCGCCGGCGACACGGGCTGCTTCCTGGGCTTGCTCCATGATCTCAGGCATTAGCTTGAACTCAGGCGGATGCGCGAGAACCACGTCCAGACCGAAGCGTGGCATCTGCAAGATCAGCGATTGCGGCACGGAAATCGGTTTCAGGTAAGAGGAGGCATACGCCCAGGAAACGACCATCTTCTTGCGTTTCAGGTTGCGGCCTTTCTTTTCGATAATGGTCATGATATCAGCCAAACATTGGTGTGGATGATAAATTTCGCATTGCATATTAAGTACGGGGACGCGGGATGCGCTGGCAACCAGATTAAGATAGCGGTTTCCAATTCCCCAGTCGACATGGCGGATGGCAATACCATCGAAATAACGACCAAATATTTCGCCCATCTCAGTCTCGGTATCACCGTGGGAAATTTGTGTGGTGCGGCTTTCGATAAAAGCAGCATGTCCACCCAATTGAGCCATGCCAGACTCAAATGAACCACGCGTGCGGGTGCTTGAGAAGAAGAAAAGCATCGCCAGCGTCTTGTCTCGCAGATATGCATGAGATTCTCCGAGAGCGCGTTTGCGCTTCAAATCCCAGGCTACATCCAAAATAGTTTCGACTTCCTCTTTACTGAAGTCCAAATCGCCGATTAAGTCTCGGCCTCTCAAATCAGATTGCATAATTAATCTCCTTATAAATTGCAGGGATGCAGCTGCACCCCTGCAATAGCTAACTTATTCAAACTATTCCATTTTACCGGTAATTAATGCCAGCAGAGCCATGCGCATGACAACGCCATTGAAAGCTTCCTGCCAGTAGCGTGACCATCTCGAAATATCTACATTATCCGGTACTTCATCCATACGCGGCAAAGAGTGTAACAAGATTGCGTCAGATTTGGCTTTGTTCTTGAGCAGATCCAACGTGATTTTATAATTATCTGGTGTGGTGGGAACTTCGCCGGAGCGCTCGTCGCGAGATTTAGTGTAATCTGGCTGTACCGTCGGTTCAACAAGGATCACATCCGCATCACCAATTACATCACCAACATGGTCAGCATAGCTAAAGTCCAAAGCCATTGCTTCAAAATCTTTTTCATATTCTTCGGGCATTTCCATGCCAGGAGGCGCCACAAAGGTGATCGGGCAATCATATTGTGTTAACGCGTGCCCCAATGAATGCATGGTACGCATGCGCATATCACCAACAGCAACCCACTTCAGGCCATCAATGGTGCCCTTTTCTTTTAGAACTGTATATAAATCGGTCAATATCTGGGTAGGATGTTCACCCCAGCCATCACCACCATTAATGATCGGAATTGAAGCCCATTTGGCGGCCTCGTGCGGTGCGCCTTTCTCGAAATGGCGCATCACGACCACATCACCGTAAAATTCCAACATCTTGATGGTATCTTTAATCGACTCTTGATAAAAATCACCCGCGCGGGTCATCTTTGCGTCAGCGAAACCAGTCACATGGCCACCCAAACGGTGCATGGCGGCTTCGTGGGCTAAACGCGTCCGGGTAGAGGGCTGGTAGAATGCTGTCACCAATGTTTTGTCTGCCAGAAGATCAGTATTCTGGCGATTGCGGGCAAAGGGTGCCAACTCATCAGCTACTTCAAATACACGGGAAAACTCATTTCGTTCAAAGTTCTTTAAAGAAAGAATATCACGACCTGCAAAACTACGCATGTTGAACCTCCTAGTTCAATATAAATATGAATGTAGACTATCTAGAAATCTATCCTTCTGCTATCATTTTTTCAGACAATATCATTGGAAAAAGCGCATAAAACTGTGTGGCGTCGACAACCTCCTTTAGCGGGACTTGCTCTAGAATTGCATGTGCAAATTTCTCATTACCAGGACCAAAACCAATCGAGGGGATGCCTGCCTTACCAGCCCAGTAGGTACCGTTGGTTGAAAAATCCCATGTGCCCAACTTCCGCCTCTCCCCCCATAACGTCTCGATAGTATCCTGCCCCGCCTGCGTCATCGGATGCGTATCATCCAGTAGCCAGGCCGGGTAGAACTTTGATACAGGAAATTTAAATCCTGTGTACGACGGCTCGTCGTAAAACAGTTCTTCCACGGTGATTTCACCCTGCAGATAATCGGGGATCAATCCCTTGACCTGCGCAATGACTTCATCATGTGGCTCGTTCGAAGTGATACGGCGGTCCAAGTAGATCGAAAATTGATTGGGCACCGCGTTGAGAGAATCCGTACGTGCCCGGACATCGGTCACTGCAATTGAGGGGTTTCCCTGCTTTGGATGAGATCCCAATCCAAGACGAAATCGGCGATCCAATTCGCGGATTTGTGTGATGATTGCCATCATTTTATATACCGCGTTATCACCCAGATAGTGGGATGCGGCGTGTGCCGACTTACCAGAGGCAGTGATCTTCAATTCAATCCGGCCTTTGTGCCCATGGTAAATCTGCATTTTAGTCGGCTCTCCGATGACGACAAAATCAGGACGAATCCCCGGATCCACTTCCACAAAGATGTTGGGAGCGATTCCATCACACCACTCCTCCATATTGCCAAAGTAATAGGCGGTGGTATCTTCGAGGAGGCCCAGGTCCCGTGCCATCGCTAAGCCATACACCATCCCGGGCGTGGAACCCTTTTCGTCCACTGCACCACGCGCAAACAGAATGCCATCTTCGACCTTGCCTACAAAAGGATCCCACTCCCAGTCAGCTAGGTCACCGATGCCGACTGTATCAATATGTGAGTCATAAACAATAACTCTCTTGCCCTTGCCAATTCGGCCCAGGATATTTCCCATCTTATCAAAGCGGACTTCATCAAAGCCCAACTTTGTCATCTCAGCCCCAATTCGCTCCCCGACATCTTTCAGTTGCCCATCCATGCTTGGAATAGCAACAATATCTCGCATAAACTGAACGATGTCGTCATGTGCGGCATTAACTCGCTTTTTGATTTCCTGTACTGCCTCGTCTTTAGAATATTCCATAATAATTTTTTAAAACTCCTACAAATAAAATAGTTCAACACATAATACAAATGTTTTAGAGGTGTACGCGTCCCAATACATGAAAATTGAAATAACCTGGTAAAAAATACCCAATGCTATAGTCGATCACCTGATCCGCATCCAGGTAAAGCTGTGAACTCAATCTTAACAACACGTCACCACGCTGAATTTCTAAGGCTTTAGCCACATAGGATGGGGCGCTTCTCGCATTTACAGCTATTTTCGCCATCGTAGGCGAATCACCTCGAGCAATCAAAAAATCCAGCACAGAGCCTCGAAATTTATCAGGAAGCTCATCTTCTGAGAGAAAATCGCTGGGCAAAGTATCGACCAGAAATGCTGCTGGGCGCTTATTCGTACTCATCACACGTGAAATTCGAATCAAGGGAGTCTCAAGCGGAACGTTCAGTTTTTGGATCTGCTTCTCTGTTGCAAGCACTTGCTCAACCCGGAAATCTTTTACTGAAACAGTCATCCCCATGCGTTGGGCCATTGTTTCGATACTCTCCAGGACCTCCAGACCACTTTCCAAAACTGGCACCTGCCCAACGACAAAGGTTCCCGCTCCCTGCCGCCTGCGGATAAGACCCTGCGTCTCAAATGTTCGCATTGCCTCACGTAAAGTTGCGCGCGATACGCCCAATTGTTTTGCCAGCTTTGGCTCTGAAAGCAAACGTTCTCCCGCCGGGATTGTCGAGATCAAAACTCCCAGGTCCGCTTGTAATTTTTGAAAAGGCGAATTCACAGCCATATTTATTTTCCCGTCTCAATCACAGGGATTAATTCAAAATTAATCACATCAACCAGACCCATATCTGAAATTCTCAGTTCAGGGATGACAACCAAGGCCAGCAAACTCAACTGCATATTCGGGTTACTCAAGGTACAACCGCAAGCCTTGAAACCACCCAGAACGGTGGTAGCCTTTTGCGCCACAATTGAAGCCTCTTCGGTAGACATCAAACCTGCTATCTCCAACTCGACCAACCCGATCACCTTGCCGTCTTTGACGACCACCTGCCCCCCACCAACTTCTGCGAGCTTATTGGCAGCAATTGCCATATCTTCCTCACTCGTTCCGGTCACCAGCATATGATGGCTGTCGTGCGCAACCGTTGAAGCAATCCCGCATTTTTCCGAAAAGCCAAATCCGCTTACGAGACCAACGGTCACATCACCGGTGGCTTTATGCCGCTCAACCAAGGCAAGCTTGGCAATATCAGCCCCCCCTTCCTTCCCCCCCGCGAGCGGTAAGGAAACTTCACCATCCTCCACTGCGACTTCCAACTTCAGATGTTTTGTCGGGGCCTGGTTTTCGATCACACCAATAACATTGGCCGTGACGCTCGCCTGTGCTCGAAGCGGAGCGGAGGGTGTGCCCACAGTTGCTTCCGTTTTCAGGGCAAAATCTTCGGCTTTGAGCGGATGCCCCAACTTGACAGAATCTCGCGCCCAAACAGGGTAATCCACGCTCGGGAGATCAATCGTGATCTTGCCTTTCTGCGCGATGACCTGCCCTTTGGCAATCACCGTCTCCGGGTGAAAATCGTTCAAATCTTCAACAAGCAGCACATCTGCCCAGCGGCCAGGAGCGATCATGCCCATTTCACGGGTCAGGCCGAAGTGTTCGGCGGTGTTGATCGTCATCATCTGAAGTGCGGTTAACGGTGGCAAGCCAGCGTCAATGGCGTGGCGCAACACTCTGTCCATATGCCCATCTTGAGTAAGAGTCCCCGCATGGGAATCGTCTGTGCACAAGATAAAGCGGCGCGAATCCAGTTTATGCTTAAGGATCGCATCCACCTGTCCTTCCACATCCAGCCAGCCGGAGCCGTAACGCAGCATGGCCTTCATCCCCTGGCGAACACGGGCGATCGCATCTTCAACGCGGGTGCCCTCGTGATCATCCTCGATCCCGGCGGCAACATAGCCATGAAAAATTGTACCCAGATTAAGATTAGGATAATGTCCACCAATCACTTTCCCAGCGTCGCGAGCGGCGGCGATTTCAGCCATCATTTTCTCACCAGCGTTGAAAACGCCGGGGAAATCCATCACCTCACCAAGCCCAATGATCCCAGGCCAGGTCATCGCTTCGGCAACGTCGTCGGGGGTAATTTCTGCGCCTGGCGTCTCAAATCCTGGCGCGGAGGGGACACAGGAAGGCATTTGTACCCAAACGTGGATCGGCTGCCCGGCGGCTTCATCCACCATTAATTTGACACCCTTGAGGCCAAAAACATTGGCGATCTCATGCGGGTCAATGAAAATTCCCGTGGTACCGCGTTTGGCAACAGTGCGCACAAATTCAGTCACTGTGACCATCCCTGATTCGACATGCATATGCCCGTCAAGCAGACCGGGGACAAGATATTTTCCGCCCGCATCAATAATCTTGGTATCTTGCGCAATGGTATGCGAGGCATCTCCTCCAACATAGGCGATATGTCCATCAACAATAGCAATGTCGGTGTTAGGGATGAATTCGCCCGATTGAACGCTCACCCACACACCGTCACGAATAACCATATCGGCGCTTTCGCGTCCCATGGCAACGTTGACGAGTTTTTTTGTAAGGCTGAGAGAAGATGTCATAAATTTTCTTTCGTATAAATGCAGGAAATCTTTTTAGCGATCCAACAATCTTTTTGCAGCTTTATTATGTTTCTTAACCAGCTCGGCTTCATCGACATGAAGAAGTTGGCCTTCCTTAATAACAAATTTACCGTTCACAACAGTGTAATTCGCTTTGACGGGTTGGGCGAAGATGGTCGCGGCAACAGGATCATGCAAGGCGCCTGCGTAGTCGAGGGTATTTAATTTGATGGCGAAGAAATCAGCGCATTTGCCTTTTTCAAGCGAACCAATATCAGAACGGCCTAAAACGGCAGCACCACCACGGGTGGCTAGTTGTAAAGCGTCTCGGGCAGTCATCAATTTACGATTATCGCTGGAGAGTGAATATCCTGTGATGCCCTCTTTGACGCGGGCGAGCAACATCGCCTGACGCGCTTCCCCGAGCATATGTGAGCCATCGTTAGAGGCGGAGCCATCCACGCCGAGGCCAACATCCACCCCAGCGGCGAGCATCTCTTTGATCGGAGCGATGCCGGAGGCCAGACGCATATTCGAAGAGGGGCAATGCGCCACACCACAATGATGCTTTGCATAGGTATTGATCTCTTCTTCATTCACGTACACCGAGTGGGCAAACCAAACATCGCTATCAAGCCAGCCGACTTCGCCCATATAATCCACGGGACGATGGCCGAACATATCAAGACAGAATTGTTCCTCATCTTCCGTTTCGGCGAGATGGGTGTGCAATTGCACGCCATATTCACGAGCCAATATGGCAGACTGCTTCATCAGGTCTGATGTAACACTGAAAGGGGAGCAAGGCGCAAGGACGATCTGGGTCATGGCACCAGGTTTTGAATCGTGATAAGTCTCGATCAAACGCTGGGAATCCTTGAGGATGGATTCCTCTGTATCCACAACGGAATCAGGCGGAAGTCCACCGTCAGATTCGCCCAAACTCATTGAACCCCGCGAGGCGTGGATGCGCATCCCGATCTCTTTGGCGGCATCGATCTCATCATCCAGTTTGCTTCCGTTTGGAAAAAGATAGAGATGATCAGAGGCCGTCGTGCAACCAGAAAAAGCCAGTTCGGCCAGCGCAGTCTGCGTGGAGATGAAAATATCTTCGGGGGTCAGCCCCGCCCAAATAGGATAAAGGGTTTTCAGCCAGTTGAAGAGGTTCGCATCCTGTGCGGCAGGGACAGCGCGGGTGAGTGTTTGATAGAAGTGGTGGTGGGTATTGACCAAACCGGGCAAAATGATATGCCCTGTAAGATCGAGGATTTCATCAGCCGATGTGGGGAGTTCATTACTGGGGCCGACCTGTTCAATCAAGCCATCCCGGATAAAAAGACCACCATCGGCGATCTCGCGCTGGCGGTCGTCCATGGTAACTAAAACTGTAGTGTTTTTGATGAGAAGAGTGGACATTTGGTCATCCTTCAGGCTGGTGGTTGGGATAGCAGGAGACTTGTCTGACAACTTATTATAGTTTAACAAAAATATGAGGAGATGTCAATCAGTTGTCAGACAAGTTTGCGAAACAAGCATATTGACCTAAAATACTGAAGCGTCATTTCTAGCCTAATTCCACCCACTGCCAATATTCCTACCCCTTCGAAACTCTCCGCTCTCATAAGAAGAAACACTGTACACTACACCTGAACAATTAGTGCAAAAACTGAAACCCAAACCCTCGCCTCATAGCAGGATATTCTTTTGCCTCTTGAAATTGTATGGAACAGGATATATCATATCCAAATACATCATTCAAAATCAAACGGATGTTTCAAAGGAGAAACCATGAAAGCTAGCAAATGTTTTGAATGCGGGTCGAGCGATATTGTCTCTGGCTTGACTGTCTTAACGGAAGAGACGACCAGTGGCGGCAGACCTGCCTATGTCAATCTTGCGGAGCCAGAACCTGAAAAGCGTCCCTTTTTGTGGATACGAGATGAAGTCAAGTCCGAGTTCCACGCGGCTGTCTGCGGTGCGTGCGGTTACACACGGTTATTTGCAATAAACCATGCCGAGATTTTGGAAGCGCACAAAAAAGGTTTTACCAGTCTTGGCTAACACCATTTCATAGTATTAATTCCAAAATATATCAATGAAAATTCTTGCCATCGAAAAATAGATACCCGGTACTAAGCCTAAAGATTTCACCCCGCATCTCAGAACCGAAGCTGCCCGTGTCTGGGAATTGCACCAGCGTGGGCAAATTCGTGAGATGTATTTTCGTGGCGACCGAAAAAAAGCCGTATTAATTTTGGAGTGCGCTGATTTAGGGGAAGCAAATAAATTGCTGGATAGCCTGCCACTGTGCAGGCAGGATTGATCGGATTTGAAGTGATTTCCCTGATTTCGTATCCTGGCTTTGAGAGACTGTTTGAAAAGTAAAGTGGGCTGCAGTATATTAAATAGGGCTTACGCATTTTAGGCTCTGGCTGGATTTGCAATCCAGCGATTTCTCATAAACACGGGGATTGCAAATCCCCTTCGAGCCTAAAAAACACTTTTTACTGCGTAAGTCCTATTAAATAAAAAAGGGACTGCAATAATTGCAGTCCCTTTTATCTTTAAGGTTTATTGCAAACTGTTTTAGATGGCAACAACGTTTTCTGCTTGCAGGCCTTTATCACCTTGCGCAACAGTAAACTCTACAGCTTGTCCTTCTTCCAGGTTGCGGTAACCATCACCAATGATTGCACTGAAGTGTACGAAGACGTCATCGCCTTCTGCACGCTCAATGAAACCAAAGCCTTTGCTACCATTGAACCATTTTACGGTACCTTGTTCTTTTTCAGACATGATTTGAAACTCCTTTCATTTGAATATATTGCTAGTTCAAGCATGGGTTCCAAATCAAGATGTTACTCTTTACCTTAGAACTTCTGTTAATCAAGCAATGCATTGTACCCCACTATTCATTTCCTTGCATTAACCTTTTATTAACATTTTGTCGTCTCAATCCTCCATAATTTTGAGTTTCACCTCTCAGACTGTATAATATTCATTCAATGAAGAAATATATGCTATTTTTCCTGATCATCCTTCTGGTGTTAACCGCCTGCAATTTGCCCTCCTCCCCTGCGCCAATTGAGACTCCTATCCCACCAACCACAACACCGACTGATGTTCCAACCAGCACACCTGAACCAACCTCTACGGCCACACTTATCCCAACAGCCACTGCTACTGCGACCTTCACACCCTCGCCCACAATCACCCCCACTTTCACTGTGCTACGTGCCGAAGTATTGGAACGGGCCAACTGCCGCTACGGCCCCGGCTGGCCTTATCTCTACAAATATGGTCTTTTAAAGGGAAGCAATCTCGAGGTCATCGGGCGGCTCGACGATGCCAATTGGATCCAGCTCCAGGCCATCGGCGGTGATAATCCCTGCTGGGTCAAGGCTTCGCTGATGGAAGTCAAAGGCGATATTTTCACAGTTGAGCCAGTTTATCCTGATCAGGCTCCCCTGCCAGTATCGCCTTATTACGTACCCCTCAGCGGGGTCACCGCTACTCGTGAAAGGGATCAAATCACCATCCACTGGATAGGCCAAACCCTGCGCGCCGGTGACGAAGAAAATGCAAATAGCCCCCTCTATGTCGCTGAAATCTGGGCCTGCGAAAAAGGCGAGTTCAAATTCAGCCCATACGGCCTATATACCGAAGAACTGATCGTTTTTGATGAAGCAGGGTGCAGCGAAATCTCCCATGGGCAGGTTTACTTTGCCGAAAAACATGGCTATGCCGGACCAACACAGATCGAGTGGCCTGAAATTCAATGAAAAAATATCATGTGGGGATATTGGCGGCCGTTCTGCTCCTGAACGCCTGCCTGCCCTTTGCCGCGACACCTACTCAAACACCAACTCTCCCTCCAACTCGCCCGCCCGCAACGCAGACCCCATTTCAGCCTGCCACCGCGACATCTACATCTCCCCCGCCCACAGCAACCACTGCACCTCGCCCAATCGCAAAACGCGTCCTCGTCATCACCGTGGATGGTCTCCGCCCAGATGTGATCTCCCTGGCGCCGATGCCAAATCTACAAGCTTTGATGGAAACTGGAGCCTACTCTCTCACCGCACAAACCATCTATCCCAGCTCAACACTCCCCGCACATGCCTCCATGTTTACTGGCATGTGCCCAGATAAACATGACGTGTATTGGAATGATTACCTTCCAAATCGTGGCTATGCAAATGGACCCTCTGTTTTTGATATTGCTCACGATTTCGGTTTTAAAACAGTGATTGTTGCTGGTAAAGAAAAACTTCAACAAATTACCCGCCCTGAGAGCATAGATATCTTTGAATTCGTCAATGACCGAGATAGCGTTGTTGCCGCGGCTGCGGCTCCTATCATCGCCGAGGGGTTTGGTCTGATGCTCATCCACCTCCCTCTCGTAGATATTCTCGGCCATGAATATGGCTGGCTTTCTCCCAATTACATCATCGGCGCCTTTCGTGCTGATGAGGCGATTGGGATGATTCTTGCTGCACTGGACGAGGCTGGCTTGCGCCAGGACACGCTCATCATCGTCACAGCCGATCATGGGGGCGATATTAAATTCAAGCATGGAGGCAGGAGCCCCGCCGCGATGACCGTGCCTTGGGTGTTATCTGGGGCAAGCCTAAAGTCAATGGAATTAACCCGCCCAATCAGCGTGACAGATACCGCCGCGACGTTAGCTTATGCCCTGGAGCTGCCGATCCCCTCAATTTGGGATGGCATTCCCGTGATCGAAGCCTTTGGTGGACCCGCACCTTCCCGGGTTGAATTACCCTGTCAATAGACGCCATTTTCCCCTCAAAAACACGCCTAAACCTGCTATGGTTGCCTTTCTGTTACAAGGAATTTCATATGCTCACATCTCTACGATCTATCTATAACGAATATTCCCCGAAATTCTGGTTGGTGGTCGGTGTCTCGTTCATCGATGGCGTTGGCGGAAAAATTCTTTTCCCCTTCTTTAGCCTATATATCACCTGGAAATTTGATGTCGGCATGACCCAGGCCGGAATTGTATTGGGTATTTTCGCCGCCTTTGGGATGGTCGGCAACATGATCGGGGGGGCATTGACCGATAAATTTGGTCGTCGTAATCTGATCATTTTTGGCCTTGTAGCCAGCGCACTCAGCACACTTTCACTGGGATTGGTAAACGATCTTGCAGCACTTTATCCTCTCGCGGTTTTCGTCGGACTGCTCTCTCATATCGCCGGACCCGCACATCAAGCGATGATCGCCGATATCCTGCCCGAAAAACAGCGTGCTGAAGGATTTGGTATATTGCGTGTCGTTGGTAATCTTGCCTGGATCATTGGGCCAACTATCGGTGGATTCGTTGCCAACCGCTCGTATTTTGCGCTCTTCGTCACAGATGCCATCATCAGCTCAGTGGTGGCCATTCTTTTCTACTTCCTGATCAGCGAAACAAAACCCGAAGCCAGCTTGGAAGCAATATCCGAAACAATGCTCCAAACGTTCAAAGGATATTTTCTGGTGATGCGCAATATGGCGTATATGGCCTTCATTGCTGCTTCCATCCTGATGGGACTGGTTTATCTCCAAATGTATAATTCCCTCTCGGTTTATCTGCGCGATACCCACCAAATAGAAC
>JACKQG010006247.1_pt1 | contig 12701 bp, 15 predicted proteins | sample 8237621 | NCBI WGS metagenome assembly JACKQG01 (sample SAMN15677084, study PRJNA649215) | marine metagenome | biome: marine; feature: Black Sea; material: saline water; isolation source: suspended particulate matter (SPM) from the Black Sea western gyre | collected 2013-06-09/2013-06-10 | depth...
ATTTTCCCCATGCCTGTAAACCAACAATATCTATAAGGTAAATTTTAACAAAAAATCCAATCGCAAAGCCAAAAACTGTGCCTAATACACTCCAGTTTGCTTGTTTTATTATTAACTTAAGCATCCTTCCAATTTTAAAAATTCATACAAATCATTAGGGTCTGACATATAAGGAACAAATACAAGTTTTATTTCGATATTCTTAAATGCTTGAGAATATATGTCGCTTACTGTTTTGTATAAAACAGAGGAATTAATAAATGGAGAATTTGGTAAGGATGCTAAGGTATTAAGCTTGTGATTTAACAAAAACAATTCATTGGTTAAAATTGAAAGTGTAAAACCAAGTAAATCAACAGCAGAAATGTTTTTTATCTCATAAGTATCTTTGCTATAATTACATAAATGAATAATTCTTTTAATCTCAGATTTTTCACAAATTTGATCAAAAAGTTCTGTTGGTGCTATCCTGTATGTAAGCCTATTATCATTGATAATTTTCCATTGTAATTTTTGTACACTTCCCATCAAAACCTTTAATTTTTCAGATAAAAAACTAAAATATTTTAAATGGTAAGGTTTAACACTCAAACATCTTCCCTGAAAAAAACTTTCGGATTTATTAGATATTAGTGTTAAATCATCAGCAATAAATTTGAAATTTTTATCTTGTGATAGTTTAAAAAGTAATGCGCTTTTTCCAACTCCAGAATCAGCTGTAAATATTATGGATTTTCCTTTAACAGAAACTGCTGAAGAATGAAGATAAGTTAAGCCATTCTGAGTATTCCATAACTGAGAAAATAGCAGAAAAACTCTATAATAAAATGTAGAAATTTGCTGCTCTATATTGTTTGCAAATCCTTTATTAAACACCCTTAAAGATGATTGAATAGTTTCATTATCTATAATATTAACGATTACTTTAAACGGATTTGAATTATCAATTAAAAAATCTAACTCATAATCTTTGAAATGGGTTTGAGTGTTGCCAACTTTAATATTTTTTACGTTTACAAACTCAGTGTCTATTATAAATTTTTCAATTTTATCTGTAAAAAAAAACTCAAACTGAACATTATTACTATCTGATTTTAAGAATCCTTTAAAAACATTATCAATTGCATGTCCAACCTTTAATCTTAATTTATCATTTTCAATATCAGAAGTAGCTATGGAAAAAGCAGCATTATGATGTTTGTATTTATACATTCTAAAATATTCTTGATTTTAACATTTTAACAAAATTACCATTTATAAATAATAATCTTAGTTTACAGCGCTTAATAAATATTTTTGAAATGCTAAAGTCTTTATTACTGATCTTACTTAACAAAGCATCAGATAATGATTTTCCAAGAGCAGACTTCAATTTTACCTTAACTTCTTTGGGAATTCCACTAGCGAAGTATTTTTCAAGTCGGCATTGATGTCTAGGATAATATTTTGAAAACTTTAATAAAGGGTCAAGAATTTGATAAATAATATATTCCTCTTCAGAAAGCTTTTGATTAACAAACGAATTTGCATGAACTTTAAGAAAATGATAATAGCCAACATTTAAAGAATTGAAATATAAATCTATTCTAGTATTTGTTGTATTCTCTCTAAAAGAGTAATCTCCTAAATAATCGAATGTGTGTTTACTCTTTAAAACACTAATTATTTGTTTTGAACTGGTTTGTAAAACAATGTCAATATCTGGATTAAATAATTCATTTTCAACTTTATATGAATCTATATCATGTTTTCCCTCAATTACAGCATAAGGTATCTTTTCAACATTTAGTATTTTAAACAACTCATTATTTATCATAAAAGAAAGGTTGTTTTAAAAATTCAGAAATCGTATTATTAATATCATATTTTTCATTAAAAGGATAGCATCTTTTTCTATTATATTCTCCTATAATTTTCTCTTTTAATGATTCTGGTGATTTTTTATCAGCTAATAAATTATCTATTTCATTTATAGGAATTAACTCAGCAATACCTTGTTCTTTAATTGATATAAAAGGAGTTTCAGTAGCCCAAGCTTCCATTAAAACGCAAGCTGATGCCTCATAGTAAGAGGGCAATACAAAAAGATCAATTTCATTATAAAAATCATTCAATTTTTGGTGAGCAATCTCACTTTCAAAAAGGATGCATTTTGACAATTTATTTTCAAATACATATTTTTTACAAAATTGAAGAGTTGGCCCAGAACCAATTAATCGTAATCTAATTTCTTTACCATCTTCCAATATTTCTTGCACTGATTTTATCAAAGTAATTTGGTCTTTTATTTGCCAGAAATTAGCAACACATCCAATTGTATATATTTTATTATTATTTATTGTGTTTGTATTATAGAATTTAGTTCTATCAACTCCATTGTATAAGACATACTCATCCTTTGGTTGGTATTTTTCATACTCATTCAAGGCCTTCCTAACTCTCTTAGAAACACTAACACTTAAGCCAATCTTATTAAGTTGTTTTAAATTACGATTTTTAAGAAATCTATTTTGAATTTTAGTAATGAAGCGGAGTCTTCCATTTAACAATTGTAACGCATCAATACCATGATGTTGTACAATTGTTTTTACCTTAACTATGCTTTCTATTGCATTTGCTAGATAAGCTGCAGGATAACAAACATGTGCGTGAATAACATCCAAATTATTCAATAAATTATGAGTTTTAAGAAATCTCATTATTCTACTAGAGTTAATTTCATTAAATATGCCTGGAAAAATAAAAAATGGGAAGTCCAATACTTTAAATACTTTAACCTCAATACCTTTAAAAATATAATCTTTCTCTGAAGAAAAAAAAGAAACAACCTTTATTACATTAACATCATAATCAGATAATTTAATTATAGCTTTTGCCTGATCATAAACATAACTTCCAACATGACCTTCATCTGAAGGAAAAAATGGAGTAAGCACCAGATATGTTCTTTTATTTCCCATTATGTAAATCTTCAATTACTTTTTCCCAATCATTAATAATCTTTTTCCAATCAAATCTATGAGCCAACTCCTGAGTATTCTTAGAGACTTCATGTAATAACACTGGATTATCTAAAAGCTCATTTACTAATTCTTCAACTTGATTAAAGGAAGATACAACAAACCCATTCTTTCTATTATCTATCCAATCATATGGCTTATCACCAAAAATATATTTGATAAAAAATAATATAGATTCATATAAACTAAACATAAGCTTTTCTGTTTTTAAAGAAAAAGTAAAAACCTGACAAATAAGCATGAATTATATATTTATTTGCTGTATTTGGAAGGGATAACCTTTGTAAACACTCATCATTAAAACTAGAAAAACCAAAGAAATTCCAATAATTAACAAAACATTTTGAGAACTTTGACTCTGAATAAGCTTTTAACACTTTTTCTGAAACCTCACTAATACCTCCAAAAGGATAAGCAAAATAATTAGTATTATATAATTCCCCAATATATTGTTCCGATTCTTTTATTTCATTAATCAATAAATCATTAGATAACTGGGATAATATATCATGAGAAATTGTATGACAAGCTATTATATGTTGGTCTTGTTTTATTTTTTCAATATCCTGCAAAGAGATAGGGCTAAACCTTAGTTTATTATAATACTCATCTAAAATAAGGTTATTAAAATCATACGCCTTATTTAAGGCAATTATAACCTCATCCTTTAGCTTATAGTTTTTATAAATATCAGAAAAAATACTACTAAAATATTTCATTCTATTTTCATCTAAAATACTAAGGTCCCTTGCTAAAATATTATAACTTCCTTCTGGAACATATGAACACCATTTCATAATTAAGTCAATCCACAAAGTTTCATTCTTATTTACTAAATTATAAGTAATGAAAAAAACTGCTTTAATATCGTATAAGGCTAAAATAGGAATCGCTACATCATAATTATTTTTATAGCCATCATCAAATGTGATCATACATGTATTTGCTTTATCTACTTCAGTAGTAAAGCTAAACCTCTTTGCAATCTCTTTTAGTTGAATTTTAAAAACACTTTCAGAGCAAGAAACTCCTTGTTCAAGAGAGTTATTGTAATATTTATCAGGAATAATATTATGATAGGTAATCACTCTCTGCCTTTTTCTTGTTAGATAATAAAATAATCTTATCACACCAAGATGATATGCTGTAAAAAAAACAATTCTAATAAATATATCTTTCATTGCTAAAAATCTTGTTTAATACTATTAAAACCTACCCTCTGAATAGCTTTATTTGATCCTATATTCTGCTTTAATGAATAAATATACAGGGCACTATCAATAGAAGAAACAATATTGCTTAATAATAAGGTGTAATAACCTTTTCTCCTGTGTTTTATATTAGTATTGAAATCATACAAAACACATCCTTTATCAATAATAAAATCTTTATTTATTTCCGAAATAAAAATTGATTGACTCCTTGCCCAACCATCACAAAGCACTTCTTCTTCATTATATACACAAAAATAATCATCCCTTTCTTTAAATCTTAAGAGTTGAAATCGTTTTATATTAATCTTATACAATCTAGCAAAATCAACAAAATCAAGATAGTTATTTATTTTTTTAAACTTTACATTCTTTACATTTTGTTTTTGAATTTCCTTTCCACCATCTATTTTATATAAATTAATTTTATTATTGTTTCTGCTAATTTTTCTAAAATAATTATAACCTTCTTTTAATCTCTGGATTAAATTAATGTATTCAAGAATAATTTTAATGGCTTGAGTCAATATTACCTTAATCTTTGAGACTAAATTAATAGGTATAATATAAGTGTAAACATTATCCTTAGTATTTGAAAATCTATATTTATACTTTTCATTTCCTAATCCAAAATCTAAATACCTAAGTTTATTTTTTTTACAAAAATCTGAAGTTTCATACAATAATACTTCAACTGGTGAGAATCCTAAATATTTAATATTTATAACGGGAGTATGCCAAATTAATCTATTGCGATTTATCATTCCAAAATGTAGTCCTAAAATTTCTTCATTTAGTGTTATAATAGTCAACAAGGATCTTTCTTTCACCCCTTTATAGAAGTCTAGTCGTTTATTATCCATAAATGCGCTTTTAACTCCATCAAAACCAAATCTTTCCATATGAAAGGTTTTCAAATATTGAAAATGCGTATTGGTAATTGCATCTCCTTTTAGATGTTTAACCTCATAATTAAACTTTTTTATTATAGTATTTCTATGCCTTACTATACTTTTTTTTTTAGAAATATAATCATACCCTTTTTCAGAATTAGATACATCAAAACACTGAATACTATCTTTTTGAATAATACAATCCATAACTAAAGATTCTTTTATATTTTCTAATAAAACCAAATCTATAGCCCTTGATTTTGAGTATGTTTTAACTAAGTTGATAAATTCTTTTTCAAATAATGGTGAAGTATATATTTGATTGTAATCAAAAAAAGAATAGCCATATAAATATAAAGCAGAATACTTAACCCCTAGCACTTGTCTTTTATTAATTGAAAATAATCCAGCAGACACTATTATTTCATCATCAACTAAAGCTATAAAAATAATCTCATCATCTCTTACCACTGCTATATCTAATAGATCTGTTAACATTACAAGATAATTATCTTTTAATGTTAATTTACTTAACAAATTCTTTACTTCAGTTACTTTATTGAAAATTACTTTTTCCATTAAATAAGCTTATTTGATTGCTGACTGTGAGAATAATTATCGCCAATATGAATAATAATATCGTGAAAATAATTTTCTACCTTTTCATTGTAATCTAGTCTTATTTGTTTTTTTAATTGTTCCACCTCCCGTGAAACAAGTTGACCATTATCTTTAAGTGATAAAAGAATAATAGCTTCATTTCTCCCATTTGCAAGTTGAATGAGTTCTAAAAAGTCAGCCACACCAAATGACTTGCATTTAGAGGCACTTAAAAATACATTCATTTCATCTATATTACTTATTTCAATCTCTTCAATCATTTACTATCTACAAAAAAGCATTAGTCTTATCAAATATATTAAAATATTGAGGACAATAGACGAATACAGCATATCTTCTGGTTTTAATTAATTCAGCAAAAATAAAAAACAAGAATTTTATGATATATGGTAAATTTCTAATCATTTAATATCGTAAATTCTCACTTTGCTTCTTAATCTTATTTATCTGGTCAAAAACATAACTTCCAACAAAAGAATTATTTGAAGGAAAAAATGGAGTAAGCACCAGATATGTTTTCTTACTTTCCATTATATAAATCTTCAATTACTTTTTCCCAATCATTAATGATCTTTTTCCAATCAAATCTATGAGCCAACTCCTGAGTATTCTTAGAGACTTCATGTAATAACACTGGATTATCTAAAAGCTCATTTACTAATTCTTCAACCTGATTAAGGGAAGATACAACAAACCCATTCTTTCTATTATCTATCCAAGCAGAAGCTCCATAACTATCATACACAATGGATGGGACTCCAGCTGAGGCCGCTTCTAAAATTACTTTAGGAAACCCCTCAGATTTAGATGGCAAAAATAATAAGTCGGATTTTTTAAAAATTGTATTAATTTCATTATGACTTAAAATTCCAAAAAACTCAGTATTTATAGTAGTATTGCTCTCCAATTTATTTTTTTCAGGACCTTCACCAATTATATTAAATTTAATAGTTGGATAATTTGCAGCCAATTTTAAAACCTCTTCAACTCTTTTTCTTTTTGTGAATGACCCAACAAATACAATGGAAGTAAGTCTTTCTTTATTGTTAAATGAAAAACTCAAACTATCAACTCCAAGTAATAAAAGATTACTTTCTAATCTGATATATTTATTGAGATTAATAATATGATCTGTAATAGGATATATCTTATTAAAATATTTAAATCTACTTAACACCCTATCTTTGGAATTATAAGATGTTATAAGCATCTGAATAGTGTCAATTCCCTCAATTGTAGTAAAAATTGACTTATTTAATAATTTAGCCAGTTTCAATACCCATAAAGGAGTGTCACTGTGTTTTGGTAAAAAAGCCACATCACAATGAAGAATACCCCAGAAAAATCCTAAAGCAGTAGAAATTCTAAGTGGATAAAAACAATGAAACAAATTTGCTTTGTTTTTTACCTTAGGTGATAAATAGGTGCTTAAAGCATAAATTGTAAACTTTGAAGAATCAAGATACTTTGTTAAAGCTAAACAATTCAAATTCTGTGCATTTGTATAATTTACATAAGCCCCTAAAAATACTTTGATTTTACTCATCTTAATAGCTTTAAAAAAGCATCCTCATCATATCTACTATAATACTTTGAAGACCAATCTCTTAAAATATTTGAACTACTCTGATAAAAAATAGTATCTTTATAATCAAGAACTTTGTTATCTAAAGGATACTGAAGCTCTGATCTGAAATAATTAAACCTATTACCAGAATCAATGAATACAGTTGGAATCCCTATTAATGCTGCTTCAAATGTTGTTGTAGAGTAGGCTGTAGCATGTACACTACACAATTTAAAACATTCATCAAGAGAATCTGTTGCTAAATAGACATTTGGTAATTTCAGAATCTCTGAAATATCAAACTCATTGTTAAATCTAGGATGATGCTTTAAATAAAAGTTTATTTCTAATCCAAAAGAAGCAATAAAATTCATTAAATCTCTGTATAATAACTCATTTTCCTTAACATCATTTCCTCCACCAAGCTGTAATGTTATTAAAATATTATTATTAAAATACTGATGAAATACATCTTCTAGATTATTTACATTTAAAAGATTTCCTATAACAAATGAATTCTCTTTAAAATAAGATAACGCCTCATTCTTTATTAATAGCTCTTTATATTTAGATCCAGTTAGTAATAATTTTAGATTATTTTCTATAATATTATCTACTGCTTTATTATTTAAAATATAATTAGGTTTATTATTATATATAACTCCATGTTGTAAATCATAAATATTACAGTCCTTATTTAATCCTCTAAAAAAACTAACCATGCTTTGAGATATAGTAATAACATTTTTAAATTCAAAGTTAAAAAATATAATACTAGAAAATAGACGCCCTATCTTATGATCTTTAGTTATATTATCCATTTCAGAACTGAAAAACTTCCTAATTAGGATAATAAGAAAGAATATAAAATCAAAAGGTATAGAAAAATTATTTCTTGGTTTATTTGTATTAAAATCTGGCTCTTCAAAAATAATATATGAAATATTATTTTTATCGCATGAGCTCAGAAGTTGTTTAAAATATAGATTATCATTTTTTTTACCTCTATTAAAATGTTGTGGATAATAGAAAATAACTTGACACGTTTTTTTTACAAATAGACTTTTCGCAAAGAAAAACAACGATTGAAAAAAACAAAAAAAATTTGTTGGAAATCGCTTAATATAGAATAAGATTCTCACAACTTAAATGCTATAGCTAATTGATTACTTAATCTAGTGTGTTCAAAATTGTCGCCAGAATGTATTATTATATCCGCAAAATAATCATTAATCTTAGTTTTATATTTGTTTCTGATTTTTGCTTTTAACTCTTCTCCTTTGATTGATATTAAATGATTATTAAAATCCTTATGTCTAAAATTAGGATCATTAATGCTAATTAATATTCTTCTGAAAATTAATGGATACTTTTTTATCTCTTTGATCTTCAAGTCAATCTTCCACTCTTTAATATCATCTATCTTATATAGCTCTCTGATATAAGATTCAAAAGGAATATCACTATATGTTTTAGATGATATGATTTCATATTCATTGGCAATATCTTTCTCTATTAAATCAAAATACTCTTGAGCGGGAGGCCATAGAAGGATCTCAAAATACATAGAATTTGTTAAAAATATTTCCTTCTTTTTCTGATCAAGCAACTCAATATCAGATTTATTAAATTCATTGTCTTGAAACCATTCTACACCATAAAAGATATCAAAATATCCTTTATGAACACGAATGGGTACATTCTTAATGTTAAAAAATAATGCACATGCTAATCGGTGTGCCCCATCAACAAGATTAAGATGCTTATCTACAATTATAGGAGAATGTAAATCAAATCCTTTAAATTTTATATTATAAATCAAATTTATAAACACCTTCATAGGATCTGAATGAGGAGTATTTCCTCTTTTTATTTGCATCCGATCATATAATAAATACCCAATATCATTTTCAGAAAAAACAGATTCAATAGCCATATATCTCACTATTAAATCATACCTATTAAACTTATTCAAGCGGATTTGTTTACTTAATAGAAGATTCGTTGGTATTACTTGAGTGGCATCTTTATGAATTTTTAATGAATAATGAAATCTATTCCTATATCTATCGCGAACAATTCTTAAACGATTCTTAATAGCTATATATACTTTTTTAGCGATACTCTTTTTAGGAAGGCTTCTATTGATTATGTTCCAATTCCATAAAGGTGAATATTTAGCATACTCATTAAGTTCCAAAATATCCGACTGGTCTTTACTACGATTAAGCCATATTTTCTTATGATAAACAAGTTCAGGAATTACAATTTTAAATCCATTCACAATATTGTGAAAATCTGAATTAAAAATTATCTCATCATCTGTAAATAAAGATGACCAAGGAGATTTAACCACCTCAATCTGATTTGGGCTAATATAATTAAATTCCTTTTTCTTTACACTTGACGCAACAATTAAGTCAATATCATCATACTCTCTAATTCCAATTTCTGAAAGAGATATACTGCCTACTAAGCATATATCTTTTTTATTTAAATAGTTGATAGATAAAAAATCTTCTAATCTAGAAATATCAATAGCATTTATAGCCATTATAATAGTATTATTTGCATTTAAATTTTGAAATAATCTTACTTAAAAACTCTAAATCATCATATGTATCTAATTGAAAACTTCTATAAAAAGACATCTCAACACATCCAATATTACCACTATATCTAGATTTACTTTTCAGAAGACTATTTTTTGAAGTTATATAAAAGGCACCATTTTCTACATAAACATCTTCAGCATCCTGTCTTCTTGGCCTGTCTTTTCCATTCCAATTAATTGTTTGCATATTAGAGGACCATCTTGAACTCCATTCCTCTTTATAACCGCTAAAAACAGAATCATAATCAGACATCATTTTTATACCGGAATTAATATCAGTTGAAAACAATAATGGAGAGGTTGGCTGAATAAAAACTATATAATCACACTCAATATTGTTAGCAAAATGAATTAATGCGCTTTCACTAGAAGATTCATCAGTTGCAAACTCCCCTGGCCTCTCCAATACTCTAGCTCCATACTTTAAAGATACTTCTTTGATTGATTCTCCATCAGTACTTACCCACGTTTCATCACATTTAGATAATAAGGAAGCTTCAATTGTATATGCAATAAGGGGTTTATTATTAAGTAATATAGTATTCTTATCCGGAATCCCTTTACTCCCCTTCCTTGCTAATATTACTGAAACAAACTTTGCCACTATTTCTTATTTTCACAAAAAAAAGTCATAAAATTACCGTAAAATGGAGGTGATATTTTTTTTGTATCAAAAAGACTAGTTAAATTACTTAATGAAAAAAATCTAGTGTTAAAGAATGGAAATTCTGATTTATATATTTTAAAATTAAAGTCTCGCAACATTCTATGCATAGATTCATTAGAAAAAAGACTAATATGAGTTTTGTCATGAAGCAATCTATATTTAGAACCAAATAATCTAGCCGCACCTGAATCAAAATCTGGAGTTGCTATAATTAATTTACCATTTGGCTTTAAAATTTTTTTAATCTCTTTCATAGTTTTCAAAGGATTATCTATATGTTCAATAACATGATGCATATTAATAATATCAAAATGATTCTCAGGATAAACATCTTCTTCAAAACTCATATTCTTTATAAAACAATTTTGGCCCGCTATCTTTGCTGCATTAGAATCGGGCTCTAATCCATATTTTTCCCATTTATCATTTAGAGATTTCAATAACCACCCAAAACCACATCCAATATCAAGAATTCTACCCCCATTAGTGAGTGAATTAATATAATGAACTATATAATCTACATCATTTATATAAATATCTTCTTCACTAATTCTATTTCTAATTATCCCATCTGGATCTTTAACAACCTGCCAGTAATTCGAACTATCTACTTTTCCTCTATTTATTGATATAAAATAATCTCCAGAATCATAAAGACTTTGCATTAATAACTGAAGATTCATTGTATCTACCTCATCTTGTAATATTTCTTTATTCACTAGCTAAATTCTTTAACCAATATGGGTTTGCTAATTTTTTTCTAGATGAAATCTCAACATCCGTCATTTTTTTAATTCCATCACCTATCGCGCTTTCTACAGCTCTAATATCTCTAACTAATTTTATTACACCTACAGGTTCTATTGATGCAGATTGATCAGAACCATACATTTCTCTTGCAAGAGTAATATGTCTCTCTATACTCGTTGCTCCTAATGCTACTGCAGCTAATGACACTTGTAATCCAATCTCGTGACCACTATACCCAACATCACATCTATATTTATCCCTTAAAACAGGAATCATTTTTAGATTGGCATCCTGATTCTTCATTGGATATGATGAATTACAATGCATCAACTCAAATGGACAATCATACTCATTAAATATTTCTATAGCAAATTCTATTTCTTTAAGAGTACTCATTCCTGTTGATATAAAAGTATATTTCTTTTCTTCTGCTATTGCTCTAAGCATTGGTTCAATTGTTAACATAGCGGAGGCTACTTTATTATATTTCAAATTATAATCTCTTAAGAACTTCTGACTATCAATATCCCAAGCTGATGCAAACCAATCTATTTTCTTGTCTGAACAATATGCATCTATCTTATCATATTCATCTTTTTCAAACTCTAGCCCATATTTTTGTTCTCTATTAGTAGTTCCCCAAGGGCTTTCTCTAAGAGCATCCAATTCATCTGGAGAATAAACACTATCAATTTTTCTTTTTTGAAACTTTATCGCATCACATCCAGCCATTGATGCGACATCTATTAATTGTTTAGCAATATCTAGATCTCCATTATGATTAATACCAATCTCAGCTATTATAATTACTTTTTTTTTCATAAAATACCTTTTATAATTTAAATTCTTTTTATTACTACATCGCTAAAATAACCAAATCCCTTATAATTACAAGAAATCAATTATATTTCTTCAATCCTTTTGGTTTTATCGCAGATTAACAAATCATAATCAGGCTTATTACCTATATTTAATTTATGATACTTGCAGCCCCATTTATTTAATTGATTCTTTGTGGTCTCTAACCAATCAATTCGAGTCATAGTGCCTCTTGCCGTATAGTATGTTATTTCATGACCTTGTTCATATAACTTATTAATTTTTGTAATATTCGCTGGCATAGGTAATGCATCCGGATAATTTCTTTCTCCCTCATAATAACAAATTGTTTCATCTATATCAACATATATTTTCATATTATTCTTATTATTCTTAGACCTAAAAAATATTCTAGGCTCAAATTCTTTATTTTAAAAGTTCTACTTCATTTTCTTTAATTACTCCTTATGAGATTCTTGCTTATTTTATCTTTTCATTATCATCAAAATAGTCGCTCTTTTGGGTATATCCATAATTGT
>JACKQG010006248.1_pt1 | contig 12698 bp, 12 predicted proteins | sample 8237621 | NCBI WGS metagenome assembly JACKQG01 (sample SAMN15677084, study PRJNA649215) | marine metagenome | biome: marine; feature: Black Sea; material: saline water; isolation source: suspended particulate matter (SPM) from the Black Sea western gyre | collected 2013-06-09/2013-06-10 | depth...
CGTTCCTATGAAACGATCCACGTATTTACGTCCTTTGGGAAAGAGACCCTCATGGTCCAACGCTTTGTTTCAAACGGCTAAAGTGTTACCACATTTTCGCATCCCATCTTCAGGTCATCTTCGACCGCGCCTCAATTCCAAAATCCCTATATCAACTCCTTGTCGCCGGTGTCTATGGCCCTGTCAATTTCGGCCTTCAGCTGGTCGGGCAACCCGGGGATGTCCACATTCAGGAATCCGCGCACGATGGTAGATGTTGCCTCCTCTTCATCGAGCCCCCTGGACATCAAATAAGAAATCTCTTCCTGGGCGATCTTCCCAACAGCTGCTTCATGGGACATCTCCACCCCGTCCACATGACCTTCAAGTTCCGGTATTGCGTGAATGAGTCCACCGTTCAAAATGAGGCCCTTACACTCCAGGTGGGCCTTGATTTCCGGCACCTCACCGATTAAATGCCCTCTGGATATGATCTTCCCACCATTGCTAATCGCCCTTGTCACAATTTCAGCCCGGCTTTGAGGGCTCTGGAGAAAAATTCGGCCCCCCACATCGTATTCAGACCCTGGACTCCCGACGATGATGCTGTAAAACCGCGCGACAGCGCCCTTGCCGACCAAATGGGTAACAGGATACATCTGGAGGCTTTTTACAGGCTTCATGCAGATATAGTTGTTTAGAAAAAGCCCCCCTTCCTCAACCCTCGCTGCAGAGCGCGGTCTCACCACCATGTCCTCTGCCCAGTTGTGGATCATCGTAAAACTCAGCTTCGCATTCTTCTTTACGTAGAATTCGGAGATACCCAGATGGGCCCCTTTTTTAAGATGAGGCGAGGTGGCGCATCCCGTAATAATATGAAGCTCTGAATCTTCTTCTGCAATGATGATATTGTGAACCGTCTGTTGGAGTCCCTCCCTGTCCAAGTAGAGACAGGCCTGCACAGGATAGACGCTCCTTGTCCCGGGAAGAGACCGGATGACATAGCCATTATGAAGATTCAGCTCTGCCGCCGCGGTATATTTGTCAGTATCCACAGAGACCAGTTGCCAGTAGTAATCCCAAATTGAATCATCCGTTTCAAGGGCCTCACGTATGGGTGTGACCTCTATCCCTTCCTGATCACTGCCACAATGAATTACAGCCGTGTCCTTCTGAAAATATGTGCCCCCTCTGGCCTTCTTGGAGACATCCAGGCCCGACATCAGCAACTGTCGCCGTTCCTCATCCGGAAGCGCCCTCAAGGCCTCATCGGAAAGGTATTCGTGCTGAATCATCTTTTTTTCAAACCCGCTCAGATCAATATCAGGTCCGATGATTGCCTTTTTGTCAGAGGCTTTTTTTGCGCCTTCCCTTAACTCGTCTATCCCATACATCTCACGCACTCCCCGTACCCGGATTCGCTGATACATGTCAAAATTTCACGTGGATTGCTTATGCAGCTCAATTTCCCATTATACAGAACCTGTCCCTTGTCCGCGGATATGTAATCCAAAATATAGCCGGTATGCGTAATAACAAGACCCATCTTGGTGCGCTCCTGCTTCAGTTCCATCTTGGTTTTCGCGCCTTCGGCGGACAGTTCAGGGTCTTTCTGAAGCAGAGAGGCGATCGTCCGGCCCACAAGCTGTATATTTTCCATGTCCACGCCTGATTCAGGCTCATCAAAAAGCATCAGATCAGGGTTCTGGGCCATAAGCTGCAGCAATTCGGAACGTTTGATCTCTCCGCCGGAAAACCCGGCGTTCACATCCCTTTCCAAGAAATCCAAGAAATTAACACGCCGTGCAAGGTCTTCTACCGCCATTTCATCCTTCGCACATATCTGCACCATCTGCCGGGTCTTAAGACCATTAATGGTTGGAGGTCGCTGATAGGACATGCCGATGCCAAGATCGGCCCGTTCGTTTATCGGCAGATGGGTAATATCTACGCCTTTGAATACAATCCTTCCCTCCACTATCCTGTACTGGGAATAGCCCATGATGGTCATGAGGAGGGAGGTTTTTCCCGAACCGTTGGGACCGAAGAGTATATGCGTCTCTCCTGGCTTGATTTCCAGATTAATCTGGGCAAGGATCACATTGTCCCCGATTTCCACTCTTAAATCTTCAATAAGCAGCATTTTAGTAAGCCTCCTGAATATTCCAGCTCGATTATGCAGTGGCACACTTTGGTTGACCTTATAAATCTTACATGGAAATTACCGATTTGACAAGGCGCTATTTTAGTCCTCATATCGGAATTCCAGGACGTTTTAAACTATCCTTGACAATCAGAAGAAAGGATAATAAATAAATATTGTTGAGATCCACCCCGTGAAAACGATGATAAGAGTTTTTCGCCTGAAACCTGACAATGGAGCTTTGAAATGAAACTGCATGAATATCAGGCCAAGGATATTCTTGGAAAATCGGGGATACCCATTCCCAACGGCCAGGTCGTTACCACAGCAGAACAGGCGACAAAGGCGACGCAAATCATCAACGGTCCCCCATGGGTCGTCAAGGCCCAAGTCCATGCTGGCGGTAGAGGTAAAGGGGGCGGCGTAAAAATTGCGCATTATCCCTATGAGGTCGTTACCGCAACAGAATCGCTGCTGGGTAACAGGCTGGTGACCCCTCAAACCGGTCCTGAAGGGATCACTGTCAATCAGGTCCTGATTGAGGAAGGGGTCGAAATCGACAAAGAATACTATCTCAGCATGATCATTGATAGATCAACTGCGTGCCCCACCATGATCTTCAGCCTTGCAGGGGGCATGGAAATAGAAGAATTTGCTGCCAAATCTTCTGAACTTATTATAAAAGAACATATCGAACCTGCAGTGGGATGGATGACACATAATGCAAGAAACCTCTTGTACAATCAGGACCCTCCCCCCCCGTTCGGCGCACTCAGGACACTCATGTCCGTCATGGCCAATATATACAAGATCTTTATGACACTCGATTGTACCCTCGTTGAGATCAACCCCCTTGTATTAACAAAGGATCGTAAGGTTTTCGCATTAGATGCCAAGATCAATATTGATGATAATGCCCTTTTCAGGCAAAAGGAACTCCTCCAGCTTGATGACCCGAGAGAAAAAGACCCTCTGGAATTGATGGCAGAGAAATACCGGCTAAATTATATCCGCCTGGATGGGAATATCGGCGCAATGGTAAATGGCGCAGGGCTGGCCATGGCCACCATGGATGTCATTAAGATGGCGGGCGCAGAGCCTGCCAATTTCTTAGATGTCGGCGGAGGGGCTAACGAAGACATGATCACCAAAGGGGTCGAGATCATCCTAAAAGACAGGCGAGTCAAGGCGATCCTGATCAACATCTTTGGTGGTATTTTAAGGTGTGATGTTCTGGCAAGGGGTGTTGTTGCCGCGGCAAAAAAAACAGGGATACGGGTTCCTTTGATCGTCAGATTAGAGGGGACAAATGTGAAGGAAGCAAGAGAGATCCTCAGGGACTCCGATTTGAAATTCTTAGTGGCGAGAGACCTGGCCGAAGCAGCAGATCTGGTGGCCAGGCAGGTCTCCGAGACAGGTAGATCATGAGTATATTAGTAGATGAAAACACCAGAGTCGTCGTACAAGGGATCACGGGCCGGGAAGGCACCTTTCATACAAAACGTATGCTTGAATACGGAACCGTGGTGGCCGCAGGCGTAACACCGGGGAAGGGCGGCCATGAGGTTGAAGGCGTGCCTGTTTTCAACACGGTGAAACAGGCTGCAGAGAAAGAGGGAGTAAATGTCTCCTGTATTTTCGTGCCCCCCCCCTTTGCGGCAGACGCTATCATTGAATCGGCCTCCGCCGGGCTCGATCTCATCGTATGCATAACAGAAGGGATTCCGGTACTCGATATGGTCAAGGTGGCCAGCTTCCTTAAAACCAGGAAGTCAGTCCTCATTGGTCCCAATTGCCCTGGCATTATCTCACCAGGAAAAACCAAAGTGGGGATCATGCCGGGGCCCATTCACAAGCCTGGCCCAATGGCGGTCATCTCGAGGAGCGGCACCCTCACGTACGAGGTGGTGGATCAACTGACCCGAGTTGGGCTTGGTCAATCCACCTGTATCGGTATCGGTGGGGATCCCCTCGTTGGAACAACCTTTATCGACCACCTGAAGAGATTTAAAGAAGACCCCGACACCGAAGGGGTCGTTCTCATTGGTGAAATAGGGGGGACTGCCGAGGAAGAGGCCGCCAAATACATTCGTGAGGAATTCAAGAAACCAGTGATTGCCTTTATCGCCGGCCAGACGGCCCCCCCGGGCAGGCGAATGGGGCATGCGGGCGCCATCATCTCAGGCGGTCAGGGAAAGGCGGAAGATAAGATATCCTCTCTTAAGGCCGCCGGGATTACGGTGGCCATGGATCTTGGCGCCCTGGGAAAAACCGTTCATGAAGTTATGGAAAAAAGATGATTTGAGCATTGCCTGCCTTGGAGGCTGTCCGAGAATGGCTATTTTCCGCAATCTCTGCGTCAGGTTCAGATTTTAATCCTCAAAATACTTCAATGTATTCCTGTGGTTAAACTCTTCGCCTTTCTTGACCTTGCAAAAAATTTCTCATTCTCGGACAGCCTCCTTGACTCACACTGTCCACAGTGATATTATTTGAAAGCTTCTCAAGAAAAGGCGGAGCAGGGATCTTATGGAAAAAGTGCTGAATATTACCGCTCGACTTAAAGATAGAAGACGAAAAGAGCAGGTTGAGGCATATCGCGATAAGTTTGAAGCAGTACAGAGGGTTTTGCAGTGCTCTGCCTGCCATTTCAGATGCGCCATGTGCGGTCGCCAGACAAAGGGGCCTGATTCATCGAGTCCGCCGCAACCGGCCCTCGCCGAGTCCAGTCTCTGTGAAAGCTGCCTTTCCGAATTCGAGGCATTCCAGAAGATATCTAAAGAAGGTCGCAGCGAAGCCGATATCTTCTGGCACAACGACGAATGGATCGAACTATGGGCATGCTGGTTAGATTACCAGCGCTCGATTGAAAAGTTTAGAAACTCTTTTGACTTCAACCGATTGAGAGAGAAATCTACCGATTAGCACTAAGGAAATCGGCTAACTCTTTAATTTTTAGGGATTTATATAGGTCCTTGGAGAAACGCCCAATTTCAGTCAAGGTCTCACACCCTGTACGGGAGGTAGCTATATGTTTGGTATAGGCATGCCGGAACTGATCATCATTTTGATCATTATCCTGATCATTTTTGGGGCGGGCAAACTGCCCGAGATAGGAAGCGGGATAGGCAAGGGGATCAAGAATTTTAAGAAGGCCACAAATGAACCCCCGGACGAAATCACTGCTCCCAAAGAAAACGAGAAGAAATCAGGGGGCGAGGCCTAAAGCCCCCCGCCTCGTATGGATGCTGCAGATGGGGAATTTCTCTGAACCTTAAAAGGGGATATCATCCTCCGGGACGTTTATCGGCTCTTCCGTTGGAAACTGCTCAGCCTGAGACTGTGCCTCTCCACCTCTTGCGGCAGAACCTAACATCTGCATTGTTTGAGCAATCACCTCGGTGGTCCATTTCTTATTCCCATCCTGGTCTTCCCAGGACCTTGTCTGCAATCTTCCTTCGATGTAGACCTGGCTTCCCTTTCGAAGATACTCGCCACAGATTTCTCCGAGTCGCTCCCAGGCAACAATCCGATGCCATTCCGTGTTTTCTTGTTTTTCGCCGGTATTTCTATCCTTCCATTCTCGCGATGTAGCTACTGTAAACTTGGCTACTGCTGCCCCGTTGGGCGTATACTTCACCTCAGGATCCTTTCCCAATCTTCCAACTAATATCACCTTGTTCACGCCAGCCATCTCTTGATCTCCTTCCTTCTCGTTAAGGGCCGTGAAAACTTCAACTATCTACATAATAGCTTTCATACCATAATGAAAGCAGGCAAGTCAAAGGCATTTATCAAAGGCATTTACAGTAACAAATAGGACGCAGTACATAGCCTGTTTTATTTGCCTGAATGTTGGGGGGCGAGTGTGGCGGATACCACAAAACGCGTATTCTCTATTGACTGGTACCGCGTAAAGGGTTAAGCTCTTGTTTATTCAAAAGAATAATTGCACTTCCACTTCAGTCTCACAAACAAAGTGGCGGCGTGTTTCGTTTGGATCCCCTCCGAAAATAGTAAGGAGAAAAAATGCTGAAGGTGATACCTCTGGGTGGTTTAGGAGAGATCGGGCTCAACATGATGGTCATAGAACATGAGAGCAATCTCTTGGTTGTAGATGCGGGCCTGATGTTTCCAGATGATTACATGCCGGGAGTGGACCTGGTACTCCCTGATTTCACATATCTCAAGAAAAACGATAAAAAGATCAGGGCAATCATCCTCACCCATGGTCACGAAGATCATATAGGTGCCATGCCTTTCTTTCTCAAGAGCTTCCCGGTCCCTGTCTTCGGCACCAGCTTCACCCTGGGGCTCTTAAGAGAAAAGCTTGAGGAACATCATTTGACAGGGAAAGCCGATCTTCGTGAAATACGAGCGGGAGATACCACACACCTCGGGCCCTTCACCATCGAATATATCAGTGTGAATCACAGCATTGTTGACGGGGTTGGCCTTGCCATCGAGACACCTGAAGGGATACTTTTACACTCGGGTGATTTCAGGATCGATTTCACTCCGGTGGATTCACAGTTTACGGATCTGATCCGTTTTGCTCATTTCGGGGAAAAGGGGGTCCTGGCATTCTTCTCTGATTCCACAAATGCGGAGAAGGAGGGATACACGCTCAGCGAGAAGGATGTCAAAAAAACATTAGAGGATCTGTTTCAAGTCTGCCGGGGAAGGCTTATCGTTGCGAGTTTTGCCTCCAATATCACCCGCATTCAACAGGTGATATCCTTGGCTGCAAAATTCGGCCGCAAAGTGGTTTTCAACGGGAAAAGTATGGTTACCAATGTGAGAATTGCCAGGGAACAAGGATTTATTACCTTCCCCCAGGATATTGAAATCAACGAAAACCAAATTGGCCAGTTCCCGGATCAGAACGTCGTCATCATCACCACCGGGAGCCAGGGAGAACCCATGTCCGCACTGACCCGGATGGCTCAGGGCAGACACAAGGGGATAGAGATAAAGAGCGGAGACACCGTCATCCTCTCATCCCGGTTCATACCTGGCAATGAGAAGGCGATTACTTCAGTCATAAACAGGCTCTATCGCCTGGGAGCTGATGTTGTCTATGAAAAGGTCTCCGATATCCATACTTCCGGACATGCAAAAAGGGAGGAGTTGAAACTCATGCTAAGCCTTGTCAGGCCCAAATATTTCGTACCTATCCACGGCGAATACAGGCACCTGGTAAAGCACGCACAGATAGCTTTGGAGATGGGGATGACAAGTGACCGTGTCCTGATCGCGGAAGATGGCGATGTCATCTGTTTTAAAGACCTCCAAATGCAATTGGAGGGTCCTGTTGCCACCGGAAAGATTCTTGTGGATGGCAAAGGGGTCGGCGATATCGGAGAAACAGTTCTGAGGGACAGGAGAAAACTCAGTGGGCACGGGATGGTTGTTGTCCTGTTAGCGGTTGACGAAGAGACCGGAGAAACCATCTACGGACCGGAAATTATCTCACGGGGTTTTGTATTTGAAAACCAGGGGCAATTTATCCTTGAAGACGCCCAATGTATCGTGTTAGAGGTGCTGGACGATCTTGAACGGCCATCGCCCATTAATTGCAGCGAGGTCGAATCGGAAATCGGAAAAAGACTGAAACGCTTTTTTTATAAAGTGATAGAGAGAAGCCCCTTGATAATACCTGTCATCATCCCCGTTTAGAGGGCAGCCGGCGAACACCTGTAAAGATGAAGAAAAGAAAAAAAAATCTAAGCCGTACATCAAATGCCGAAGGCAAATCTAACAAATGCGCACATCCCCTGAGAAAGGAGATCTTGGGCCTTGTATTCCTGCTGATAGCAATCATTTTTGCTGGAAGCCTTCTCTCCTATTATCCCGGGGACAGGCTCTTTTGGAATGTAACAGGGCCTGTAGGCAAAGCCCATAATCTTTTCGGAACAGCAGGCTCCCACCTGGCGGGCGCGCTGTTCGGTCTCATCGGATTTTCAGGATTCTGGCTACCCCTCTTACTCCTTGCCATTTCTTTCATTTCGTTTCGGGGACGTCCCCTCTCATCCCCTCTCGTGACCACCGTTGCATTCCTCGCCCTCCTTGCTTCCTTTGCGGCAATCCTGAACCTCCAGTTTGCCGGAGGACTGACTTTCCGGGGAGGACGAATGCCCGCTGGTGGACTGGTGGGCCTCCATTTGGCCGGATTGATACGGGCTGTCCTGAATCATTTCGGGGCCTATGTTTTTCTCGTGACAGTGTTTATTATTTCACTCATGGTGGTGACCCACCTCTCCCTGGGCCGGATATTTTGGAGGGTCGGGCTGTGGATCCTTGGTATACTGAAACGATTCAGAGATATTGTGATAAAGATAAAAGAACGGCGGAAAAGGGTACGGAAGACCATGGTGGCACACCACAAAATCAAATCAAGGCCAAAAGTCACCATCGTCAAGCCAGATCCAGAATCAGGAAAATCGCCCCAGCAGGAGCGATTCCCGTTCATGCATGTTGCCGGCGAATTCAAGCTCCCCCCTTTAGACCTCCTGCGGGATCCCCCTGAGAGAAAAAACATCAAGATACAGCGTGAGAGTCTTGAGATGAACGCCCGCCGTCTTGAGAGAAAACTTTCAGACTTCGGGGTAGACGGGGAAGTGATTGAAATCCTCCCCGGGCCGGTAATTACCATGTACGAATACAAGCCTGCCCCTGGAATTAAGATAAGCAAGGTGGCAAACCTCTCCGATGACCTTGCCTTGACCCTCAGGGCGCAAAGTATCCGGATTGTGGCGCCGATACCCGGAAAGGCCGCCATCGGGATTGAAATCCCCAATAATCAGCGGGAAGGGGTCTATTTAAAGGAGATTCTTTCGAGCCCCGCCTATATAAACACCAAGTTCAAGCTGCCGATCGCCTTGGGCAAAGACATCACAGGAGCGGCCGTGGTTACAGATCTCTCAAAGATGCCTCATCTCCTGGTGGCCGGAGCAACCGGAACAGGAAAGAGTGTTTCCATCAACACCATGATCCAAAGCCTCCTGTTTAAAGTCTCCCCGGAGATGGCCAGATTCCTCTTGGTCGACCCCAAAAGGATTGAACTCTCCACTTACCACGACATCCCTCACCTGCTCCATCCGGTTGTAACCCAGCCCAAGGATGCAACCAAGGCCCTCAGATGGGCGGTGGACGAAATGGAGAGGCGGTATATGCTTCTGTCTGACAGGGGGGTCAGAAATATCGAAACCTATAACCGAAAGATAGTGGGAGAAGTGAAAGCCTCACAGGCGGATGTTTCAAAGGGGATCGACAGGACCCTTCCCTACATCATCGTCATCATTGATGAGTTGGCGGATCTAATGATGATTTCATCCAAGGAGGTGGAAGAGGCGATCACGCGTCTGGCCCAGATGGCCCGGGCCGCCGGCATCCATCTAATTATCGCTACACAACGTCCTTCGGTCAACGTTCTCACAGGGATAATAAAGGCCAACTTTCCTACCCGGCTGTCTTTCCAGGTCTCATCCAAGGTGGACTCCAGGACCATTTTAGACACCAATGGCGCGGAGCATCTCTTGGGAGACGGCGATATGCTCTTCATGCCGCCTGGCGTCGGCCGCATTATGAGGATTCATGGGGCATACGTCTCCGAAGAGGAGGTAAAGGCTGTTACAGATTTTCTGAGGCAGCAGAAAAAACCGGATTATGATGCGACCATTCTTTCTCATATTGCGAACGAAGAAGAGTGTGAGAAAGAAGAAATGGAGTTGGATGAAAAATATGAAGAGGCTATTCAGGTCGTCTCCAAGACAGGCCAGGCCTCCATTTCCATGTTGCAGCGCAAATTAAGAGTGGGCTACAACCGGGCCGCCAGAATGATTGAGGTGATGGAAAAAGAAGGGATCGTCGGCCCCTCGGACGGGGTCCGGCCGCGTGATGTTTACGGAAGGAAGGTAACTTGAGATGCTAAGGCGGTTGATCGTCTTCCCTCTCCTGATATTCCTCCTCCAGGGCCCTGCAATGGCCGATGAAAGCCTGGTGGATATCTTGCAAGGGATCAAAAGAAACTACGGCAACCTTGCAGGTCTTTCCCTCCCTTACAGCCGTGAGGTCGTCACGCGGTCCATGAGCATGTTAGGGGATCAGGCCAAAGGAGATATGGCCTCGGGTAACATCTTCTTCAAACATCCCTATTTTTTGAGGTTAGAGCAGGAAAAGCCAAAGGCAGAAACCATCATCGCCAATAATGATATCCTCTGGTGGTACATCCCGGACAAGAAATGCGCCTACCAGTACCCATCCAAGGACTTCGGGAAGGAATTGCGACTCTTAAGCGACATATTCCGCGGTCTTTCCCGGGTGGAGAACAGCTTTCAGGTCGTATTGCAGGGCCGGAACACCTCCGGGGAACATGAAATGGACCTCATTCCGGATCCCCCCTGGGAGGAGATTGATCGGATCGCCCTGACGATTACGGGGCAATATGAGATCCGGTCAGTACAGATCTACAATCGACTGGGGAGTATAACCATCTTCAATCTCGGAGGTCTGACCGAAAAAAAGGATTTTGAAGAGGGGTTTTTCCGGTTCGTTGCGCCGAAAGGGGTGCGGCTGATGATAGAAGGCGCAGTTCAATGAACCATAACCCTTGAAAGAAGGCGCCCTACCCTCCCCAGACTCTGGAGCCTTTCACCATATCCCTCATTGAAGAGACCATTGAAAAATGCTCAATATCCTTGTCCCGCCGGACCAGCCAGGAACCTCCTTCACAATCCGTTCTAAGGCGTTCTCTACGTTTAAGCGCCGGACCATAGACGTGATGGATGTTAAGGAGGTCGAGAATACAAAGGCCTCCGCCTTTGAACCCACGCCCCGCATCACTTGATTTAAAAGGATCTATACTTTATGATATGAGCCCCGTCAACACATTGGAACCGGAGATTGACATGAAACCCAAAAAAAGAGGAAAGGCCCCCTCCCCTGCGCTTCAGACTCGCTTGGCTGAACTTGAGGATTTAGCAGCCAAAAAGGGGATACAGATTCATTATGATCTCCTTGAAGCGGCAGGTTTGAAACTAAAGGGAGGAATCTGTGCCATAAAAGGGGAATACCACCTCTTTGTTGAGAAAAGGAAGTCGACAGCAGAGATAATAGATTTTCTCCAGGATCACCTCACGCACCCATTTCCCAAAGATGTTCCCCAAATCAATGAATACATGGATGAAAACTGATCCTGAAAATCACATTTTGAGACCTTTGAAAAACGTTCAATTTTTGTCAAGATCAAGGAAGGCGAAAATTTCAACCACAGGAATATATTGAATATTTCGAGGATTGAAATTCGAGCCTGACGCTGAGATTGGCGAAAAGAGGGCGTTTTGCAAAGGTCTCATTTTAAACACACCAAATACACCGACCTTTTTCAGACCGGGCTGCATCCCGATCGTGCTGATATGCCTCTCATTTTCAGGGAAATTACCCTGACCGGATTGCGCGGTTGAATTTTGGGTGAGATAGGTGTATTGAGAGTCTCACGTAATAGTCAACCACTCAACTACTCAGCAACCCTGGGGAGGGAGAACATGGATTTTGATCTGACAGAAGAACACAAGATGATCCGGGACATGTGCCGGGACTTCACCACGGAAGTGATTATTCCGAGGGCAGAGGAAATCGAACGTACGGGCGAATACCCTTATGATATCATCGACCGGATGGCTGAGTTGGGTATGATGGGGATTCCTATATCCGATGAATACGGTGGCAGCGGAGGTGACTGGGTGGGAATGCACCTCTGCATCGAGGAGATATCCCGTGGAGACCCTATTTTCGGGGCACTCTTAGATGTGACCACCAGTGTTGTTGCACAGGAATTAAATGTCTTTGGAACCGAGGACCAGAAGAAGAAGTGGCTTATCCCCATAGCAAAGGGGGAAAAGATCGGGGCCTTTGGCCTCACCGAACCGGATGCGGGATCAGATGCCGCATCCATCAGAACCCGGGCCCTTCTTGAGGACGGTGAATGGGTCATAAACGGAACCAAACAGTTTATCACCAATATCGGCCTCGATAATGCCAGCCTGATCATCATCGCGGCGGTTACCAAGAAGGCCGCGCAGGGCCCGGGACGGATCTCCACCTTTATCGTGCCGAAAGATTCCCCTGGATTTCATCTGGGCAAGCGATACGAAAAAATCGGGTGGCATGGTTCAGCCACTCACGAAGTCATCTTTGAGGATTGCCGGGTCCTTGCGGACAACCTTTTGGGTGATCCTGCAAAGGGCTTTTCTCAGCATTTAGCGGTGTTGCAAACCGGACGGATCAGCATTGCCGCTATGGCTGTGGGAGCTGCCCAGGCCTGTCTGAACGAGTCCCTTCGCTATGCGAAAGAAAGAGTACAGTTTGGAAAACCTATCGCAAGTTTCCAGGTCATCCAGTTCAAATTAGCCGACATGGCCGTGGCCATCGAATTGGCCAGGAATCAGTACTTGAAGGCCGCCTGGCTGAAAGACCAGGGCCGAAAACATACATTTGAGGCAACAACTGCCAAACTTTTTGCATCCGAGATGTTAGAGAAAGTGGCTTCAGACGCGGTTCAGATACATGGCGGCTA
>JACKQG010006249.1_pt1 | contig 12697 bp, 3 predicted proteins | sample 8237621 | NCBI WGS metagenome assembly JACKQG01 (sample SAMN15677084, study PRJNA649215) | marine metagenome | biome: marine; feature: Black Sea; material: saline water; isolation source: suspended particulate matter (SPM) from the Black Sea western gyre | collected 2013-06-09/2013-06-10 | depth...
GCAGGTACGTTCCCGACCACGCAAGGCGGCTCGGTCACGATCGCCACGAACGGCAGTGCGACGTATACACCGGCACCGAACTTCTTTGGCACAGACAGTTTCGATTTCAACGTCGAGGACGATGACACAGGCTCCGGTGTTGCGACGGTGACGATCACGGTCGATGCTGTCAACGACGCGCCGCAAATCACTTCGCTGACGGTTGATGAGGCGACAATCTTTGAGAACGAATCGGTCACGCTCGAGGGCGGATTCAGTGATCCCGATGTTGTCGAAACGACGTTGTTCTTGGAAGACTTCGAAGCCTACGCCGAGGGCAGCAACTTGACCGGGCAAGGTGGCTGGACGGCGCTCAGCGATCCCATCAAGGGCAGCACCATATTTATTGGGACGGGCAGCGGACTGGGAACGAAAGTGCCGGATGGTCGACAAGATCCGGGCACGGATAAGAATACCTTTTCCAAAAACATTTTCGCGCCCGGCGGTCTCGACTCAAACTCCGTCCACACGTTGTCGTTTGATGCCTACGCTTTCGATGCTACGACGCCACAGTCGCACAATGCCGGAGTCTTTTTCCACCACAGCACATTGGACAACCTGGGAGCGGGCTGGGGAGTCACACAGGGGCAACCGGTCAGCTCTGGCAACGAAGGCTGGACGTTCGATGTCAGGAATCTGGTTGGCGATCCGTTGGCCTTCGAAGCGGTGTTGCCATTCGTGGGTCGCGACCAGTTGGTCCAGCTCTCCGTCATCCTTGATCCGATCAACGGCGAGACCTATGGAATCGCCGACTTTGGCGCTGGCGGGACCGTCGAGACCAGCCACTTCAGTTTCACACCCGCTCAATTCGCCGAAATGGTCGGCGTGGTGATTCATCAAGACTATCGCAGCTTTCCGTCGCTTAGCGGCGCCGAGTTCGACAACATTCGAGTGACCGCCGCCGCCGTCAGCAATGAACACACGGTGACCATCGACTGGGGCGACGGCACGGTTCAAGTGGAGACACTCGCCATCGGCGACCGCTCATTCAGCTTCCCGCACCAATACCTGGACGACGGCCCTTCGCCCGGCAATGGCACGTCGCAAGATAGTTACGCCATCGATGTCACGGTCACCGATGACGATGGCGGAGTCGGCACGGTGGCGACGGGGACGGGTGGTCTGGAACTTGACTTTGCCCTCAGCCTCGGCTCGACGGGACCATTCTGGGAATTCACGAATGATGTCATCACCGATGGCGCCGGCGACATTTATGTCGCCGGTAACTTTACCAACACAGTCGATTTTGATCCCGGGCCGGGTACCTTCAATTTGACCGGCGCCGGACTCGCTGAACCGTTTGTCGCCAAGTACACCTCAAACGGTGATCTGATCTGGGCGAAAGAATTCAACAGCGGTGGTCACAGTCACGCTAACAGTGCAAATTCGCTGGCCCTCGACTCGCTGGGGAATCTCTACGTGGGCGGCGTGTTTCATGGGACCATGGACTCGGATCCAGGGCCGGGGGTCGTCAATCTGAATACCGTGTCGTCTCTAGGTGCCGGCTTCCTGATCAAACTGAACAGCGCAGGCGACTTTGTCTGGAGCCATCAGCTTGCGTTGCATTCGCACATTAAATCGGTGGCCGTGGATGCCGCCGATAATTTGTTCTATGCCTTTTCGGCGCACCGCAGTGCGGTCATTGACGTTGACCCGGGTGCCGGTGTCGTCAACGTCACCGCACCTCCCGGCACTGGTCCGGCCCGTAGCTATGTGGTCAAGGTCAACAGCGTAGGCAATTTCGAGTGGGTGCAAGGCATTGGCGGTTATCCTGGCGAGGGATCGATGCATCAGCCCTACTTTGCCGTGGATAGTTCAGGAAATGTGTTGGTGGCGTCGTCGTATACCGGGACCATCGATTTCGATGCGGGTGGCGGAACGACAAATCTGACTAGCGTCGGTGGAACGGACGTTGCGGTTTGGAAACTCGACAGCGTTGGCAATCTTGTCTGGGCCAAAAGTATGGGTGGAACCAGCAACGATAATGGTTTCCACATTGCGTTGGACAGTTCCGGCAATGTATACACCGTCGGGAAATTCGAAGGCACGGCCGACTTTGATCCGGGCGCGGCAACGTCGAACCTGACCAGTGTCGGCAGCGCAGACGGATTCGTTTCCAAACTCGACAGCTCTGGCAACTTTGCCTGGGCCAAATCGTTTGGCAGCAGTGCTTACGACGCATTGAATGGAGTGACCGTCGATCAGGCCGATCGGGTACTCGCAACAGGGCTCCTGCAACAAACCGCGGACCTTGACCCGGGCCCCGGCGTGTTCAATCTGTCGAGCAACGGTGGGACGGATATTGCTGTCTGGCGACTGGACTCCAATGGCGGTTTTCTGGATGCAGTTTCGACGGGTGGAACAGGCAGCGACGAAGGTGCCAAGATCGCAGTCGACAGCAGTGGCGATGTCCTTGTGGGCGGCTGGTTCAACGGTCTTGTCGACTTCGATCCAACCGCCGGCACCTCAAATCTGACCAGCAACGGCGGGAACGATGGGCTTTTGTGGAAACTCGCAACAACGAGCCTTGGTCCCGCAGTGACGGTCAAGAACGTCGATCCAGTCGCCGCCGATCAAGACTACACGATGAACGAAGATGATTTACTGAACATTAACGTGCTGGCTGGAACAGACGACAGTGGGCCGTTCACCGTCACCGATCAAGGCACACTAGACACACACACAGCGGTCGCGGGCACGTTTCCGACAGCCCAAGGTGGTTCCGTCACCATCGCTCCCAATGGCAACGCGACCTATACGCCGGCAGCCAACTTCTTTGGTATCGATACTTTCGCTTTTACGGTCGAGGATGACGACACCGGCTCCGACATCGGAAACGTCACGATCACCGTCGATGCAGTCAATGACGAACCTGACGTGGTGTTCCCAAGCGGCAACAGCGCGTTGACATTTGACGGCAGTAATCCCAGTGACAAGGTTGAAGTGGGCACTCCGTTGCCCCTTTCTGGGCAGTCGTTCAGTTGGGAGTTTCGCGTCAATCGCGCAACGAATCTTAACACCGGCGACAGCCACATTGTCTTTGGCGAGGACGCGTTCTATGGCGTTGGGAATACTCTACACGTCGGTTATCGTGCCCAAGCTGACTCGAACGGCGACTTTACATTCGCATTCTTTGACGACGACCTGAACTACTTCGATCCAGGCGGACCTGCTGCCGATATCGGGACATTCGTCCATTGGGCTGGCACCTACAATGTTTTGACCGGTCACCGCACGCTTTACAAGAACGGCGCGCTGGTCGCGCAGGACAATTCGGCCAACGTCTACGGTGGCCCCGGTAATCTGGTCATTGGCACCGATCTTCACGGCGATACTGACTTCGTCCGCATCTGGAGTGGATTACGCACGCCAACGCAGATTGCTGAAAGCGCCGCTGGCCAGAAGCCCGACTACAGTTCGGCACTATTAGCCTACGAATTCAACGAAGCAAGCAGTGTCGTGGCGATAGACTCGTCTCCCAACAACAACGACGGGACGATTACCGGTGCGACACGAACGGTATTGACCCCGGCGCCCGACACGACCAACGAAGACGTTCCGCTGACAATCAGTGGCGTGACGGTCTCGGACATCGACGCTGGCAGCGATCCGATCGCCATGTCGCTGACCGTCAACGATGGCGCGCTATCACTCACCAACACAACCGGCCTGACGTTCTCCGATGCCGATGGATCCGACGGTACTCTGGCGTTCACAGGTTCTCAAACAGACATCACGGCGGCCTTCGCCGCTTCGATCGTCTACACGCCGGACCAAGATTTCAACGGCAGCGACACGCTGACGATCACCGCGAACGACCAGGGCAACAACGGTTCCGGTGGCCCCCAACAGGATTCCGAGCAGCTATCGATCACTGTCAACGCGGTCAACGACGAACCGTCGTTTACAGCCACGGACCCGCCGGCAGTCGATCAAGACTTGGGGCCGCAGACGGTCGTAAGTTGGGCTGCTTTCGATCCCGGTCCTGCGAACGAATCTGGGCAAACGGCCACGTACTCAGTCGTATTTGTCGGAACGCCAAGTCTGTTCGTGAACGCCCCGGCGATTGCTGCCAATGGCACCTTGACTTACGAATCCGCTGCTAGTGCCTTTGGAACGTCGACGTTTGATGTTCAAGTTCAGGATAACGGGGGTATCGCAAACGGCGGAGATGACACGTCAACAGTTCAAACGTTTACAATCACGATCAATCAAACGAACACCCCACCCACCACCACGGGCATCAGCAACGTGCAAGTCGGGGAAGATGCGTCTGACACGATCGTCGACCTGTTCGCCGCATTTGACGATCAACAAGATGCCGATGCCGACATGACGTACGTTGTTCACCTGAACACGAATCCCGGTTTATTCACGTCCACCACGATCGACGGCGTCGCGGGCGAGCTGACACTTGATTACGCAGCCGACACGAGTGGCACGGCCGATATCACCGTGCTCGTCACCGACACGGGTGGCCTGACCGTGGACGCCACGTTCACGGTCACCGTTCTCACTGCGGAAGAACAGATAGATGAAATGGTCGCCACCGTCGAGAATCTCAACGACACGGGCGTGCTGAATAACGGCCAGGCGAACCCGCCGCTGAACTTTCTGGGGCAGGCCCTGAAAGATCTCGACAAGGGCAAGATCACGAAGGCCGTTCAGAAATTGAACGATTTTATCGACCGCATCCAGGATCTGATCGACGACGGCACGCTCACTCCGGCAGAGGGGCAACCGCTGATCGACATCGCCAACGCGGCGATTCAGTCGGCGCTTCCGGGTTCGCCCCTGTTGGCCGCGTCGGCCGCGCCGAGCCGGGTGCCGGCCAAGGCCTTGACATCCGCTCAACTCGATCTCGTTGTCGGTCAGGCGAGAAGCTATTGGCACAAGAACGGGGCGAATCGTGCGGACATGGCTCGTCTGAGTCAGGTCCCGATCTATGTCGCGAATCTTCCGGGACGCTATTTGGGTGCCGCCTCGGCGGATGCAGTGTGGATCGACCAGGACGCTTCCGGACACGGCTGGTCCGTTGATCATCGTTCGCCAGGTCGGATGGATTTGCTGAGCGCCGTGACTCACGAGTTTGGACACGCGCTTGGATTCGAGCATGACGAAGCTTCCGTCATGCAGGCGACTCTGGATGTTGCCTTTCGACGCGATGCCGTTGCCTCCTATGGTGGGCCACTGCAATCAGAGTTCTTCAGAAACTTGGAAGCCCGGATCGATAGTCGGACGTGCGGTGTCGAGATACCTCACGGACGTGACGAAGCGGTCCGGTTCGGGATTTTGGACGAAGCCGTACGGTCGATCGCATCCGGGTGGCCATTCTCCACGAGCGAAAGCCCGATTGCCTCGCCACGGCGACTCTCGGCGGCCGCAGAGAGCACAGCTCTGGAAGACGAGGATGAACTGACCGTCGATCGCGAGTTGCTCGCGGCAGATAACGTCGATTCCGTTTTCGAAACCTTCTGATTGGCTCCGGCAGGCGATCGGGACGAGCGGACCTTCGAAATCGGCTTGCTGCCGCAACGTGCCCGCCCCCTACCTCCTCCAGCGAAGTTGACTTTCCCCCGATTCTTGCCTACTATCGCTGTTTTCCATCGTGCGAACGTATTGCAGCCGCTTCATACTACAGCCCCCAATTTCACGCCCTTGAAAGGAGAGTCAATGTCGGCCTGCCTCGTCCCGCTTTCCGGGCATCCCTGCAAGACTCGCCCGAGTTCGACAAGCATCCTCCCTTCGATGTGTGCCGACAGTAGCAAACCGCGGCCGATGGGCCCGGATTCTTGGAGAGACCAGGCTTGTTGTCGGCCCGTCACCGCCATGCTTCTGGGTGCGATCGTCCTTATGGGGCTGATCGGTTGCGCACTTGGCGCGGAGGCGGCATGTTGCCGAAAGAGCCGTACTTGGCACGATACGATGATCGCTGCCCGTGAAGCGTTGACCGTACAGGAACGGTCGAAGGCAGACCATGCGTGCTTCAAGACGTACACCAGCGAAGTGGTTCGCGGGGGCGAGGAGGCGCGCAAGATGACCGTTCCGATTGCGGGCGTCGACGAGCTGTTCCTGTACGTCACCGGGGCACCGGAAGTGGTCTATGGCGCGGCCACGTGGGCCGATCCCAAACTGATCGACGCCCAGGGGCAGGAGACGCTCGTCTGCCACATGGAGGCGTTGAAAGTCGAGATCGGCCGGCACGACATTGACCGCAATCTGAAAGCCGGCGTCAGCGGACCGTTGGCGATCGCCGGTCGTGGATTCGAACACGGTATCCACGTGTACGCGCCGGCCAAGATTCGAATCAGATTGGATCAGCCTTTCGACCGCCTGGAAGCTTGGGTCGGCATCGACGATTGGGTGGGGCCTCACGGCGCCGTACGCTTTCACGTGACCGACGCCGCCGGCGCGAAGCGCATGGACCTTTGGACGCAGTTGGCGCTGGATTTCAGCCATTCGGAACCGCGTCGGCAGATGAAATGGGAACGGGAAGACCGCATCTTGGACGCGGACTGGGCTCCGGGCGATTTCGCCGAACTTGCGCGTCGGTATGCTCAAGCGTGCCACCGCATCCCGTCGCTCGCGGAACAGGCGACCGCGATGGCGCCCTGCGTTCGCGACCAATCGGCGCTTGAAAAAATCCGCGGACTCTACTACCGGTCTCGTAAACTCGATGCGGCATTGTCGCGGGCTCGCTCGCTGAACATCAAGGGGTTGCGTCTTGCCATCCAGGATCTGATGCGCGGTTTCGATGCCCGGTATGCCGACGGTGCGTCATTTCTGAAGCGGCTGTGCGAACTGGAATCGGCCTTGTGCGCGGCGTTGAAAGGAGCCGAGAAGGGTACGTTCGAAGACCAAGAGCGAGTCGATTCGCTCGTGGGGCAGTTCGACGAACTTCAGCGCGAGGCGTTGATGGCCAACCCGCACTTGGATTTTGACAAGCTGCTGTTGATTCGGCGCGTGCCGCACGGCGACCCGCGTCGACCGCATGGCCGAGGCTATGGCGTGGGCGAGTACATCGGCCTGCCACGGCAGAGTTCGAAGTGTAATCCTAACATCGAACAGCCGTTCCAGTGGGACAACGAAATCGCCGTGTTGTCTCTGGTTTCCCGCGATGGCCAATTGACGACCGTCTACAAGTCGGAAGGCCGGCGATTGATCACCGACGTGGATTTGCATTGGGATGCCGACCAGATGCTCCTGTCCATGCCCGGTAGTCATGACAAGTGGCATGTATTCGAGATCGGCACCGACGGTACCGGCCTGCGCCAGTTGACGCCCACCGACCAGCCCGACATTCACTTCTACGATTCGTGTTATCTGCCCAACGGCGACATTGCCTTTGTCTCGACCGCGCCGCTACAGGGTGTGCCCTGCAATGCGGGCGTGATCGTCGGCATGATGTACCTGATGGACGGCGACGGCGGCAACATCCGGCAGATCTGCTTCGAGCAGGATCATACCTACTGTCCGACGGTGATGAACGATGGGCGAATCTTGTACTTGAGGTGGGACTATACGGATACGCCTCACGTCTGGAATCGCATTCTGTTCAGCATGAATCCCGATGGCACGGGGCAGACCGAATACTACGGATCGAATTCGTATTGGCCCAATTCCGTGTTCTACGCCCGTCCGGTTCCCAACCATACGACCAGGACCGTGGGGATTGTCACGGGCCATCACGTGGGCCGCGTCGGCGAGTTGGTGATTTTCGATTCGGCCAAGGGCCAACGCGAAGCCGACGGCGTCGTGCAACGCATTCCCGGATACGGCGAGGACGTCGAACCGCTGATCGAAGACAAGCTGACCGAGCACAGTTGGCCCAAGTTCGTGCACCCGTACCCGCTGAGCGAAAGACATTTCATCGTCTCGTGCAAACCCACGCCCGATTCGTTGTGGGGGATCTACTTGGTGGACATCTACGACAACATGGTGTTGCTGAAGGAAGAGGAAGGCCACGTGCTGGTCGAACCGATCCCGCTTCGCCGCACGGACAAGCCTCCGGTGCTTGCCAGCCGGACGAAGCCGGATTGCGACGATGCCGTGGTCTACATGGAAGACGTGTACGCGGGCCCGGGGCTGACTGGCATTTCGCGAGGGACGGTCCAAGCGTTGCGCGTTTTCACCTATCATTTCGGTTACCAGAAGCTTGCGGGAATCAATCACCGCATCGGGGCCGACGGGCCTTGGGAGGTGAAACGCGTTTTGGGCACGGTGCCTGTCGAGGCGGACGGATCGGCGCTGTTCCGCATTCCGGCCAAGACCCCCATCTCGGTTCAGCCGCTGGATGCCGAAGGAAAGGCCATTCAACTGATGCGCAGTTGGATGACGGCCATGCCCGGAGAAACGCTCAGTTGCGTCGGTTGCCACGAACATCGGAACTCCAGCCCACCGTCGATGAGCACCGTGGCCGCGACACGAAAGCCGTCTGAAATCCAACCTTGGTACGGACCGGTGCGCGGGTTCAGTTTCAAACGCGAGGTGCAGCCGGTGCTGGATCGTTACTGCATTGGCTGCCACAACGGCTCGCCTCGCCGCGACGGCCGTGTGGTTCCCAATCTTCGCGGCAATCAAGACGCCTATCACGCATACCGACACGGGGACCCGGACCTGCAGGTGCTCGAAGGCGTTCAGAAGGAAGACTTGATGAGCAAGTACAAGGGGATATTCGAGCCCAGCTACATTGCTCTGCGGAGTCGCATTCGCACCGGCGGATTGGAAAGCGATCTTCATTTGTTGCCGCCCAAGGAATTTCACGCCGATACGTCGGAGCTGGTTCAGATGTTGAAGAAAGGGCATCAACGCGTCGAGCTGGACCGGGAAGCTTGGGACCGAATCATTACGTGGATCGACTTGAACGCCCCTTGCCACGGGACGTGGACCGAGTTCACGCCGATATCCGGCGATCAACGCGAGCGACGATGTGAACTGCGCGAAATGTACGGCGGTGTGGTGGAGGATGGGGAAGACATACCTCAGTTCGAAACGCATCCCATCAAACGCGTCGTGCCGAGGGGGCCACGCAAGCCCATGGCCGAGCAGGTGCGTTGCCGCAATTGGCCGTTTGATGTCTGGGAAGCTCGAAAGCGGCAAGCGGCAGGCAGCGAGACGACTCGCACCATTGATCTTGCGGGCGGGGTGACGATGGAGCTGACGCGCATTCCGGCAGGCGGTTTTGTGATGGGCGACCCTGACGGCGAGCGGGACGAACTGCCGATCTCGGTTGTCACGTTCGACAAGCCGTTTTGGATGGGAAGTTGCGAGGTCACCAACCGCCAGTATGCCCAATTCGATCCGGCGCACGATAGCCGGTTCGAGCACCGTACGTCTTGGATATTCAGCGAGGAGTACCTTGGCTGGTCGTTGGATGGCCCGGAGCAACCGGTGGTCCGCGTCTCCTGGCAGCGTGCTGTGGAGTTCTGTCAGTGGCTGTCACAGAAGACCGGTCTGCGTATTACGCTTCCCACCGAGGCCCAATGGGAATACGCTTGCCGTGCCGGGAGCGATTTGCCGTTGTGGTACGGCGATTTGGATGCCGACTTCTCCACATCGGCCAACATGGCCGACCACACGATGCGCGACCTGGCTTTCGAAGGCTGGCGTCCGAGGGCGCCTGACCTGGTCCCAAGAGAGGCCCGTTTTGACGACGGCAAACTGGTAACGGCCGACGTGGGCAGTTACCGCGCCAATCCCTGGGGCCTGTTCGACATGCACGGAAACGTGTGGGAATGGACTCGCACCGAGTATCGATCGTACCCCTACCAGGAAGATGACGGCCGCAACGACATCGCTTCGAGCGAAGATCGCGTGGTTCGCGGCGGCTCGTGGTACGACCGACCCAAACGCTGTCGCTCGGGATTCCGTCTCAGCTACCCGCCCTATCAACGAGTATTCAACGTCGGATTCCGCATCGTGTGCGAAGAGAAAGACGCGACCGTCGTTGCGGCGAACACTCGATGAACGCCTCCGACCGTCTTGCGTGTCTCGGTTGTGCTGCTGCTCCCGCAACGACTTAGGCGACCTCGCCAGCCTATATGGCTAGTCTGTCAGAGTGAAGGTCAACTCTTTATCGCCATCCACTGTTGCCTTGAGGTCGGACTCGGCGGTGTTCAGGTATTTTGTTGGAAAAGGCAAATCCGTTGCCGCTGGCTCGTCGTAGGCTTCCGCGGTTTCCACCAAGTCGGTTGAGACATCCGCAGCTTGACTGAGCGTTATGATGTACGATCCCGCAGCGACGCCGTCGCCCGAATCCTGGGTCGACAGCGACTTGAACTTGCCCTGCGCGTCGGTGACGCCGGTCGCCGCAAGACCATCGTCAACGGGGTTAAACGTAACGGCCACGTTCGCCACGGGCTGATCCTTGTAGGTAATCGTCCCGCTCACTTCGTACGTGTCGACGCTGCTGCCCGAGCATCCGCCCACACCCAGGACGACAACCACCATTCCAATCCAACAAAAACTGCCTGCCAGCGTGGTTGACTTGATCGCCATTGCTTTGCCTCCGCACGTGATGAATTCGATTACTACTACTAGGGCAATGCAACGGCTTCGCCGTCCATCATCGACCCCAGCCTGCGATAAAGCGTCAGGTTGATGTCATTGGTGATGTATCGCGTCGAAGCATCGCCCATCGCGAAATTGCCTCCGCCCGGATGGCGGCTCTTGAAGGAGTAGTTGTTCTGCCAGTTGCCGCGACAGTCGAACAGATCCTTGTCGTAATTGCCCGTGTTCCGACACACGGCCGGTGCGTTGAATGGGATCGCAGTTGTGGCCGTGGCGCCGTTGCACCACCACCACCAAGTATGCGTGCACCATTGTGGAACGGCTTCGCCGATCATGAAGGTGTTGTTCGTACCGTCGCGGACGCCCGCTATCTTATGTACGCCTGGCGAGGGATCGTTGTTGCCGCGATGGAAAATCCCGTTGCCTCGATCCAGACCGTTGCTCGTGTTGCCATACGGCGTTGCCACCAGGGAGCCACCCGTCACGCGAAAGCTGCCCCAGCCCCAGTTGGCACCAGCGCAACCCTTGTAGTTATTGACGCCCCACATCCGATCGGATCGCGGGTTCCGATAATTCGCCCGGTTGAGGTCCATCTTTCCGTCGTGGGTGTCGCTCGGACAGATGAACGCCGGGACGGACTGCCAGGCGACCCACTCGTTACTGGGCCCATCCGTGCCGGCGCCTTGGGTGGTGTTTCGGGGATCAGTGCCGACTCCGTACCCGAAGTCGATCGCGTCATATAAGGACTGATGCTCGATGAATGGTAGAATCTGGGCCATCCAACTGGTCTGCCCTCCATGATTTATGGGGTGACCGCGACTCCATTGTCCGTAATTCAATGGGAACATCTTGTAGGTATCGTGATAGTTGTGACAGGCCAAAGCGAGGTTCTTGATGTTGTTGGTACAATGCGTCCGGCGGGCCGCTTCTCGGGCGGCCTGGATCGCAGGTAGCAACAACGCGACCAGAATCCCGATGATGGCGATGACGACTAACAGTTCGACCAGCGTGAAGGCTCTGCGATCTGGAGGTGAAACAGACATGGCATTAACCTCATGAGTCAAAACTAGGATGAGAACACAATAGACTAACGATTTTCGAATCCAGGGCAGACCGCCCCGCTAGACTTACAGCAGTGATCTTGCACCATCCGCGGGGACATGTCAAGCTTTCTACGTTGAACCCTTGAAAAATGTTCATTGTTTTTGCAACGGATGCGAGAATCCTGGTTTTTCAACAGAAACGCTGAAAGACCAAGACACGCGAGGACCTGATTCGTCTGCAAATGAAATCGTTATTCAAACGGCAGTTGTTGCCTCTCCGCTGGTGGTTACTCGTCGGCTTCTGCGTGATGCTGACCGTCGCCTTTGGTGCTCGACCGGCACTCTACGCATATCGTTTGAACCGGGCACGCAGAGCATTGGAGAATCATCGCCTCGACCAGGCGTTCGATTGGTTGGAGGCGGCTGGGCGAAGAACTCCGGAATCCTCGGAAGTCCAGTTCTTGCTGGCTCGTGCCCACCGCAAACTTGGCCGTCTGAAGACCGCTCGCAGGCATCTAGAAAGCGCGTGGAAACTGGGCTACTCCAAGGCCGCGATCGAGCGGGAACAGTGGATGGCCAAGGCCCAGTCAGGTGAACTCAGCGACGTGGAACCGAAGCTCAAAGCGCATCTGGCTCAGTCCGGCGAGGATACCCAGGAAATCTGTGAAGCGCTGGTCAACGGATACCTGCGCAACTATGACTTCGCCGCCGCCCGGAATTGGGTGGATGCCTGGCAGTCAGACTTCCCCACGGCAGCCCAGCCGCATTACTGTCGGGGAGTGATTTGGCGATATCTACGGTGGTATGCGAAAGCGACCGACGAGTTTACCAAGGCCCTGGCGTTGGATCCTGAGCGCAGCGACATTCGACTGGAACTGGCCAAGAACTTGGAGCTTCAGGACAGTTTTGATGCAGCTTTGGAGCACTATCGCATCTGCTGCGAACAGCGTGCCGACGATCCCCAGGCGATGTCGGGGCTCGCCAATTGCCTTTCTCGGCTAGGAGAACACTCAGAAGCTCAAACGCTATATCAACGGATACTGGACCGGTGGCCCGAGCAGGTCGGAGCTCGCCTCGGTCTTGCCAAGCTAGACCTCGCCGCGGGC
>JACKQG010000309.1_pt3 | contig 12696 bp, 7 predicted proteins | sample 8237621 | NCBI WGS metagenome assembly JACKQG01 (sample SAMN15677084, study PRJNA649215) | marine metagenome | biome: marine; feature: Black Sea; material: saline water; isolation source: suspended particulate matter (SPM) from the Black Sea western gyre | collected 2013-06-09/2013-06-10 | depth...
TCATTTGGCGATCCTCGACGATCTCCCATATTTGGTTTCCCAAATGATATTATTCCCATTGAAATTACAGGCGCTGCCATTGGGACTGAATTATCGGAATTAAGTTTACTCGTTGATGATTCTCTTCATTCGCAAACTTCCTCAGATACATTAATTACAGAATTGACTTTGCAAAATATTTCAATGGGAATGCATGAACTTACAGCCATCGCCCTGGACTCATCCGGAATCTCGGATAGCTCCCTGTTTTATATTATGGTTCACGATGAACCGGTTGAGAGCCAGCGTATGCCGGGTGTTAAAGACGGAATTAATTATTTAGATGTTGGAGTGGGAACAACAATTTTATCATTATTTGCACCCTACAAGGATTTTGTCTATGTCATTGGCGATTTCAATGATTGGATGGTGGATGAAAATTATTACATGATGAAAGATGTCGGTTCGGCTGATTCTGTCCATTTCTGGATTACGCTGGAAAATTTATCTCCCGGAACAGAATATGCATTTCAATATTTGGTGGATGGCGGAATTCGTATTGCCGATCCTTATACGGATAAAGCGCTGGACAAATGGAACGACCCCTGGATACCAGAGGCGACTTATCCGAACTTGATTGAGTATCCCTTTGGTAAAACGGATCATATTACGTCAGTCCTGCAACCTGGACAAACGCCCTTTGATTGGCAGCACAGCGATACATTTGAAAGAGCGCCCAAAGAAGAACTCATTATTTATGAATTACTTGTGCGGGATTTTATTTCTCGCCATGATTTCCAGACTCTCGTTGATACATTGGATTACTTGGAAAATCTCGGAATCAATGCTATCGAACTTATGCCTTTTAATGAGTTTGAAGGGAATTCCAGCTGGGGATATAATCCGTCATTTTATTTTGCACCCGATAAATATTATGGTCCGAAAAATGCATTGAAAGCATTTGTAGATGAATGCCATAACCGCGGAATCGCAGTTATCATGGACATTGTTTTAAACCATACATACGGGCAGTCGCCTTTTGTGCGGCTTTACAATGTGGGGGAGTGGGGACCGCCGACGCCCCAAAATCCTTGGTACAATACCCAGTCCAACTTCACCAATCCTGATGCCCAATGGGGAAATGATTTTAATCATGAAAGTATTCATACCCAAAAGTTAGTGGACCGCATTAACCGTTATTGGATTGAAGAGTATAAAATGGATGGTTTCCGGTTTGACTTTACCAAAGGGTTCGGAAATAATGTCAAAGGGTCAAATGATCCCTGGGGCAGCAATTATGATGCCGACAGAATTCGATTATTGAAACGTATGGCAGATGAAATTTGGGATGTTGATTCCACGGTCTATGTAATTTTGGAGCACTTGGCCGTGAATATGGAAGAAAAAGAATTGGCGGATCACGGCATGTTGTTGTGGGGGAACACCAATTATAATTATGCTGAAGCTGCCATGGGTTACCATGACAATGGAAAATCAGATTTTTCCTGGGGATATTATGGGACTCGAGGCTGGCAATATCCCCATGTAGTCACTTATTTTGAAAGTCATGATGAAGAAAGAATCATGTATAAAAACCTATCTTGGGGTTATAGTGCCGGTGATTATAATATTAAAAATATATCCACTGCATTGAACAGAATGAAATTAGTGAGCGCATTTTTCTTCACAATTCCCGGACCGAAAATGTTCTGGCAATTTGGCGAGCTGGGTTATGATGTGAGTATTGATGATCCCTGTCGTGTTTGTGAAAAGCCGATACTATGGAATTATCAAAATAATGTAAATCGCAACAGATTATATAAGGTATATCAAGCCTTAATCAACTTACGGAAAGAGTATCCTGTTTTCTATAGTGCAAATACGGATGTTTCATTATCCGTTGGCAGTTCTACCGGGAAAAAGCGGATTCGACTTTCTCACAGCGAAATGAAGGCAGTTATTATTGGAAATTTCGCTGTAACGGGACACTCAATTGATCCGCAATTTTATCATACAGGCATGTGGTATGATTATTTTTCAGGTGATAGTGTGGATGTCCAGAATGTCAATGATCAGATTTCTTTACTCCCAGGTGAATTCCATATTTATACGGACAGTTTTATTGAACCGCCGGAGCAAGGGATTCTAACCAATACGAATGATGAAAGTTTTTCTCCCCATGAATTCAGTTTAAGCCAGAATTATCCTAATCCGTTCAACCCAGAAACGACAATTCGTTTTAGCGTAGCATCTACCCATACGTCGCAATTACAGATAGTTGATATAATGGGACGGTCAGTGGACACATTGATTGATAAACAACTTTCTCCAGGAGAATATTCAATAACTTGGGACGGATCGACTCACCCAAGTGGCGTTTATTTTATACGATTATCTTCCGAAAATAAAATGAAGACTATCAAAATGATTTTGCTGAAATAGTTATTTTATTGGAAGAGAAGTCATAATGAAAGTCGGCTTACTTACAAACGAAATTCCACCCATTATCTATGGCGGAGTAGCCACATGGATACTCAATTTTCTGGACATGTTTAGAGATGATGAGGATATTGAAATCATACCCGTATTTTTGGCACAGTTGGATGAACCGCCATTGGATTTTCCGGAACGCTATCCCGGTATTCGTATTATTCATGGTCCCGGAGATGTGGAAGATGCTTTCGCTGATTTGGATGCATGTATAAATAATTTATGGGTAGCATTTGATACCACCCGAACCATAAAAGAAACATATCCAAATAAGCTTATGATTTCTGTGTGTCATTCACTGATTCAGATGGAGCATATAACAAATATGGGAGGACCCATCACCAGCAATTATTTCGATCAGGAAATCACATTTCAATACTCTGATATTGTGGTCTTGATCAGCGAAGCGGAAAAACTGCATTATATTTCGTTTGGGTATGATAAATATGAATCTATCCCACACGTCATTTATAATAGCTATCAACCCAAATTTGATGAGGTAGCATGGCGACCGAATTATGAGATAAATGATATTGGTTACATCGGCAGACATGTTCCGCGGAAGCGTCCAGACTTACCCATTTTTGCTGTAGAAAAATCCGGACGAAAAGATATTCGTGTCTTTAATATGGGCGTAGATTACAGAGGAGAACATGGCAATCCTTTTTGGGAAGAACTTGGCAGAAAGCATCCAAAACAATTGGTTATTATACCTTTCAGTTCCAATAAAGAAACGGCCAAATTTTACTGGGAAAGTATCGGCGCAAACAGCATTACGGGGATTTATGAACCATTCGGTTATACCATGTGCGAAACATTGGATAGACGCGTTCCGGCAATTGTCCAGAATATCGACGGTCCCAGCGAAATAACTGCCAATGTTCTCGATTCAGTATTCGTTTATAAAGTGGTTGAAGATTTTGATAAAGATGTGGAAAATTTTCTAAATGCAGTCGAGCAATTTTGGGATACATCTGCTGACGTCAGACATGCCATGGCAGACCATGCTCGAACGGCATTAGATGATTTTCGACCAGAAATGATTAAGGTGAAATGGAAAGAGATTTTATTGAATACCGAAGCCAGAGAAATAAAAGAATTGAAAAGCGTGTCTGAAAAACAGGATCTTCAAGCGGAAAAAACCGATAAGGGATATGGAAGTTACGGGTAATACATTAGTTTCTTATCAACACCAAACCAGTTGAAGCAGGGACTGTTATAGATCCTGAAATTGATCGTTGATTTTCTAAATAGACGGTTTCTTCGTCTACTAAAATCTTCCATTGACCCGAAGGAAGATCTAATTCCAAAGATTTTTTGTTTACTCCATTTAAGGCAACGAAAAATTTATCCTTTAATATATAAGCAACAGCAACATTTTTGCCAACATTCATGAATTCAAAATCATCTGGTTTTGAGTGTCGAAATTCAAAATATTGTTTTCTCAATTCAATCAAACCTTTGTAATAATCTACTAATTCAGAATTCATATCCCGTTCATTCCAATTAAGCCAATTGGTTTCATTATCTTTTTCGTATGAATTATGATCGATTATGCCAACATGATCATCTGGGGCATTTGATGAAGCAATGACTTTACTACGCGCCCATTCCTGCCCTTCATGTATAAACACAATTCCCTGACTTGTAAATAGAAATAATACTCCCAGTTTATTCATTTTCAAAAGATCACCCTTAACTAAAGCGTTTTTTTCTAAATCAGAGATAATATCATTTTTACCAATAAAACCACCAGTTATACGTAATCGATCGCCAAAGGTGTAATCATCGTGACATTCCAAATAATTAACGCTATGGGTTGATTTAACGTATTGACCACCGTATTCACGTAACGAACCCATGACCAAACGCTGCAAAAATTTCTGATCATCTCCATCACGTAATTGACCCAAAAGAAATCCCTTATCATTAATATCCCAAGTACTGCCTTTTAATCCATCTCGAAATTGATCATTGAAGGATGCCCAGCCCATATCGGAAAATCCATGAGGATCATAGCCATTTCCCCAAGGTTCAGCAAGAATAATAACATTCGGATTGATGAATTTTAAATCGTCAATTATTAATTGTCTTGTTTCTTCATCGATCAAGTTGCCAATGTCAAAACGAAAACCATCAACATGAAATTCCATCATCCAGTATTTTAAACTTTCCAGAATGAGTTGTCTCATTTTAGGGTTTTCTGATTGGGTATCATTTCCACAGCCACTGTGGGTAATATAATTGCCAGAATCATCTAAACGGAAATAAGATTCTCTGTCTAAATATTTCAATGGGTGCCAGTCATAATTGGATACATGGTTATAGACCACATCCATAATGACGGCAATTTCCTCATTATGGAATGATTTGACCATATCTTTAAATTCATTCACAGCTCTACCATCGGTTCCATTCCAGGCATCAGAAGTATTTGTACCATCGGTAGCATAATATGATTCAGGTGCAAAAAAGAATGTTGTCATGTAACCCCAATGATTCCGGGAGTATGGATTCCAATCATTATATACAGGTGCAGTTTTATCCTTATAAGGCACCTCCACGTTCGCAAATTCTTGAATAGGAAGAAGCTGTACAGCGTTCACCCCCATAGATTTTATATGTTTAATGCCACCATTTTGATTTGGTTCGACAAGCCCTAAATAGGTTCCCTTTTGTTTTGCAGTGGACGTTGGATGCGTTGTCATATCCCGCACATGCATTTCATAAATTATTAAATCACGAGGGTCTATTTTTATCCACGTGTCATTTCCCCAATCAAATTTGTCATCAATAATCAATGATTTTGCTACATGTCGCATAGAATTTTGAGTGACTGCTGCTTTGGTGTAAGGATCAGCAATAAGGACCTTGGGATCATTCAAGGGTCCTTCTAATCTGTAACCATAATATGTACCTGTGCCTACATTTTCTAATTTTAGTGTAAAATCTCCATCCTCTGTTTTTTTCATTTTAAATTCCTTACCCTTTTCATCTTCAGGAGAATCAAAAATCACTAAAAAAACATGGGCGGATTTTGGTGCATGAATTTTAAAAGTTGTGCTGTTTTCTGATACAAAAGCACCATAGGATAAGTAGCTGTTTTTTATATTCATAGGTTTATTTGTGCACGAAATTAATAATAGCGAAGTGCAGAGATAAGCAAGAGATTGTAAATTCTTCATTATTAATGACTCATAAGTGAGTTACTAACTTAAAAACTTCAAACTATTCAAGAATGAATAAAATTATATTAATATTCATATTATTTCTCAATGGCTGCACCCAGAAAAATGGAAGCGTTATGTTTTTTATTCCGACTCAGCAGCTTTCCCCAGAGGAACCATTGGTAATTGATTTAGGCTTGTATAAAAAACAATCTGATGTATCTATTTATTTTTCCCAGCATTCTCAACTAAATATTGAATATAATTCAAATACAGACACATTGGTCATTTCCGATAATGAGAATACACCTACATTTTCTATTGTGTCTTTCTCTGCAAATGGTCAGGAAATGAATTTGATGATTCGTTTGAAAGATATGATTAGTCATACGTTTACATATAAACCTAACGAAGATGATTCTCTAATTGTCGTAATGGGCGGGTTTAATGATTGGTCACGAAGTCAATTGAAGATGGAAGACGAAGATGGTGACGGAATATTAGAACGGACAGTTTTTCTTGATCACATTAGACATGAATATAAGTTTGTGGTAAATGGAGAAGAGCTCATTGATCCTGACAACCCTGTTTTTGTATCCAATAATATTGGAGGCTGGAATTCTATACTGGATTTGTCAGGCTTGAAACCCTTATCACCGGGAAAATTATTTAAGGATAAAGAATTTAATGATCGGTTTACGTTCGTATATGAACCTCCCTCGGATGGAGCTTTATTGAGGAATATTGTCATTACGTTGGAGAATGAAATACTTCATCCGGACATCTATGATTTGGAAATGGGAAAAATTATTGTTCATAAACGCGGGTTGAAATCAGGTCGATTACGAGTTACAGCAGTGGATGAACAAGACAGGGTTGTATTAGAAAACCATACTGAAATAATTGGCGATGAAGCATTAAACGTCAATCGTCACAACGATTCATGGTACTTTTCTGTTTTATACAGTTTGATGGTGGATCGTTTTTTTGATGGTGATTCTGAAAATAATAGTATCATTATTGACCTTGATCTCCATGACTTCTTCAATTTTAAAGGAGGTGATTTAACAGGTATTTATGATAAACTGGAGCGGGGATATTTTCGGGATTTGAATGTTTCTGCATTGTGGATTTCACCTCTTCAACAACAACCAGACAGCGCATTTACGGAATTTGTAGAGCCATATAGAAAAGTGTCCGGTTATCACGGTTACTGGCCAGTAACCCCCCGAACAATTGATAACCGTTTTGGCACGGATGGAGATTTTAAGAATATTGTCAATAATGCTCATGAACAAAACATGAAAATCATTTTGGATTTTGTTTCTAACCATGTACATCAAGAACATCCTTATGTAAAAAATGACAGACAATGGTTCGGGGATGTTAATCTACCAGATGGAAAAAAGAATATTCGGCTTTGGAGTGAAGAAACAAGGCTAACAACATGGTTTGATACATTTCTTCCATCTTATGATTTCCCTGAAAACCCAGATGCCATCAATCAAACAACTGATGATGCAATCTGGTGGCTTGAAACGTATAATTTAGATGGTTTCCGGCAGGATGCAGTGAAGCATGTTCCTCATGATTTTTGGAGAGAATTGACATCTAAAATGCGGGCACTAAACAATGAAAAAACGTATTATCAAATTGGTGAATCGTTTGGATCAGATCAATTGATTCGCAGTTACGTGAATCCCGGTGAATTAGATGCTCAATTTAATTTCAGCATTTATTTCAATGCTCGCTGGCAGTTCAGCGGGAAGGAAGCAAACTTCGCCCAATTGGCTGAAGTTATTGAAAACAATATTATCGCTTTTGACCCAATTCACCTCATGGGCAATATTACGTCCAGTCATGATCAAGTTCGATTTATGGCGTTTGCCGATGGGCAAGTGGATTTTAGTGATAATGGAACTGAACGATCGTTTTCAAATCCTCCCACTTTCGTTAAAAATAAATCCAGTTACAATAAGCTTCAAAATTTTCATGCATTGAATATCAGTTTGCCGGGAATTCCTGTCATATATTATGGTGAAGAAATCGGCATGATGGGCGCCGGCGATCCGGATAATCGTAGAATGATGCGCTTTGGTGACGACTTAAATCTTAATGAAATTAGACACAAACAAGTTATCAGCAATCTGAATAAGCTACGAAGTGAACACACAGCTCTTTCTATGGGAGATGTTAAAATATTGTTAGCGGAAGGATCTATTTTGGTTTTGCTAAAGACATATTTTAATGAAGAAATTTTGGTTCTCATAAATCAAGGGCCAGAAAAAGAAATTGTTGAATTAGATCCTCGCTTTATATATAAATTAAATTATTCTACGCATCCGCAAAACCAACTCAATCCAAACTCAGTATCTCTCAAACCATACACCAGTTTGTTTCTTGAAAGAAAATGATATGAAACAAATAGTTTTCATTAGTTTACTCACCATTCTTGTTGCTGATGAGAGCTGGAAACTCTATGATAATTCCACCGTGGGAAGAATAGATATAACTGTTGATTCATCCGCTTTAATCTGGATGTATAATAATGTAGAAAGTGATTCGCTTCATGTCGCTGAAATCCATTTTGAAAATTATAATATCGATGAGACCGTAGAAAATGTTGGGTTTAGGTTACGGGGAAACACGTCTAGACAGTCTCAAAAAAAATCGTTTAAGTTAGATTTTAATCATTTTGTCCAAGGTCGGGATTTTTATGATGTAGAAAAGATAAACCTGAATGGTGAGCATAATGATGTGTCTATCATAAGGAGTAAACTGTGTTGGGATTTGTATCAGAAAATTGGAGTGGTCTCCACACGAGCATGCCATATGGAAGTATATATTAATGAAGAATATTATGGACTATATATTTCTATAGAACATATTGATGATACTTTTTTATCCAAAAATTATGCGAATGATTCTGGCAACTTGTGGAAATGTATATGGCCTGCTGATTTAACCTATCGGGGACCAGATCCGGAAGACTATCATCCTTGGGTTGATGGAGACAGGCCTTATGAGCTTAAAACAAATAAAGACGAATATGACTATACCCAGTTGGCGCGATTGATCAATATCATTAACAACGATCCCGATTCATTAGAGCACATTCTGGATGTTTCCGGATTTGTAAAATATTTAGCGATAAATATACTCACGGGTAGCTGGGATGATTACCGTTCACTGCGGAACAATTTTTATTTATATCATAATCCGGTGATTGATCGGTTTCAACTTATTCCATACGATTATGATAATGCTTTTGGGGTAGACTGGTTTAATGTAGACTGGGCAGCCATAGACCCGTATTCATATTATTTGATCGATGATTCTGATCGGCCTTTAGCCGATATAATCTTTAATAATGAATCATATCAAAATCTGTTTACCCATTTTATTTCTTTTTACATGGATCATTATTTTTCGCTTGAATTGTGGGAAGATTGGATCGACAGTACAAAAGCGTTGATTGATACATCAGCGTTTTATGATGTGTACCGTACTCTTGATTATGGTTTCACATTTGATGATTTCACAAACTCTTACTCTGAAACGGGCTATACAAATCAGCATATCAAACAGGGATTAAAAGAATTTTTTGTTGAAAGAACAGGCTCTCTGGAAACTCAATTAAATTATATCTCAACTGAACCTCTAGTATATAATGTGAGTTGGGAGCCTCAAATTCCCCTTACCGGTGATTCGATTACAATCCATGCATCCGCTTTTGGTTCTCCGGAAATTGATCATATAAATGTGATTGTCCACAATTACAATCTCGGGACTTATGAAAGTTACAGTTTAGTAAATAACCCAATTCTTGGATCAATAATATTGGAAGAAACTGATCGCTGGTCAGTGACGATTCCACCGATAGAATCATCTGGAGAAATTGGATTACAATTTTTAGTCACGAATGTAAATCAAATAGTTGGCGTATTCCCAGCAACAGGAGAATGGCCTTTGGAAATCACAACATCTGCTATTACTGAAGGAATTATCATAAATGAATTTTTAGCTCGAAACGACGGGACCAACGCTGATGAGTTGGGCGAATTTGACGATTGGGTTGAGTTATTCAACACATCGAACGATACTGTTTTCTTAAGTGGTCATTATTTGACAGATAAACCTGATAATTTGACAAAATGGAGATTTCCAGAAAGTGATATCATTATTCCACCAAATGACTTTTTGTTAGTCTGGTGCGATAATGATGATGAACAAGGAGATTTGCATACAAATTTCAAATTGTCCGGGAGCGGCGAATTCATAGGGTTGATAAATCCAGATGGCGTTACGGTTATAGATTCTATATCGTTTGGAGAGCAATCAGCAGATATTTCTTTTGGTCGATTTCCAAATGGAAGTGAAAACTGGTCATTTTTGACTCCAACTCCTTTATCGCCAAACCAATTATTAAATACATCAAATGAATTTTTACCAAAAGATTTTTCACTCATTGTATATCCAAATCCATTTAATAATACAATTCAAATTCATTTCAATTTGCAAAAGAGAGCATTTGTAACTATTGATATTTTTGATTTGCTGGGTAGAAAACAGAAAATGTTAACGTATAATAAAAAATCGGCTGGACAACATATAATCAGTTGGGATGGGAAAAATAATGAAGGAGAAAAACTACCTTCAGGAATTTGGTTAGTAAGAGTTCAGGTCGGTAATCAGATTAAAAGTAAAAAAGTATTATTTCTCAAATAATATTGATTTTTTAATGAAAAGTTTTATTTATCTGAAAATAAATTAATTAAATCCACCACTCGGTTGGAATAACCCCATTCATTATCATACCAATTAAGCGTTTTAACTAATCGCTTATTGATGACAGATGTAAATGGTGCATCAAAAATGGAAGAGTGGGGATTGCCGATAATATCTGAAGAAACTATGGGTGTATCTTCATATTGGAGGATTGAATTTAATCGGTCTGTTTCACTCGCTTCTTTGACCGCTTGACGAATGTCATCGGCATTGACATCCGTTTTTAATTGAACATTCAAGTCTACAATAGAGCCGTCAGGGACAGGAACGCGCATGGCAATGCCGTCAAGTTTACCTTTGAGTTCAGGCAAAACAACGCCTACAGCTCGGGCAGCTCCGGTCGTGGTGGGAATAATATTTTCCGCCGCCGCACGGCTTCTGCGCCAATCCGAATGAGGAACATCAGCCAAACGTTGATCATTGGTATAAGCGTGAATCGTGTTGATAACGCCATATTCAATTCCGAAGGCATCATTCAACACTTTAGCCATTGGAGCGAGACAGTTTGTTGTGCAGGAAGCATTGGATACAATTTTATGCTTATCCGTAAGACCATCTTCATTTACACCAATGACGACGGTATAATCAATTTCATCTTTGGCTGGAACTGTAAGTATCACTTTTTTCGCTCCGGCGTCTAAATGGGATTGCAGTTGCTCGCGAGTCCTGAAAACACCCGTTGCTTCTATAACGACATCCACACCTAATTCAGTCCAGGGCAGTGCAGCCGGATTAGGCTCATTAAGCATTTTAACTGAATGGTTACTTGTTTTTAAAATCCCGTTTTGTACAGTGACAGTATCTTGTAACCGTCCCATGACAGTATCATATTTTAACAGATAGGCTAATGCATCATCGTCGGCCAAATCATTGATGGCTGCAACTTGAAAATCTTTTTGATTATTCAGAATCCGGAAAACTGTTCGACCAATACGACCAAATCCATTTAAAGCAATTCTCATGAAGTTTCTTCCAAATCGCAGTAAGCTTTTGTGAGTTCCAGAATTCTCTGGGAATAACCATAACCATCATCATACCAACAGATTGTTTTGAGTAGATTTTCTGCAGCTATCATGGTTGCTTTTGAGTCAAAAATCATGGAATGGCTGTCACCGACCACATCACTGGAAACGATGGGATCATCGGTATATCCAATGATAGATGCAAGGGGTCCTTCTGAAATAGATTTCATGTGAGAATTTATTTCATCAATAGAAGGAAGTTTTTTCAAATGACATGTAAGATCAACGCACGATCCATCGGGGATGGGTACATTAAACGCAATGCCTTCAACTTTACCCTTAAATTGGGGAAGGATGGTTTCCACAAGTTCGGGAGACCGAGTCCTGTTTGGAATAATATTTTCCACTGCAGATCGACTGCGGCGTAGATCAGATCGAACACTATCGGCCAGGGGTTGATCTGATGTGTAGGCATGCACGGTAGTCATCATGGCCTTTTCTAAACCATATTCTTTATCTAAAATATCCAGCATCAACGCCAGGACTTGTGTTGTTGACGAAGAAGGGGAAACAATCTTGTCATCAATAGAAATATCTTTATCATTCAAACCCATTACAACAATACGGTCAACAGGATCTTCCGGCGGTGTTGTAACAATTACTTTTTTCGCACCCGCTTCAAGATATTTTTCAAGAGATTCCCTGGGCCATATTTTACCGGTACAATCGATTATAATATCAACACCCAGTGCATCCCAAGGAAGGGAACCGGGGCCTACGCCGGGAAGAATGCGAACTTTTTGATCACCAATGATGATATGGTGATCCTCCAACACAGCTTCATCTTTCACAGGGCCATATACTGTATCATGCATAAGCAAATACACTAATGCTTCCGGATCTGCCAAATCACTGATTCCAACAAAATTTAGATGGGGATTACTGTAACCAATTCGCAGAAGATTGCGACCAATTCGTCCGAAACCGATGATACCTATATTCACTTTGGTGTTCATGCTTATAGTAAAATTACGAAATATTAAATATGTACCTCATCCAAATTATTCTCGAAATATAAATAAATATTCTAATATTTTATGATTACACAAGGCTTGTTGATAAAGTCAAATGGATCATAAATTAATATCTCTTATCAAAACTTTATGGTCTCGCAACTGGCGTAAATTCTCGATACTAGACTAATGAAATAATTATGGAAACATTCACAAACCGCATTGATCAAGTGGGCGCCCAGGAACGGGTTGCCAGACTTTTTTCCCGGAGTATTAAAAAAGAATCTAAAATTAATG
>JACKQG010006251.1_pt1 | contig 12696 bp, 11 predicted proteins | sample 8237621 | NCBI WGS metagenome assembly JACKQG01 (sample SAMN15677084, study PRJNA649215) | marine metagenome | biome: marine; feature: Black Sea; material: saline water; isolation source: suspended particulate matter (SPM) from the Black Sea western gyre | collected 2013-06-09/2013-06-10 | depth...
AAATTAGTGTCGAAAAATGTCCAGTGTCATCTTGGCACAGAGGGGTTTCACCAACTTCATTAACTATTAATGAACCAACTACAACAGGAACATTTGAAGTCTGGAATTGTGGAGATCCTGGTTCTACTTTAAGCTACACAATTACTGAAAGTTGTAATTGGTTGTCTGTTAATCCAACAGATGGAAGTTCCACAGGAGAACACGATGATATTACTGTAACCGTTGATTTCAGTTCATTCAGTAGTGGAGAAACAAAAACTTGCATAATCACAGTTTCTGGTGCTGGTGATACAAAAACTGTAACTGTAACTGCTACAGCTATAGAATCATCTCCAAATTTAAACGAAATCGTAGAGATTGAAATAATAGATGACAACACAGCTACAAATACTTTTTGTAATCACGATGGACAAGTTAATGATACTGAAGACATAAGCTTGGAGGTAAAAGTTAAAAATAATGGTAATGCTACTGCATATAATATAACAGGTGAACTATCCTTGCCAAGTAGTGACTTAAACTGTTGTAATATTGATGACCCATTTACAAGTTTCCCCAATATTTCTCCTGGATCAAGTGAATGGAGTATTAATGATTTTGACTTTTGGGTTTATTGTATGCCTTCTGATGAAGTTCTTGATTTCACACTTACATTAAATTATGAAGATGAAAATGGCACTCAATATGAATCGCAAATTGATTTTGATATTGATGTAGGAGAAGAACCTATACCTATTATTGACAGTGCTATATTGCAATTAGAAATTGTACTTATGACACCAGGTATTCCATTTTCTAGTCTTCAATTATATAAATGCAATAGTTATTTTAATGAATCAGGAAACTGTGGAGATTTTACAGGGGGTAGTTGGGGCCAAACTGGATATGGAAGTGGTTCTATTGTTTATTGGGATGCCCTAGACATAGTAGAATATTGGATAATTGATGGTGGCTTCAATTATGGCTTTTGGATTTATCCTGATTATATTGGAGAAGATTATAATTTTAGATTTTATTCAAGAGAATCATCTTCATCAACTAGACCTAAATTAACTATAAATTATCATTGGGAAGGAGAAAGTGGACAGTATAATGATTATACTCCTGAAATGGATATAACATATTGGCGTTGTTTTTATGGAGAAGAAAATGGATGTTATGATTTATTTCCACCAGATTCTGGAAGAATTATGGCAAGTTGGGGTTATTATGATTATAACTGCCAACAAAATTTAGATTCTATTCTTACCCCTAAAATTTATTTCGACATAAAAAGAAGTGATTTTTAGAATAATATTTTATACTTAATTTGGGATATTATTGTTATAATTTTTGAAAATAAACCACTATAAATAATTGAATAATTTTATATGTAATTTGGTTTAGAATCTAAATAAAATATTGTATTTTTTCTAATTTGTAAAAAGTTTAATATAATTTATGGAGGAATTTCAAATGAATGGTTTTGCAAAAACGCTTTATGAAAAGTTTTTTATGCGAGATTTGGTAGGGAAAATTGTGCCAGGAGCAATTATATTTTTAACAGCATATACAATAATAATAAACTCTTCAGATATAATAGTATTTTCATTTCCCAAATATTTGAATTTGTTGGTTGGGGTAATCTTATTTGCATCCTTTCTTATTCTTGGTTTATGTGTCCAAATGTTTGGTGAATTATTAGGTTTACACAGTGCTCATCCAAGACCACTTCGGATTTTATTTTTTAAAACTAAACTAGGTAAAAAGTCAAGAGAGTTGTTTGATGACAGAAATGAAAAAATTGAACAAGAGAAAATATCCGACTATGCAAAAGATAGAAGGGAACGCTTTGTTGTATTAAAAGAAGGAAGTGGAAATACTGCTGTTGCTCTTTTTATTTCTTTTTTAGTTTTCATCACCAAATTTTCATTCAAGACAAACTGGCGGTTTTATATAATAATTTTGATACTTTCAATACTTTGTTATTGGGCACATGTAGTTCATAGAACAAGGCAAGCATATTATGAAATAAAAGTACTTAAATTAAAAGGTCATAAGGATTATGATGAGGAAAGTATTGAAAAATATATTGGCCGTAAACTTTAATTATAAAGCTAATTCAATTATATTAATTATGAACCATATGCTCATTTCCGTCTGAGGCGGATCCCGATTTTTTTATCGGGAAGCCAATGACTGTTGTGCTGGTTCAAGTTTGTAACTTGAACCAGCAATGTTTGAAGAAACTAAAATGAATGGTTCAGGTAACATACCTGAACCAGCATTAGAGTGTTTAATTCATTCAACAACTGCCTAATTGATATTGACCGATTGGTTGGACTTAACCCCAAACGAAGTTGGGGTTGAGAACAGACAAAATAGACATTTCGCAATCCAAAACTTATATGTCAAAAAAAGAGGAAATTCCTATACAATCAATTTAAAATTTGAACCAGCAATCCAGCCCAGATTTATTTTTGGGCTTTTTTAAATTTATATACTACTCATGTTTTAACAACGAATCATGTTTTAACAACGAAACTTTTTATACATATTTCAATTCAGGATTTTATATCAAAATAAAAGGAAAGATTATTAAATTTATTGACATCTATGACAGACAATAAATTATTTGTATTGCTGTTTATAAATAGCAATAGGAGAATTTTATGGAAAAATATTTATACGAACAGAATATTCACTGGCAAAATCAAAATTATGATAGTGGGATTCGCAGGGAATTATTGGATAAGTTTAAAGCGTTATGTGATATAGATCAAGTGATTGCGATTTCTGGAATTAGAAGATGTGGAAAAAGTTTTTTATTAAAGCAACTTATTAATTATCTGTTATATAATGGTATTCATCCGGATAATATATTATTTACTAATCTTGAGCTTCCAGCTTTTGCAGGAGAACAAACCTCCAAAATACTGGATACAGTTTTACAGACTTATAGAAAAATTAAGGATCCAAAAGGGAAAATATTTTTATTTTTAGATGAAATCCAAACTATTCCAAATTGGGAAACATGGCTTAAATATAATTACGACCAAAATAAAGGTAAATTAAAGATTTTTATCACTGGTTCAAACAGCCAACTTTTATCAAGTGAGTTCGCCACAAAGTTATCAGGCAGAATTATTGAAAAACAGTTATATCCTTTTTCTTTCACAGAAATGCTATCCTTTTATGGAGTTTCGTTTGAAAACGAACAAAAAATCATACTGAATAAAGAAAAAATACTCCATTATTTTGATCAATATTTAAACTATGGCTCTATGCCAGAAACATTACATACAGAATCTTTAGAAATTCGTAGAGAGTTATTATCATCCTATTTTAATACTATTATTTACAAAGATATTGTTCCTCGCTTTTCAGTCCGTGATTCTCATTTAATTCAAAATTTGGCTTTGTATCTTTTAGGTAACTCAACCTCTTTATTGAATTTAAAGAAAATAGCAGATTCTTTGCATTCTCATCGTAATACTATTCGGGATTATGTATATTATCTTGAACAAGCTTTTATGAGTTTTATTATACCAAAATTCAATTATTCTCATAAGGTTCAACTTTTATCTCAGAAGAAAAGTTATTCCATTGACAATGGGTTTATAAGTTTATTAGCATTTCGCTTTTCTGTTAATCAAGGAAAACTTTTAGAAAATATAGTATTCCTTGAATTAAAGCATCGTTATAACTGGATTTATTATTATAAGAATCTTAAGGAATGCGATTTTATTGTTTATGAACATTTGAAAGATAAATTAGCAGTTCAGGTTTGTTACAGCCTTACAGATGAAAACATAAAGCGAGAATTAAAAGGCTTAAAGAATGGATGTGATAAAATTAAAGCCAGGGAAGGTTATATTTTAAATTATGATAAAGAAGACGAAGTAAAATACGAAGGTATAAAGGTTCATATTATTCCTGTTTGGAAATGGATGTTGAATTTAAAATGAGATTATGATTGCTGAATAATTAAAACAGGTTCAATTATGCTAATTGTGAGCCATAGGCTTATCTCCGCCTGAGGCGGATCCCGATTTTTTTATCGGGAAACCTATGGCTGTTGTGCTGGTTCAAGTTATAAACTTGAACCAGCAATCCAGCCCAGATCTATGTCTGGGCTTTTTTATTACAATATCTATTTATAGAAATACTTTTATAACATCTCCAGCCTTTATTTTTATACGATATATTTTTTAAAAAAAACTTTACAAAAAATTATCTTTTTTTTTATTTAATTAAAAGTATGATAGTATTAATGATTAAGTTTTTTCATTTTCCAAAGTGACTTTTAAATGAGTATATAAGAAACAAAATGAATAGAAAGGAGTAAAAATAATGCCTACTCAACATTTAGAGTTTGATATACCAGGGGATATTTTAATAGCATTAAATAATAATATTAATGAACTTAAAATGCAAATGAGAATTTTTACTGCAATGAAATTATTTGAAATGGGCAAATTATCTCTTGGAAAAGCTGCAAAACTTGCTGGAATTTCTTATTGGAACTTTTCTGAGATATTATCTGAAAATAAGATTTCTTTGGCTAATTATCCGGATGAAGACCTTAAAAAAGAGATTTCAATGTTAGAAGATGAATTACTATGAAAATTATTGTTGCAGATACATCACCTTTAATATCTTTAGCTATAATTGATAAATTAGATTTATTATTAGAAATCTTTGATGAGGTTTATATTCCACAACAAGTATATCAGGAAATAATTTTTGATTTAACTAAACCCAAAGCCAATCTATTAGCAGATTTTTTTAAAGATAAGATTAAGAAAATTGATAATGCAGATGAATTATCTTTATTTGTTGATAAAGGAGAGGGTGAAGCAATAATTTTAGCTAAAGAGATACATGCTGATTATTTGTTAATTGATGGTTTTAAAGGGAGGACTGTTGCAGAAAATTTGAATATTTAGGGGGTGTAATAAAATAACTTTTACACTATCAAGTATTCTTAACTCATAAAATGCGGATTTGTCCTTTCAGTATATGATAATGAAATTATTACACCCCCTAAATATATCAGAGTATTGGGATTTTTATTAATCTGTAAGAAAAAAGGACTTATTAAAGAATTAAAACCTCTTATAATAAAATTGCGTAACAATAAAAGATTCTATTCTGATAACCTAATAGAAGTTATTATAAAAGAAGCTGGTGAATAGCAGATCCCTCGAACAAACCGGCTAACCTAACTGTCTTCTCCTCCAGAAGCTAATTCAATTATGTTAATTGTGAGCCAAAGGCTCATCTCCATGCCTGAGGCGAATCCGCCTTTGGTGGAAGCCTAAGGCTGAAACCAAAATATTTAATTTTTTCAACAACCACTTGAGTAAAGCGTAACGTTTGTTTCAAGTTTAAGCTTGAACCAGCGGAATATTTATTATACCATTTTAAGTATTTTCCCAGTTTCAACTTTCAAATCCTCAATTGTCTTTCCATCTAATGTAAGCCCATCTTCATTAAACATATTTTTCGGAAGAAATATCAAATCTCCACGATTAGTTTTTTTAATCGCTTTCATAACATCGCAACCTGATAATAAGCCAGTTACTGTAACTGTTTCCCCAAAATATTCGTTTTTAACTTTCATTACATTTGTCTCTACTTTATGAAATTCTTGAAACGCACCTGCCAATTCCGCGATTATTGGATAAATAAGTTCTGCTGTAATAATCGTAATTGATTTTTGATTATTTTTTATTTTCAATTTTTGAGAAATTAATTCCCATTCTGCCAAAAACTTTCTAACCATTCCCACACCATTTTCAATTTGAGGAAAATCATCATAATATTCTTCTTCTGGAATTTCTTCTCTTGCCAGAAGAAAAAACTCATCTGATAAAGTTACCAGTCCAGTACCAAATTCCTGTTTCAATCTTTCCCTCCATTTCATTGAATCAGAAATTACCTTTTTTGCTAAATCTATATCAACAGGCTGTAAGGGCGTTAACCCTTCTCTAAATTTAGTTAATCCAACTGGCACAATAGCAATTGATTGAACAGAGGGATAGAATCCTGCTAAATCAAAAATTGTTCTTTCTAACTCAGTCCCATCATTCCACCCAGGAATTAGAACAATCTGCGTATGAATTTGAATCCCATTGTCAGTAAAAAATTTCAACCTCTTTTTGATATTGATTTGAGCTTTATACCGCATGATTTCTTTCCTAAGTTTATCATTGGTCGTATGAATAGATACATAAAGTGGGGAAAGCCTCTGCTCAACAATTCTTTTATAATCAGCATTGGTCAAATTAGTAAGCGTAATAAAATTCCCATAGATAAATGAAAGTCTAAAGTCATCGTCCTTAATCTTAAGTGATGAACGTGCTTGCGGATGCATCTGGTCTACAAAGCAGAAGGTACAGTTACAATTACATCTGCGATATTTTATTTCACAGAATTCCAGACCCAAGTCTTCTGAAAATTCTTTCTTTATTTTATAAATTTCCTGGCAATTATTCCGCTGAATTTTTATTCTTAAATTTTCATCAGACTGATAAAATTTATAATCAACAATATCATTGATTGGATGATGGTTTATTGAAACAAGGATATCGTTGGGCTGAATACCAACATTATTCGCAATAAATTGCTTGGTAACAGATTTTATTTTTAGGGACATATTTCTGGTGAATTAGTGAATTAGTAAACTGGTAAATTTACTTCTTTTATTTTGATCTAACACCATTTGCAATGGTGTTTTTGTTAAAAATACAAGATTAAAAATCCTGTAATATCAATCTAATAAATCACCTCTCTTTCAACCTCTCACCAATATTTAACATGAATTTTCGTATATCTCGTGATATTGGAACAAATAGTGTATAAAAGGCGGGAAAACAAATCCCGCCTTTTAATCTTACTACTATTTTTGCCTTAACTTCAAATTTACTTATACTCCTCCGCAAGAATCTTCTGTGCAGCAGAAAGTCCAGCACCCCATTCAAATTTCCAGCCTAAATCATGCAAAACCATTTCTAATACAGAGATTACAGCTATAATGTCAAATCTCTCAATATATCCCATATGTGCAATACGGAAAATTTTGCCTTTAACACCTGCTTGTCCGCCAGCAATTGTAAATCCATACTCATCTCGCATCTTTTTCACCAACGCCAAGCCATCAACAGTTTTTGGGACTTTTACAGCAGTTACTACATCGCAAGGAGTTTCAGCAAACATCTCTAATCCAAGAGCTTTTATCGCAGCACGACAGGCAGTTGCAAGATTGCGATAGCGATTAAATCTTGTCTGGATTCCATCTTCTTTAATTATTTCAATCGCTTTTAATAAACCCTTAATATGTAAGACAGAACCAGTAAAAGGATCCGTGTTAGTAGCAAGTTTTTTGCGATATAATTTCCAGTCAAAATAATAATTTGGTTGGGTACATTTTTCTATTTTTGTCCATGCTTTTTCACTAATCGCAGCATAAGCGTGTCCTGGTGGAAGCATAAGTCCTTTTTGCGAGCCAGCAACACATATATCAACATTCCAGTCATCCATATAAAATTCCTGACCACCTAAACCAGAGATTGCATCAATTACAAGCAATGCATCAGTTTTACTTACGATTTCTCCAAGTTCCTTAACTGGCATCACAACACCGGTTGATGTTTCAGTTAATTGAGTATAAACTGCTTTTACATCTGGATTTTCTTTTAGCAAATTGTCAAGAGTTGCAGGTTGACCAACAGTGCCCCATGGTAAATCAACATAGAGAGATTCTATACCATATTTTTCAGCAATTTCACCCCAGCGTTCTGCAAATTTCCCATTTCTTATAATAATCGCTTTCTCACCTTTGTTTAGCACATTTGAAACAGCACCTTCCATTGCACCTGTTCCTGATGCAGAGAAGATTAGCACATCGTTTTCTGTTTGAAACACATATTTCAATCCTTCAATAGCCTGTCCAACCATAGCTTTAAATGCAGGTGTGCGATGATGAACCATTGGTTCAGACATAATCTGCAAAATCTCCTCCGGTACAGGAGTTGGTCCTGGTGATAGTAAATATTTTTTCATCTTTTTCTCCTTTCATCCACCTAATAGATGGGTTCTGCAAAATAATTAAATATCACGCAACGTTGTCATTCTGAACGAAGTGAAGAATCTCTATGTGTTTATTATGCAGCAAGTTATGAGATTCTTCGTTTCACTCAGAATGACAGTTTAGAGTAGAAATTAAGTAAAATAACCAATTTTGCAGATCTCATCCACCTAATAGGTAAATGGATTATATTTTATTCATTTCTTATTATTTCTAAAATATTATCGGTTCTTTATATTCTCCAAATTCTTCTTTTAATGTTCCGCACATTTCACCTAAAGTAGCATATTCTCTCACGCAATCAAGAATTTTCGGCATTAGATTTTCACCATTTTTTGCTGCGTTCAAAAGCTCTTTTAAGGTATTTTTTACTTTTACATTATCTCGTTCTTTTTTAACTTTATTAAGTTTTCTTTTCTGCTCTTTCTCAACTTCTTTTGAAATTTTTAATGTCTCAATATCAATCTTTTCTTCTTCCTCAAATATATTAACCCCAATATGATACTTATCTTTCTTCTCTAATGCTCTTTGGTATTCATAGGCACTGCGAGAGATTTCCCGTTGGAAAAAACCTTTATCAATTGCAGGAACAACTCCACCCAAAGTTTCAATTTTATTGAAGTATTCATAAGTTTCTTCTTCAAGTTTTTTTGTCAATGCTTCCACAAAATAAGAACCACCTAATGGGTCAATCGTATTTGCAACTCCCGTTTCATAAGCCAAAAGTTGCTGAGTCCGCAATGCGATTTTTACTGATTTCTCTGTTGGTAAAGCATAGGTTTCATCCATTGAATTTGTATGAAGCGACTGGGTTCCACCTAAAACCGCTGCCAATGCTTGAAATGCTGTGCGGATGATGTTATTCTCAGGTTGTTGTGCTGTGAGAGAACAACCTGCGGTTTGGGTATGAAATCTCATTAAGTACGAACGGGGATTCTGGGCTTTGTATTTATCACGCATCACCTTTGCCCAGATTCTTCGTGCTGCGCGGTATTTTGCAATCTCTTCAAAAAAATCCAAATGAGAATTAAAGAAAAATGATAAACGAGGAGCAAAATCATCAACGGACAAACCTGCTTTTATTCCGTATTCAACATAAGTGAGACCATTTGCTAAAGTAAATGCCAACTCCTGAAGTGCTGTAGAACCTGCTTCTCTTATGTGATAACCTGAGATGGAAATTGTATTCCACTTTGGCACATTTTCCGAGCAATATGAAAGAATGTCTGTGATGATTCGCATTGAGGATTCAGGTGGATAAATCCAGGTTTTTTGTGCCTGATATTCTTTTAGCATATCGTTTTGAATCGTGCCTGTTAGAACCTCTGCAGGTAATCCTTGCTTTTCTCCTACTACGATATACATTGCCAGAAGCATTGCTGCAGGTGGGTTTATGGTCATTGAAGTTGAAATTTTATCCAACGGAATCCCATCAAAGAGAATTTCCATATCGTGGAGAGTATCAATCGCAACGCCACATTTTCCGACTTCTCCAAGAGAGAAAGGGTCATCAGAATCTCTACCATAAAGCGTTGGAAAATCAAATGCAACAGAAAGTCCTGTCTGACCGTGCTTCAAAAGATATTTATACCGTTTATTCGTATCTTGAGCAGTTCCAAATCCGGAGAATTGCCGCATCGTCCAAAGTCGCCCACGATACATATTTGTATAAACACCGCGTGTGAATGGAAATTCGCCAGGATAACTTATGTCTTTTTCATATTCTAAATTAGAAATCTCATCAGGTGTATAAAGCGGTTTTATTTTTAAATCAGAAACGGTTGTAAATTTTTCCTTACGACTTTCCGTTTTTTTAAACCTTTCTTTCCAAATTTCTTTTTTATTCATAAGATTTTTTTTCCTCAAGAGCTTTTTTAGTAATTTTATCAGCAATATTGTAAGGATTTATTTTGCGAAGATATGCTTTGTTTACCAACTCCTCAAGTCGGTCTTCATTTATCACATATTTTTTCAAGTGCGATTTGATCTTTTCTTCAATCAATTCATTGAGTATTAAAGCCATTTTCTCTTTTCTTTCAATGTCAATCCTGCCATCTTTTTCTAAATATTTTTTGTGAGATTTTATTGTTGAGACAAGTTCTTTCACTCCTGTATGTTCCGTTGCAATTGTCTTGAGGATTGGATAGTGCCAACCGACCTTCTGCTCCCGCAATTCAAAAGCAAATTTCAATTCTATCATTAAAATATCAGAACCTTCTCTATCACTTTTGTTAATCACCACTACATCTGCCACTTCCAAAAGTCCTGCCTTCATCGCTTGAATGGAATCTCCCGACTCAGGAACCAAAGTAACAATAGTTGTATCACAAACCTGTGCAATATCAAGTTCTACTTGTCCGACTCCCACTGTTTCTATGAGAATAAAATCCATTCCAGCAGCATCAAGGACAAGAGCGACATCCTTAGTTTTTTTTGCTAACCCGCCTAAACTTCCGCGAGATGCCATACTTCTGATAAAAACATTTTCGTGTAAAGCTAAATCTGTCATACGAATTCTATCTCCAAGCAATGCTCCGCCTGAGAATGGGGAAGTTGGGTCAACTGCAATGATGCCGATTTTTCTATCATCTTTCAGAAGTTTTTTGACAATAGCGTTTACAAGCGTGGATTTTCCCGAGCCAGGAGGTCCTGTAATTCCGATATAATAGGCAGTTCCAGTGTGCGAAAAAATCTCTTCTAATATTTTTGTGTCAGTGCCATTTTCTACTGCAGTGATTGTTCTTGCAATTGTGATTTTATCGGCATTTAATAATTTTTGTAGATTTTTCATTTTTTAATTTGCAATCTCACTTGAGCAACTTGAATTGCTTTATGCAATTTTTCTGCAAATAATTCTTTTGGTGGTAATTTAGTCAAATACTCAGATACTTTTATTCTATCTTCGTGTAAAAAAAGTAATTCAATTTGTTCTTTGCCTTTTTCAGCGCATAAGATAAGCCCGACAGGTGGATTTTCGTCATCAAGCATTTCGTATTTTTCTAAATATTTTAGATACAGTTCCATCTGCCCTTTATATTCTGCTCTGAATTTGCCAAGTTTTAATTCTATTACTAAAAAGCATTTTAATTTTCTATGATAAAACACAAGATCCATATAATAATCAATGTTCACCCCGTGAGATAATATTTTATTCTATTCTTTATATATCTTTTTCCCCAAGCTGTTTTTAAATATTTTTCCCTATCTGTAGCATCTTGTTGTTTCAAACATCCTTCATAATATACTAATTCCAATGGTCTTCTATTTTTTGTAGATGATACTTTCCCATTTTTATGATCAGCTAGTCTTTTCTTTAGATCATTAGTATAACCAACATAGAATTGTTTATCTTTAACACTCCTTAAAACATATACATAATACATTGTTTATATACTAACCTTTATCTCACGGGGTAAATCAAGAGTAATTCTCTTCTGCCTTTCTACAAAGTAAAAGTCCTTTCCTAATTCAAGTATGAATTTTTCAAGAGCATTCAGTATTGCCTTTTCTAAATCCCTTTCGCTGTAGCTATCTGTAAGTTCCAGGAAATCCAGAACATAAGGGTCTCTAAAAACAAGTTCTGGTGTCATTTTATCTTCTTCTTTTAGTTCTTTAAGTTGCATTTCAATGGTCTTTTCGGGAAGTCGTGATAGAGCAGTTCTTTCGTAGAGCAAACTGCTAATTCTATTTTGAAGAGTGCGTGTGCTCCATTTTTCCGTCAAGCAGAGAGTAGCATAGAATTCTCGTTTTAGTTCATCTTTTATTGGAAGAAGATTGATGATATGAGTCCAGCTTAATCCTTTGAATTCTCCAAGCAGTGATTGGAGATTTTGATAATTATCATACAATCGGATCATATTCCAGAGATTTCTGCTTGAATAACCTCTTCCATATTTTGGAACCAATAGTGCAGTCAGTGATTGCACTATCTTGGAACCATATTCTGCTTTATCAGATTTTATCATTTCCTCTTTAATTGTCTTTCCAATATTCCAATAAAGAAAAACCATCTCCTGATTAATTGTTGTAGCAACTTTTTTTCTTGCCTGTTCAATTAAATTAGAAATTTTTCCAAAAATATCTTTTTTCTTATCTATTTCATTCATTACTGATTTCTTTACTCCAATGACTCACAAAGTATCTCCACCACATCCATCACTTGAATATCAATATCCATTGATTTTATTGTTTCTTCAAACATCTGCAGGCAATAAGGACAGGCAACTGCGATGATATCAGCACCTGTATCAACCAATTGTTTTATGCGAAGGTCCCCCATTCTCTCATCCTTTTCCCAATCCATCCATAATCCACCTCCTCCTGCTCCACAACACACACTTAAATTACGATTGAAATTTTCAACTTCTAAAAGTTTCAATCCGGGAATGTTTTTCAGGATACTTCGGGGTTCTTCATAGATACCATTTTGCCGGCCAAGTGTGCAAGGGTCGTGATATACAACTCTCTTATCAAAATTTTTATTCGGCTTGATTTTACCATTTTCAATGAGTTGCGAAAGATATTGTGTTATGTGAAAAACCTCAAAATCTGCTCCAAAATCTGTATAATCATTTTTGAAAGCTGTATAACAATGAGGTGAACTTACCAAAATTTCGCGCACATTA
>JACKQG010006253.1_pt1 | contig 12695 bp, 14 predicted proteins | sample 8237621 | NCBI WGS metagenome assembly JACKQG01 (sample SAMN15677084, study PRJNA649215) | marine metagenome | biome: marine; feature: Black Sea; material: saline water; isolation source: suspended particulate matter (SPM) from the Black Sea western gyre | collected 2013-06-09/2013-06-10 | depth...
TTCAAGGGCGGTTAGCTCAGTTGGTTAGAGCGCCACGTTGACATCGTGGAGGTCGCTGGTTCGAATCCAGTACCGCCCACTAGACAAGCATCGCTAGAAACCCTTGGGAACCTTACGGTCTCTAAGGGTTTTTCGTTTTTCTTGGATGCGGTGTCGTCGGTGCTCTCGGTCTCGCCAGTTGTCCTGAGTTGACCAGAACGGCATGAATTGTCAGCCGTTGGTGCAAGCACTGGTGCAAGCGTTCGCGAAGCCACTTCAGTTCGTCCATCGGTCCCCGTCGCAACTTCGGAGTCGTCGTCGGTCCCGCCCAGTGGCAAGTCCGGCAATCGCTCAATCGCCCCATGAACGTCGAGCAACTTCGGATCGGTGTAGACGTTCATGGTCAAGTCGATTTTGCTGTGCCTCATCGCCGCCTGTGCTGTTCGCGGCGCGACGCCAGCTTTGCTTAAATGTGTTCCGAAAGTGTGTCGCAACGCATGTAGATCAATCGTCCGACCGCGATCGTCGGTCTTTGGAATGCCAGCAAATGCCAAATCTCGATTGAGAATTCGCAGCAAACCAGAGGGGACATCGAAAACCAGGGTGTCAGAGGGGAGCCGCAGCGGCAATGGTTCGGCACGATTGCGAGATTCAGCCTGTAGCGCCTTCAGCTTGTCGCCTAGCCATTCAACCAGATCCGCAGCCAAGTCGCTTCTCAGCGCAATTGCGTTGCCTTGGCGGTTTTTTTCGTCGGCTGCGTCGAGCACCGCGCACGGCATCGTCCCTTCGAGATCCAATTGTCCAACGGTCAGAGTTGCCAGTTCGCTCTTGCGTAGTCCGGTCAGTAGGTAACTCTTGTAGATCAAAGCACGTTCGCGTCCGGTTCGGGCGAGTCTCTGCCGCGTTTTATCTCGCAACTTCGCTTTTTGTTGTCCGGCATCCTTGCCACGGCGAACCGTCATCGCGTCAATCAACGGTCGCCGTCGAGCCGCGTCGAGTAACTTGTGAAGCTCATTTTCCGTCAGCGACCGTCGTTGGCGGGTGACTTCGGCTTTCTGGTCGGCTTTCGGAACGTCGGCAACGGGATTCGCCAACAGTCGCCCAGCACCTACGCACCAGTTCGCGAAACCTACCAGCGACTCCCTGTATCGGTTGCGAGTCCCCGCAGCCATTCCTTCCGCTTTGCGGCAATTGAGCCAAGCGACGAATGGTGCCGAATCCAAATCTTGTAACCTGCGAAACCCGCATTCGTCCGCGATGCGTCGCAGTTGGGAGCGGGTGTCCTTGATTCGTGCCGGACTGACACTAGCGGTTTCCTGGTGGGACAAATAGGCAGCGAAGTGTCGGACAATTGGTCCGTCCTGGTATTCGGACGCGCGGCTTTCCGCAGCGGTCAACACATTTGCCTTGACCAGTTCGGAGCGGCGTTCCAAATCACCCAGCACTCGCCGCGCCGCCGTCTCATCCCGGCAACCCGTAGAATCCTCTTGTACAACGCCTTCGCCGTCGCGGTACTTGGCGAGATACGTGCCAGATTCGATGACGATCCGCGCCGAACCGTCGCGCCCCGTAGTCAGCGGTGCCGTGCGTGTCTTGCCTTTGCCGTCTTTCCACTTGGCGAAGCGACTTCCCTTGCGGATGAATGGTTCGGCTCCGTCAGGCAGCGGCTTTGTGAATGTCTTTTTGTATACGGTTCCCATCGTTCATTGCTCCAAGTCAGATAAAAGCCGCAGTTTCAAAACGTCGCCGATCTTGTCGAGCGAGTCATTCGTCAGCCGACCGTCGCCGCGGACGAACCTCAAGAGTTGCGACGCATCAACGCCGGAATTCTTGCTGATACGATACCGGCTCAACGGTCCCGTTTCGATGATTTCACGTAACTGGTCGGAAAGTGTTTTCGGCTTCGTTCGTCGCTTTGCCATCGTTCGCGTTCTCTTGCAGTTGATTGCTAGCCACCTAGCATATCTTATCGGATAGTAGGCTAGCAGTCAATTGTCGATCTGCGGTGCAGGCCCGATGAGACTGCCCAAATTTCTCGTCGGTCCGACCATTTGCCGACCAGTCTCAGAGGCGTCTCTCAACTGAGCGCGGAGTTCACACCACTTAACCGGCAATTCCATTAGTTCTTGGTGACGTCGCCATTCCAGTATTGCTCTAAGAGAGGCACTAGCAATGTCTAACGCACGCTTGGACTCCGCATCCGGCGGCTGAGCCAGACGGTGGGCCGCGCTCGATCGGTGCTTGTACAGTTTTTCGAGACCACGCATCGCGGCAGATCGATCAATACCGTTCGGCTGAAGAAGTGCAGCGATATTTCTGGAAAGCTGGCCACCGATACCGTGATCACCTTCACAGATGAGAGCTTCCAATGCGCCGACGAACAAAACGAGTTTCATCGCATCGCTATCCTGCTGAGTGCCTTGAATAAGGAACTGGAGGGAGCTTCGAATACGCTCGTTCAGCTCATCGTCTTCATCGTGAAAGTAGCTGTCTAAACACGCCGACACGAAGTTGCGTTCGTCAAACAACAATGGCTCCGTTTGGGAATTAGCAGAATCGGGGTCAGCACCATCTTCGGATTCATTAGAGCGTTGGTCGCCGAATGAGCCGCCGACTAGCGACTCCAACTCCTTTTCAAATTGGACGAACCACTCAGCATTACGGTCGGCGGCATATGCCCGACGGCAGCAATTGAGGATGAGAGGCACAACACGCTCAACCTGCTCATGGAAATTCTTAAATGCGTCTTCCGCGCAAAATCCGGTCGACATTATCCATAGCTGGTTTTTCAGTTCGTCTCGCCCACGATGGAAGGTCAATTTGAGTTTTACGTCGAATCCTGTTTTTGAAGCCCACAAATCGTATATATGGTCCGCTTGATGCGGGGAGAAGGTTCTCAAGACTTCCCAATCGTTCCAGTCGTTGAACGCAAATTCCTGGTCTAGGCTGTCGAAGAGCTTGCCGAACACAGATTGTACGAATCGTGTATAAGCAACGGTCCACTCGGAATCTTCGAACGCCGCTCCCGCAACGTAATGACGTGCCGATGCGACTAAATCACTGGCCACCACGGCATGTGGCTTCGGGAGTTTTGCGATCACTTTGAGTTCGAATAGCTGCGGTCCTTCCTGACGCAGTGTCCATGTATGAGCATTCACGATTTCTGGAATGGTAGTCGGGTCATCGTTACTGCGAGCGGCTAGGGCTCTCTTACTCGCCCTCAGTCTCCCTTTCAGTTGTCGGCGAAACTGTTCATCTTCCAGTAAGTCCCTGAGACGCTCACGAAAATCCAGGGACCGGTCGGAGTCGTATCCTTCATCTTCGTAGAAGTTCAGCATCTTATACTCCACAGTGCGTTGGTTTCCGAGAGAGCCAGCGGCGGCATTATACTCCCGGCAACTTCGAGGTGATAACCGATGAAGCCACCACATCGGCGGCAAGTCGTCCGAATCCAGCCGGTTCGGTTCGCGGCTGGTTCGTCCAGCCAATCGGCCCGGTTGGTGTGCTGGTCGCATCGTCGCGGCTTCGCTGGTGCCGATACCACAACCGGCGGTCGGTGCCATGCGGCTTGCAGATCGGCGAGTGTTTCGGCGGTCGTCATCGTCTTTCTTTCGCGTCACGCCATCAGGCGGTGACGCGCCTTATGGTCCCTTATGGGATATAGGACACAGCTCTGTCCGCAGAAAAAGTACCGAAATGTCCGCTTGCAACCGGACACAACTCTGTCCGGTACAATCGGTGTCTCAGCAGGCTTGTGAATCTGAGTTGTGGGAGTTGCCATATGCGTACGCTGTTCTCGTACTTGCTCGCATTCTTAGCGATGTTTCTTTTGTTTCGTGGTTTGCTCGTCGGATATGGAGAAGCCCTCATTGCTGGGAGCGTTCTTGTCGGCAGCATGATCGTTGCTGATTCCGTTCGACACCGGAATGACCCGGTATCGTGACAACCCACGATGCAATCCGCCTCGATGAACCGTCTTGAGCAAACCGAGCCGTTCAAGCCGACGAATAACGCGGCGAACTGTTCGGTCGCAAATGCCAGCCCGTCGAGCAATGTCGACTTGTGATGTCGCGGCGATCCCGTCTTTGGTGTCTCGATACAGCACGAACCAAACACAAACGTCGGCGGCTTTCAGATTCTGCATCGTGAAATCAACGAAGTTGTTCAACACTTTGAACCGGTCTCCGCTTTTGCTCGGTTTCTTCCGGTCGTTTGCTGGTGCCGCCTTTCGCTTCGGTTTGCCGTTCATAGGCGGCAACACAGCACACCCCGTCAGAATCGGCGGTTCGTTAGTCCTCATCGTCGGCAGCCTCCGTCGTGTTCCACATCGACGCCAACGCATCTCGCAACTTGTACGATTCGTCGCTCATTTGCGGCTCCGCAGGCGTGAACGATTGCGTCGGACGATCAAACTCAAGTTCGATGTCTGCGGCTTCGGTGTGTCTCGCCTTCAAATGCTTCAGTGTGACGGTGTCATCGCTGTTCGGTCCCAGAATGAACGCATCGTCAGCACCGAATTCGAGTTCGCTTGACTCACGAAACGACGCCAGATTCAGTCCTTCAGCGTCATACGACGAACGCCCCCGTTTGTCTTTGGTGCGAGACACAGCGGCAACGACGATCACAGCAATGCCTGCATCGGCGAATTGCCGGAGATAGTTCATCGTGGCATCGACCGAGCCACGGCGGTCATCGTGTTTTCCTGGTGCCGGAATGCGTTGGATGTAATCCAAAACAATCAGATCGGCGTCGAACGCATCTGCGGATGCTGCCACGTTCGCCAGATCGAAAGGAGGACGAACGAGGCTTAGCCGCTCGCCGATTGCTTCGAGAGTGTTCATTCCCTGGTCGATTCGGTCGGCGTGCTCGCTGCCGATGGTTCGATACCGAATCAACCGACAGTCAACACCCGATAAACGAGCTAGTTGCCGGTCTAGCAGCACTTCCGGCGGCATCTCGATATTGCAGACCGTAGCTCGAAGCGTCGGGGTCAGTCGCAGCGCGTCAACGACGCATTGCATCGTGAATGCCGTCTTGCCAGCTCCCGGCGCTCCGCCAATCAGCGTAACTAGCTTCGGTCCTATCTCGATTCGAGCCAGCTCGCCCGAACCGACCGGATAGAAGGTTGGCGGCGTGCCGGTCAGCACGTCATCACGCCAGCCATCGAACACATCGGCTGTGGTCAGAAAGTTTGCTCGCAACTCAGGCATTGTGTTGAACTCCGCATTTGATGGTTCGAGCCACTTCCTTCGGGGGAAGTCCGCTATCTAGTCCGGCTTCCGTCAGCAGAGCTTTCGCCAAGTCGAGCGAACAACCAAACTCGCCGAGATTTGCGGCGGCTTGAAAGAGTCGATTCGTGCGTTCGCCCTTCACGGCACCGTCGCGAATGAAGTCGACAGTCGCACGGTTCAACGTCGCCGAACCATTCAAGTCGAGATGTCGTTGCTTGTTCGCTTCGGATCGCTCCAAAACTTGCTCAGTCGCTTGTCGCCAGTCGACGCCTGCTTGCGAGTTCAAAGCTGGTTGTTTAGGAATGTCGAACGGTTCTGGCTCGGCGGCGAGTGTCTTGATTGCAGCCGTTGACAGGTGCAACAGTTCATTGAGCGTCAAGCGCCGTTTATGTAGTCCTGTCTTCGGGTGCCGAGAATTCGGAGCCCGGAACGCCCGTACCTTGTCATAAATCCCGGTGTCGATCGTGATGCCAGCTCGCTCGGCAATCGTCTCCGCGAACCGTCGAGAAACTTCGTTGAACGTCAACGAGGGTTCGGGATTCCACATTGAACTAGGCAAGCCGACGTGAAACCCCTTCGATCCAGAATAGAAGATCAGCAGTTCATCACCGTCGAGCTGGAACCGTTCGCAAAGCCCCGCACACAAACGCCGAGCGTCGGTTGTCGCGACTTCAATGTCGTGTTCACGGTCGATGTCCCACCACAACCAGAACGCGAAGCATTCGCCAACGTAGTCCTTTGTCGAGAAGGTCGATTCCAAGTGTCGGCGGAACGCCGAGCCGAACGTGAATGCGGAAAGGTAGGCTTCCCGATTCACGTCGGCTCGGTCGTCAGCTTTGCAATAGGCATCGAATGCTGTTTGCCAGTCGATCAACCGCCGTTCGTTACTACAATCGCCCAGAATGCGGAAACCGTAAGCCGTCACGGTTTCACCTCGTCATTGTCATCGCTGTCATGGTCGGCGGCGGTGAAGTTGTCGGTGGAGTTGTCACCGGCTTCTGTCGTATCGTCATCCGGCGCAAACTCGTCTTTCTCCGGTTCGTCGATGCCCAGCACATCGAACCTGCGAACGCGGCTGTTCTCGGTGCCGTCATCATCGCGGCGCAAAACAACCTTTGCTTTAACTCGAATGAATCGCGGCAACGGCTGTTCAAGTTGCGCAAGATCCGTAACGCCAATCTTTCCAAGGTCACGCTTAGCTTGCGGTAATGCGGCTGCCGTCAACCAAACGTCATGCCAGAAATGACGCCCGGCATGGTCGCCTTCGATCACCTTGAAGTCGAGCTTGTAGCCCGGCGTGGATTTGCTTCGGCTCTGTTCGAGTTCGCCATTGACAATGTGGGCGACGTACTCGCCCGACGGCAAAGGTCCAAACTCGTCAGCAGCTTCGGTGTTGTCCCATTGATCGCGGAAGTCGTCAAACCCTCCGCCATTGCCTAGAATATCAGTCAGCTTTCCCATAATGTTGATGCCTTGTGTGAAAGTTAAAGAATTCGATCAGAGTCGGCGGCTGGCACCGTCGGCTCTACTTTTGCGCAACGCATCGCCAAAGCGGTAGCTCATCGGCAAGCGTGATGTCAGGCAGATCGGGATGGAGCGTCAGCCACTGCTCGGCAGCGGCACGATCCCGTAGCCGCCAAACCGAGACAGGACGAGCGTGCGCATCAGCGCGGCGTGTCGCGACATACCCGTCGCGCTCAATGATCCCCGTTCGTGCAAGCACGCCAGGGACCGCGCCGAGACAGACTGGGTCGATACCGTCTGGCAGCTCGACTCCAGTCCGCACGTCGTCAGCCGTTGCTCGTCCGTACTCCAGGAGAGCATTCAGCAAGGCGCGTCGACCTCGGCGAACGATGATGTCGCGGCGAGCCTCCAGAAGGGTGTGAGCATCGTCCCGTCGTCGCTCTCCGGCTGCGAGGTCATGATTTGTCGAGTCGATCATCGGCTCGCCCTCCGCACGTTCGGACAACCGTCGGCGATCCAACGGTCGAGTTCATCGGCGCGCCAGCGCACCAAAGCCCCTAATCTGACGGGTTTTGGCATGCGCGACGAATCTGAAAGGCGATATACGTGACGCACAGAGCAGTCGAGCCGCGCCGCGACGCTACGAACATCCAAAAGCGCGGTCGGCTCCACAGCCGGGGTAGGTGACGTCTTCATTGCAAATACTCCGAGAGAGAATGATCACGGGACCGTTGCCCGCACTTTTCGGAGCTTCTCTCATCCGGGAAATGCGCGTGCGGCGCAGAGAGTAGAACGGCTGACAATTCTCGGCAGATGCAGTGATTTCGTGCATCGCCTGACACGCGAATGAGAAGTAGAGAGGAAGTAGGATTCTACTTCCCACGTTGTTTCTTTCGCCGCACAGCAGCGATCCGCTCCACGACTTCGCTTTCCGACGAAGTGCCGTTCTCAGCAGTATCCCATTCCTTCAGCGCGTCTTGGTGCTTTACCCAGTCGGCGAGATGCACAAGCAACCGATTCTTCCGTGGTTTGCCGTCTTTTCCAGGAGGTCGTACTGTGCGAATCGAACTGTGAATTAAGAGAAATCTGACTAGCCTGCGATTGTCGAGGACGATGCCCGGTGGCGAATGCTTTGTCCTGATTTCCGTTGCCGATACATAATCTCTAAGGTCGTTGAGCTCGGGAGCCAAATCAATCCACTGCATCAACGCATCCAAATCGTCGATACACTCCTCGTTCGTCACGGTAATGTCGTCGGGGATTTTCTCGTTAATCAAATCTACAAAGTCACTCAGTTCATTGCGATGTGCCCATGCGGGCGACTTTGGCGGTCGATCGTTAGGATGATCCGACAAGCGCAGCGCGCTTTTCCAAAGTGCTAGGTAGCGGATCGGTATCGCCAACGACCGACGAAACTCGTCATCACTCTTCGATTTGAATTCATCGATGACTGCTACTACTTCCGCTCGCAGTCTCTCAATTGTTAACACCGGGAATTCGTCGACTTGCGTCTCTTGTTCGTTGGGCTTCTCGTTCAGAATCTCCGCAGCCAGACCTTCGAGACGAAACATAGGTCTACCATCAATTTCGTGACGGTTCCGCACTCCGTCACGAATCCAAACAAGTGCGCGATAGCAGTCGGGCTTGCTGAGTAATTCAGTCAGAGTTTCTTCGTCCCGACTCGCCGCAATGTTCAGCAGCCAGATTGCGATGATCCGACCGCCGTCTTCCGCCGACGAGACTTGCTCGGAGGCAAGCGTTCGCAATCTCTCGATATAAACTGTTTCCGCGATCGAATCGGTGAACTTGACCATGCGAGAAGCCAACTCCCGCCAAAAAGAGTCGTTTGGAATGCCCTTCAAATCGAAAGGCTCAGATTTCCACTTCTCCCAGAAGTGTCTTCGAAGTTGCTTTTGGTAGTCTGGAAAGTCTTTCAATTGTTTTCGAAGTTCGATTACCTCTTCTCGAAGTCCCTCCGGAAGGTTCTCCAAGTTCTCTGGAAGCTCACTCAAGTCGATCGGCTGATAGATTTCGCACCATAGATTCAGGATCGCATCTCTTTGCTCTCTTTCTTGCTTGGCCTGTTCGGCAGCTTGCTTGGCCTGTTCGGCAGCGTCATGGTCGAGACGACGTTGCCGTTCCTGCTCCTCCAAATAGCGTTTGAGGTCATCCGCATCGGTGCGATGAGACATGCGTTACTCCCTTGTGCCGAGCCGACCTAGCGACGACCACCGAAGGGAGGAGAGGCAGTCGACGATAGGTCGCGTTGGGTCGTGTGTTGGCCGACACACGACCGCCCGTTAAGTCGATTGTACGCGATTAAAAGCCCATGCTAAGACTGTTGGCAAGGTAGTGTCCTAATTGCGAGTGCTGGCCAGATCAGCAATTTTCGACCTGTGATTTTCCGATTACTTGCGCGTGACCGGGGTCACCTCGTTGCTTCCGTCTACAGCTAAGAAAACGGGCGTCCATTCATCTTTGCTGATCGATTGATCGTCGCAGTTCTGCCATTGTGAGTCGGTGGTATTTGTCGGCTCCGGTTGCGGGGTCGGGGTCGATGACGACATGAGAGAATCCTCCGCTTTCAAACAAATCAATGTGGGCATTCAGTTGAGTCGCAACTGACACGCTCATGATGGAGCCCATTGGGTGGTTATCGTCACGAACTCTCTCAGCGAGAAACGTCTCGGTAAAAAGTGATATTGATGGACCCATCGGTGAAAGACCGCCAGCGATTTCATAGCGACGAGATTCAGCATTAGGAAACACCACCAGATAGACGCATGTCGGAAGTTCGAACTGACTCATCAGACGCCTTTCACTTGAAAGATTAAGCCGAAAGGCGTACCATGCAATTACCACATCGCATGGAGCCAACGGCTCAAAAAGTTAAGGCCCCGAGTTTGCCGCTCGGGGCTTTTGCATTGGAACGAGATTGGTCGTCCAAGTAAATCGACGATCCGTCTACTTCAGATATTCGCTCAAGGCCGGGATGATCTCGAACACGGTCTTGCTACTCCCACCAACAGTCTTGTATGTCCTCGTTCCACTAACGAGAAAAACTTCTTTTGTTAGATTCAGCGACTTCCCATCTGTGATGTCGTCCGTAGATCGGCCAATGACATAGACGAGCATCTGCTGTTGCCCCCACTCAACGGACATGATCATTGTTGAGTCGTCAATGACCTGAAATACCTTCAGTCTCATGAAAGGCGGTATTTGTCCCATGTCATCCGTTTTCATCTTGAACGGGTTTAACGATGGTCTGTAATCAGGGCGGAATACTTCTCCGCTCTCTTTCAATGCCTCCGCCCACTTAGCGACTGTAGTCACAAGCTGCCGCGCCGTACTGGATGCTACCGAACCTGAACCTTCTCCGTATAAACCTTCGTCATCGGCATCAGGAAGCGTGCATGGCTCCTCATGCCAAGGAAGATCATTGATCGCTTCCATCGCCTTTCTCAGATCATTTGCATCGATGGCAGCAACAACATTTTCGAGTCCACTGAGGTCTTTTCCGATCTGCACCTTGATCCGACCCTTGTAGCGGGAGGACTGCATCGCGAATCCAAGTTTCTTTCCGGTCGATGAATCGTAGACCATGCAATACCCCTTCATGTCCCGGTCATACGTCCGAACCTTTTCTAGAGATTCGATATCAGCCTTCCGTTCGTTCACGGCTTTGGCGACAAGACTGGAAAGAGCGGACTTGGCGGCCTCTATTTTGTCGAGTGCTGCCTGTCGGTCTTTGGCCACCTGCTTCTTGTACAGGACCAGCATTACCTTTCGTATGTCACTGTCTTTCGTCTCTTCGGCGTGTGTGTCGAGCGCTGCTACTCTGCGTTTACGACGCAGCAATTCCTGTTGCGCCACTTCATCGAATGCTTCGCCAACTTGGCGAAGTATTCGATCAATGAAGGCCGCTTCAAGCACGGTAGCGTACTGACGCGAATTCAAGTTTATATCTGTTTGTGTTCCGTCGCCCCTAACCTGGATCACTCGGAAGAACGAATCGCGACTGTTCACACCTGGAAGAAGTCCGAAGGAAGGGCTGAATGCTTCAAGATTCGCTGTCGGTACTGCAATTGAGTATTCCTTTTGAATGTTGATTAGCGTTGCGCCGTCTAATGTGCCGAGCCATCCGTATACTTTCGAATCTGACAGAACGCTTTCGATGTGCCTAATCAATTCGTCAGCAGTTTTCCGTTCGGACGGCATTTCGCCTGCCTGCAGGCCGGTGATGAAATCTGTGAGCAGGTCGCGTGCCCGCCGCAACTCTTGATCCGGCGACTCGGCAATGTCGGACGTGTCACTGCGGAGTATGCCGCATGCCTTCTGCCAGGTTATTGTGAGGTTATCGGGCCCTGTTGGTGGTTCAGCGTCGTCAGCAGGAGCTAAGGTCTCTGAAGTTTCCTCCAAATTGGTGGCTCTTTCACGTATCACTTTGTTACCGTGTCTTGAAAAGATCACAATGCCAAGAAGAAGAAGGCTTACAATACCCAAAGCCAAACCGACGCGAATGGCTGTGAAGCGACGCTTGGTCGGGAAGCCTAGATCCGCAGCGATAGATGTCGAGGCCGGTTGCTCGGGTAGCTGAGGCGGAGTTGTTTCCTTCGTTACTGGGTCGAACAAACCACGCACATGATCGGCTGTCGCCCAGTCACCGTCCTCTCCTTTGCGTATCAACGCGTCGCGATCGATCGTTCCGTCAGCGGCCAAAGACTTGAATTGTTCCGCCGTCACGGGTCCAAACGTTTCTCCCATGATCTGGTAAAACCATTCAGCGCTCATGATGTCCCCCAGTTTGTGAAAACGAGAGTTTCTTTTCGGCTTGCGCAAACCGATGATCGGCATACCGCAAGAAGATCAGCCCCAGCACGGGCGTGGCGTACTCGGACGATTTGAGGTCCGAGTTCGCCCGAAATTTATCTGCGACATCCCAAAGTCGTCGTTCCGTTGCAGAATGATTGTTCGCCATGCGGTTCTGCCATCGAATGAAAGAGCGACTGTTGCCTAAAGACTGCAAGCAATGCTACGATTTCACAGATCAGCAAACAAGCAGGTGACGCATGACAACATTCGGTCAACGAATTCGAGAACTGCGACAGGCGAAGGGGTGGACGCTGCGGGAACTGGCACCGAAAGTCGGCGTTGGGTTCACGTATCTCAGCAAGGTCGAGACCTCACGACTGGACTTTGGCGACTATCCGTCAGAGGCACTGATTCACCGACTGGCAGAAGCACTCGACGCAGATGAGGAAGAGTTGTTGATTCTCGCCGACAAGGTGCCCAAAGTAATCAGGCAGCGGATTCGGCAGAAGCCAGAGGCGTTTCTCAGATTAGCGCAACTCGATGATTAACAAGATGGACTCGGACACCCAACTCTACTCCTACGTGGAGGAACAAAGCCATGACCATCGAATCTCGCCTCCAGAAGCTAGAATCCCAGAACCGAAATCTCAAATGCGTCTTGCTGGCATTCTGTCTCGCTACCGGCTGTGCTTTTCTGCTTGGCGCGACTGATAACCGGGAAGTCGAAGTGATGACGCTCCGCGCTCAGAAACTCCAACTGATAGACCCCTTGGGCAAGGTGATCGGAACTTGGGGATCAACCGAAGGTGCTGCGTATTTGAACATGGAATCTGCCAACGGTGATGCGAAGTTTTCAGCGGCCTGTGCTGATAGTCAATCTGTGTTCATAGTTTCTTTCCAAGACAAAGAGACCAAACTCTTTGCTGACGAAGTGACTGCTACGTTTTGGGCTCGGAACCCTAATACCGGGAATGCGTTTCTGAAAGCGAACAACAAAACCACCGAACTGAGCTTGACGAACGACAATAATGTAATGGTCTACTGCGGAGCCAGCCCACGTCACGGCGCGAACTACATTCTGTTTGGTGAAGATCCTCTGGACGGATCACGAACTGTCATCTGGGATGCTGTTAACGGGCGCTGATTTCTGGTCTGGATGACCGGAGTGTCGACTTGCGAGGTGACCCGCAAGTCGGTCGTGAAGTTTGA
>JACKQG010006254.1_pt1 | contig 12693 bp, 11 predicted proteins | sample 8237621 | NCBI WGS metagenome assembly JACKQG01 (sample SAMN15677084, study PRJNA649215) | marine metagenome | biome: marine; feature: Black Sea; material: saline water; isolation source: suspended particulate matter (SPM) from the Black Sea western gyre | collected 2013-06-09/2013-06-10 | depth...
GGACAGCAAAAACCACAAGGCCCAGAACGATACGCTTGATGTGGGAATTATAACTCGATTTCACTTTCCGTCTCCGTGATGGCCGGGGTTTCGGCAAAGGGCCCGGATGAGTGAATATAAATCGCTAACTCCTTTTTTGACAAGGATTAAATTTGTAGGACCAGCGCCTTTCAGCAGGTCTTATGCGTCAGTGTCTTTATTTAAAAAAATCTGGATGGAATCGTCAAGCAACAATAATGTAAAAGGTGTAACAAACCCGTTCGGGAGTCGGCATACAGAAGAAAAGTACCCTCTTTGGCCTTGCCCGGCTGTTTGACCATCTTGTCGTCGCGTTTGAATTGAGCAGTATGACCGTGCGGAAATCGTGTGTGGCCTGATTTGCCCGGTCATCAGAAGTCTTAGGACCTTAAAAGACTTCTTTACGGGGGTATCTTGTTTAGCCTGCCTGGAATTTGTACCCTACCCCCGCCACCGTGACTATATAGCGTGGGTTTTCGACGTCGGCTTCTATCTTTTTTCTGAGTCTCTGCACATGGACGTCCAATGCCCTGCTGTGCTGATAGAGTTCTGAATCACGCCAGATCTGATTTGTGATGAATTCCCTGGATAGGACCTCATCGGGATAAGAAACAAAGAGTTCCAATAATTCGAATTCCGTCTTGGTCAGTTTAATCTCCTCTCCCCGGACAGAGACCTTCCTGGTTTTGAAGTCCATGAGAAAATCCTTAATCTCACAAAAATTCTTCACCACATCTCTTTCAACCCTCTTAAGAATGGCCTTAATCCTGGCCGAAAGCTCAAGAAAGTTGAAGGGCTTGACCATATAGTCGTCCGCGCCGCATTCGAGGCCAAGGACCGTGTCCGATACCCCATCCCGGGCCGTCAGCATGATGATGGGGAAGTCGAACTCTCTTCTTATTATCTGGCAGGCCTTGACTCCGTCAATATCGGGAAGATTCAGATCGAGGATAATCAAATCAGGACGGTGTTTCTTTACCATGTCAACCCCGTTGCGGCCATTAAATGCGGACAATACCTCGTAGCCATCTAATTCCAGATTCCCTTTGATGGTCTGGACAATATCGTTGTCATCATCGACGACAAGGATGGTTGCCCTGGTTTTTTGGGGTGTATGAGTCATGGCACATCCTGTCTTATGTCTGTTGGGGTCAGTCTTAGAGCCCCCATTTCAAACAATTCCTGCTATAAGGTTGACATTCCTTAGGGCTTTAGCGCAAGGCTTTTTTAATAATTTTACAAAGCTGTTACATCTTTTACAGCATAATTACATCTTTTTGTGTTATCAATCTATACCGTAAGACGTTAGTCTATGCGCAGCGCCACAGCAGATGTTTCTAAATCTGATTTTTCTGAAAGGATTATTGTGATGGTAGAGACAACTTCAAAAAAGTTTCCGGTGAAGATTCTGATCATCATTGTGGCGGGGCTTGCGGTCATTATTGCTGCCAGCTCCATATCTTTGTCAATGACATCCCGAACCGAGTTCTGCATGTCATGCCACGAGATGGAAAGATACAAGGAGGAGCTTGAGAAATCAAGCCATGCAGTGGACAAGGACAAGAATCCGATCCAGTGCCGGCAGTGCCACGTTCCCCTGGGAATCGGACCCAAATACCTTACAGTAAAGGGCTATGTCGGGATAAAGGATCTGATTGTCAGCAACTTCGGGGATCCCGCCAACCTGGACCGGAGACAGATGCAGAAGGTGGCACGAAAATTCATGTCTGATGAGAACTGCCGTGCCTGCCACGAGGACCTTATGAAAGATGTAAAAGACAAGGAGCTCTCAAAAATCGGGCAACTCTGTCACGAGGCCTATCTCCTTAAAAACGGAAACACCACCAGAAGATGCGCGGGATGCCATTTCAATATGGCCCATCTGCCCAAGTTTGATCGGAGGTACTTTTTTAACGAAGAATTTGCCAAGAGGCTGCCCCTTGTTGAGGAGAAAACGCAATGATATCTTTCAGCTCTGTATGGTTTCGTTGGGGTAAATGGTTCATTATTCTCCCCCTGGTCTTAATTGCGATCCTCGGGGTCATCTTTTTTATCTATGTCAACCTGGCCTTTCCAGAGACAAGGTGTGAATTTGTCACCCATCTTGAAAGCCCTGACGCCGCGGCCGATTGTTTTGAGTGTCACCTAAAGTGTACTCCCAAGATTGCCCAGGACTGGTATGAAAGCAAGCATGGCGTGATCCTCGTTAAATGTTTTGTCTGTCATGGACAGCCCGATGGGAAGGGATCAGTCCCTTATGCGGTTGACCCGGACGTGGACGGCACCTGCAGGAAGTGTCACGACCCCAGCATTAACAGAATGGAACATCTCTATGGCTTGGAACTCAACTGTAATAAGTGTCATCCCTTCCATCAGAACTCGCTTCATCACAAGGCATATGTCAAACCGATTGCCAAGAAAAAGATTGAATAAGACTCAATACTATTAACCTTAAACACGCAAGAAAAGGGGGAGAATCATGGATGTCACCAGACGAGAGTTTCTTAAGTGTGCTGCAGCCTCCTCGGCCTTAATGGCCATCGGAGGGCCGCTTGCCTTTGCTGCAACGGAACAGCCCGTAGACAAATGGGTAAAGGGGGTCTGCCGGTTTTGCGGCACAGGCTGCGGGGTGATGGTCGGGGTAAAGAACAAACAGGCGGTAACGGTAAAGGGCGACCCCAACAACCACAACGGAGGGTTTCTCTGTCTAAAGGGGGCCCTTATGACGCCTATCATCTATGCCAAGGAGAGGCTCACCCAGCCTCTGATACGCAAAAACGGTGAACTGGTGGAGGCCTCCTGGGATGAGGCGCTTGATCTGACCGCCTCCAAATTCAAGGATGCCATCAAGAAGGATGGGCCACGGTCCGTGGCCTATTACGGCTCAGGCCAGGCCCTGACAGAGGAGACCTATCTTGCCAGCAAGATCTTTAAGGCGGGGCTAAAATCCAACAACGTGGAGGGGAATCCGCGTCTTTGCATGGCCTCGGCCGTGGGGGGTTATGTGACCACCTACGGTAAGGATGAGCCCTGCGGTTCATTTAGTGATATTGACGCGGCCACCTGTTTTTTTCTTATCGGCACCAATACCTCAGAGTGCCATCCCATTCTATTCAAGAGGATTGCCGCCCGAAAGCAGTCAGACCCAAATGTAAAGGTCATTGTGGTGGATCCGCGAAAAACCAACACGGCAAGAATCGCGGACATCCATGTGGGTTTTGTACCAGGCACTGACCTGGCAATTATGAATGCCATGGCCTATGTGATCATTCAGGAGGAGTTGGACGACTACCGCTTCCACTCCAGGTATGTCAGTTTTATGGACAATAAGAAAAATAAGCTCACATTTGAGGATTACAAGAAGTTCCTGGAGGATTACACCCCTGAAAAGGCGGAAAAGCTCTCCGGCGTGCCAGCGGCAACGATTCGTAAGATCGCCATGATCTTTGCCGAATCCTCGGCCACCATGTCCCTGTGGTGCATGGGTCTCAACCAGCGGATACGGGGCGTATGGGCCAACAACCTGGTCAGCAATCTGCATCTTCTGACCGGCCAGATAGGGAAACCGGGGGCCACCCCATTCTCACTCACCGGACAGCCCAATGCCTGCGGAGGGGTGAGAGACACCGGAGGGTTGTCACACTTGTTGCCTGCCGGCAGGCTCATCAAGAAGAAGAAACACCGCAATGAGGTGGAATTCCTGTGGGGCATGGAGCCGGATTCACTCAATCCAAAACCGGGCTATCATACGATCGCCCTGTTTGACGCCCTGGGGAAAGGGAAGGTAAAGGCGCTCCTGATCCTCTGCACCAACCCGGCCCAGTCTCTACCCAATGTCAACAAGTACAGGGAGGCTATGGCGAGAAAGGACAATTTTATTGCCGTTATCGAGTGCTTCAGGGATGCAGAGACGCTTAAATTTGCGGACGTGGTCTTTCCGGCCGCCTTCTGGTGCGAACGTGAAGGGGTCTATGGCTGCTCTGAAAGGAGGTATGCCCTCATAGGAAAGGCCATCGATCCTCCGGGCCAGGCAAGGCCGTCCGTGAATATCTTGGTGGACCTCGCCAAGAGGATCGGAGTTGACCCGAAGCTGGTTCCCTTTAAGGATTCTTCCGACATCTGGGAAGAATGGCGGCGTGTCGCCAAATCAACCCCATATAACTTCTGGGGCATTACGAGGGACAGGCTGCGCAAGGAATCGGGCATACTATGGCCCTGTCCTACCGAAGACCATCCCGGAACCGAGATCAGGTATGTGCGCGGGAAAGATCCCAATATCCCGAAGGATTACCCGAAAAAGTATGACTTCTACGGCAAACCTGACCATCGCGCGGTGATCTGGTTCCGTCCGTACAAGGGCGCTGCCGAAGAGCCGGACAAGGAATATCCCTTTGTGCTCACCACCGGCCGGGTGATCGACCACTGGCACACCGGCACCATGACCATGAAGGTCCCCGAGCTGAGGCGTTCCTTTCCCAAGGCCTACGTGGAGATCAACGACAAGGATGCAAAAAAGATGGGCATCCAGAACGGGGACAATGTGCTTCTCACGACCAGGAGGGACAAGATGGTCTTCCAGGCCAGGGTCAGCGATGTCTGTCGTCCAGGGCTGGTCTTTGTGCCCTGGTTTGATGTGAACCTTATGATCAACAAATTGACCAAGGACGCCTTTGACCCGGGTTCCAAGCAGCCCGAGTTCAAGATATGCGCCACTAAGGTCAGCAAGGTATAGAGGCGTTGTTATGGCTATTGCAGGGCTTTTGGTCCATACACTCGAGGAACATCTTGAGGATGTGGAAAAACAGATCAAGGGTATGCCGGAGATGACCACTTACGGCAAGCACCAGGATCAATATGTTGTTGTGGTGGCCGAGGCCCCTTCGGATCAGATGGAGGAAAGGGTGGACCATATAAAAGAGCTCGAAGGGGTCCTGACCATCTACACCACCTACGTGACCATTGAGGACGAGATATAGGATTTATGATTGTTGATTGAAAAACGCTTGAACAACAGAATATTTCGTGTGCAAGAGGCCAAAAACATTTTCTTGAATAGTATAGGCCCGAATAGCGGAGAACCCCGCAGCCTTTAACACTGCTGACGCTTGTTTTTCATGTCCAAATTCCTGAGACCACCAGGAGCCAGACCTGAAAAGGAATTCTTAGCGCGCTGCCTTCAGTGCGGGCAGTGCGCCCAGGTCTGTATCTTCGATTGTATCCGCATGCGGACCGGATTTGACCCCTTTGTTTCAGGCACTCCCGAGATATCCCCCCGGAACGCCCCATGTGAGCTGTGTATGCGCTGCAGCGCCATCTGTCCTTCCGATGCCCTTGAAGATGTCCCCAGAGAAGAATCCAAGATGGGATATGCTAAACTCGACAGGGATAAGTGCTACACCTGGAAGGGCTTTATCATCTGCCGCAGTTGCTATGAACGCTGTCCATTGAAATCAACGGCCATGGTTCTTGAAAAGGGGATATATCCAGCCATTACGGACGGGTGTGTTGGCTGCGGTGTGTGCGAACATGTCTGTCCTGAGAAGGCCATCATTACCGTTCCCACGAGATTCGTCACATGAAAAAACCATCCATCAAGACCTGGCGCCGCGCTTTGCAGATCGGTGTGGCCGTGGCGTTTATCCTGATTCCGCTGTTGAACCATTTTAGGATCAACTATTTTACAGGAAATTTCCTCGCTTTTTATGCCGCCGGACTGCCGCTGGTAGATCCCTTGGCAGTTCTTCAAATCACCCTCAAGAACTATTACCTGTCCGTAGATCTCTTGGTGGGCGCGGGCATCGCCCTTGGGCTTGCCGCGGCCCTCGGCACTGTATTCTGCTCCTGGGTATGTCCTTTCGGCCTGCTTTCAGAATGGGGGCAGAGTTTAAGCGGACGTCTTTTGCCCAGAGCCGATAAGGGGATGAGCGTAAAAGGTAGAGGCTTTCGTATCAAAATCATCCTTTTTGGCCTCGGCTTAGCCGGTTTTCTTCTGTTTTCCACCACCCCCGTGCTGAACCAGCTCTCTCTCCCTGCCTGGTATTCAAGGATCTTCCAGTTCTATTTTGAACAAAGGCACATTTCTCTTGCAATCCTGTTTCTGTTGGCTATCCTCTTAGTTGAATTTGCCGCCCGGCAAAGATTGTGGTGCCGCTATATCTGCCCCCAGTCCTTCCTGCTGATTGCGGCAAAGCTCATCAATCCCTCACGTCTAAAAATTGGCTTTCAGCAAGATAAGTGTCTGTCAAATAAGGCCATGAGTCCCTGCCAAAAGGCCTGCTCTCTCTCCTTAGACCCCAAGACCCTGGGCGAATCCGTGGACACCGAATGTACCAACTGCGGTGATTGCGTGGTGGCCTGCAAAAGAATGGGACGGGCCCTCGGATTTCAATTTGGTCTCCGTTATCGGAATTCGGATTGAAAGGATGAGGAATTGGATGTCTGTTTGTCTGCCTTTTTGACTGCCCACCATCTCTCTCACAGTTTGACTCAGTTCAAAGAATAGGGTATCAAAGAAGTACGAATAAGTCTTTTCTAACCCGGACAAACCGGAAAACCAATAGCTTCTGTAAAGACCAAAAACCCTCTGAGAGGCAAGAAAATGAGAAAATATCACCTTTCGCTCCAGGTGAAATTCCTCTTGTGTATCACGCTCATTATTTTCCCCACCATAGGGGTTATTTTTATGTGGGAAGGCATACAACGTGAGAAACAAGGCATGGATCAGGTTATGAATCAGGCCAGAATTCTGGCCAGGCAGGTTATTTTGACCAGGCAATGGATCGCCGACTGTGGCGGCATAATGGTGAGCCGAGATAGTAAAGGAGCCAAAGACACCGACTACTTTTATGACGACAGGTTGGAAACATCCAGGGGGTGTTATCAGCGGTTTACTCCAGCTATGGTGACCAAAAAGCTTTCAGAATATTCAGCTCGTCAAGACCTTTACCGGTTTCGGCTTGCCAGCCTGACCCCACTGAATCCGGCAAACAGTCCAGATGAATTTGAAAGGGCCGCCCTGATTAAGTTTCGGAAGGAGGGGATAGCCGAAATAATGAGGTTCAATACCCACGATAATAAGCAACATCTTCAGTATATGGTGCCGCTTTTTTTGGAAAACGCCTGTATTAGATGCCACAAGCGGCAGGGAAACTCCCAAAATGCCATCAGGGGAGGCTTGAGTGTGTTTTTGCCCATAGGTGATATGAAATCATCACTTGCAAGGGATCAGTCAAAGTTAGCTATCGCTGGAGTCGGTCTCATCTTGCTGACTATCTTTACCCTGTTTGTCCTGCTGCGCCGCCTGGTGATAAAGCCCATGAAAGAACTGGAGCGAATGACCGGCGAGATAAGCCGGGGAAACCTGGACGCCCGGGTAGATATTGCCACCGGAGACCAGGTTGAAAAACTTGGCCATGCCTTCAACCTTATGGCTGAGAGGCTTTCCCGAGGACGTGATTTTCTGGAGGAAAAGGTCAAGCAGGCTACTCATGAGCTTTCTGAGGCAAACCGTGATCTGAAAAGCTTGGATAAATTAAAATCTGACTTTTTGGCTAATATGTCCCACGAACTGCGTTCCCCATTAACGGTCATCCGGGGTGGGGTAGATTACCTCAACCGGACCATTAAAGGAACAGAAAATCGAAATTATCTGGCCATAATTGACAAGAACCTCGCCCGCCTCATCCATCTCGTCTCCGACCTTTTCGACTTCACCAGAATCGAGGCAAAAAGGGCCGACTGGTCTTTTGAGCGGGAAAACATATCAGGATTGGTCCGGGAGGTCACAGAGATATTGAGCCCATTGGCCATGGATAAACGCGTATCAATACGTTGTGAATGCCCAGGTGATATCTATGCCGAGATAGACTTAGAACGTATCGAACAGGTTCTGGTCAACCTGATGGAAAATGCAATAAAATTTTCTGATGAAGGGACAAAAATTCAGATAGATGTTAAGGAGGATCAAGATGATGTCCTGGTGGCTGTCAGGGACAAGGGGGTGGGCATTTCCGAGGAAAATCTTGAGGTCATTTTTGAGAAGTTCCATACCCTGCCCTCATCAGGAGGTAAAGGGAAGCGTGAAGGGACCGGCCTTGGCCTTGCCATCTGTAAAGGAATCATTGAGGCGCATGGTGGCAAAATATGGGCAGAAAGCGTGAAAGGCGGGGGGAGCACCTTCTTTTTTACCCTCCCGAAGCAACATTCATGATCGGTTTCCGGGTACTTGATCCCTACTGCTTGATTCTGGCTAATACTGTATCCAATAACGAGTATCCCCGTTAAAGTCGGGATCTTCGACCGGCATCCAATATCCAGCAAATGGTTACAATATTAACAACATTGAAACATCCATTTATGGTAGAAGAGAGCTGTTGACTATTTCGGAAAGGAGGAAATTATGTATTTGCCTGAAATATACAAGACCTTTTCAAAGAAATTTCCAGAGGTCATCAAAGGTTATGAGCAACTGGGCAAGATCTGCCGGTCTGCCGGCCCTTTGGAGAAAAAGCACCAGGATCTTATAAAGCTTGGAATCGCAGTGGGCGCCAATTCCCGAGGGGCGGTCATGTCCCACACCAGAAAGGCCTTGGCCGAAGGCGCCACCCCGGAGGAAATTACGCATGTGGTCTTGTTGTCTTTGACCACTACCGGTTTTCCAAACATGATGGCTACCATGGGCTGGGTTGGTGATGTCCTGGAAAAGCATCTTCAGGAAAAATAAGTCGAAAAAATTTTTATCGTGTGTTATGTTAATTTTAACATAAGCCCCAAAAATTGAATATTGAAAAACCCCTAAGACGTTACTTAGTACCTAAATTTCAAAATCCCATCATGTTTGCGCATGATTTATGCGTTGGTAACTTGTGACTTTTCAATAGGGCTTCGCCAAAAATTGACGATTTTCGATTGAGGATTTAAGGAATGCAGTCGATTTTAATAGAAAGGACAGAGCGAAGCGATACCACAAATATTCAATAGTCAATATTCAATATTCAATTTGGTTCCGGTTTATCCGGGTTAGGAGGTAATTATGCAGGACTTTGAAACACTCCTAAAGGGATCGGCCGAGGCCCACGGTCATCTATGTCCGGGGCAGGTGGTTGGGGTGCGCATGGCCATATTGGGCTGTGAATTGATCGGCCTGGATAATCCAAGGATTTTAGATCAGATCAAGAAGATTATTGTGTACGTTGAGATCGATCGCTGTGCTGCGGATGCCATTAGCTATGTTACCGGCGTCAAGTTGGGGCGGAGGTCGCTTAAATTCGTGGATAACGGCATTATGGCCGCCACCTTTGTCAACCTGGAAACCGGCAATGCCTACCGGGTCCTATCCACGGAGGAAGCCCGCGATCTTGCGTCCCTTTATGCCCCGGAAGTTCAAGGAAAGGCTCAGCAACAGCTTGAAGCATACCAACGGATGCCGGACAACGTCCTCTTCCGGGTTCAGAGGGTTGAGGTTCCACTGAGCGAGTTTGACCTGCCTGGCCCCACCCGCCGCAAGGTTTCCTGTACCCGCTGCGGCCAGGTAGTCCGGGATCATCGCGAGGTGGTGATAGATGGGGACTCACTTTGCCGTCCATGCGCCAATGGCGCCTATTTCAAGCACGCGCGGGAGGTCACCTGGCCGGATATGAACTGGGCACCCAGGGGAACCGATCAGCTATCAGCTATCGGCCGCGTACCAGGAGTTCGACAGTCGGAAGATCGCGAACAACATTTAAGCACAATTTCCTGATGAAGGAGTCAACCCAATGATGAAAAAAATAAGGCTGCGGGAGGCAGTGGGGAGCAAGCTGGGTCACGATATCACCGAGATTCGCCCCGGCGAGTTCAAAGGTCCGGCCTTCCGCAAGGGCCATACGGTCTGTGATGAGGACCTTTGCCATCTCCAGCGTTTAGGGAAAAACCACCTCTACATCATCGATCTTGCAAAAGATGAAATTCATGAGAATGAGGCAGCGGCAATTCTGGCTAAGGCTCTGGCCGGAAAAGGTATCACCTGGAAAGATCAGCCCCGGGAGGGGAAAATCAAACTTCTTGCAGAAATAGACGGTGTGCTTGTGGTAAATACAGCCGCTCTCGCCGCCTTCAACATGGTGGAAGAGGTCATGTGTGCATCCCTCCACAACCACACTCTGGTGAAAACCGGTGAACAGGTTGCGGCCACCCGTGCTATCCCCCTGGTTATGAAGCGGACTCCCATTGAGCGGGCTGCCGCAATGGCCCGTCAGACGGGCTCAGTGTTTGAGGTCAGGGCCTTGCGCAGTGCAAAGGTGGGTCTGGTGATCACCGGCAATGAGGTCTATCACGGTCTCATTGAGGACCGCTTCGCTCCGGTTCTAAAAGGGAAAATGGAAGCGCTGGGCTCAGAAGTTATCGCCCTGGACTTTGCCCCGGATGAGCCCCGGGCAATAGCCCGGGTGATACGTTCCCACCTGGATCGGGGTTGCGACCTGCTCCTGCTGAGCGGAGGAATGAGTGTGGATCCGGACGATGTAACCCGCCATGGAATCCGTCTGGCCGGAGCCACTGAGTTCCATTACGGCGCCGCTGCCCTTCCCGGCGCCATGTTTCTTGTGGCCTACTTAGGGGAGGTGCCGCTTCTGGGTGTGCCCGCCTGTGGTCTCTATCACCGGATAACGGTCCTGGACCTGGTGCTGCCACGTATCTTGGCAGGAGAGCAAATCGGGAAGAAGGAACTCGCCTTTCTGGGTCACGGCGGCCTCTGTCGAGATTGCCCTGATTGCAGGTATCCTACCTGTTCCTTTGGCAAGGCAGGCTGATTTCTACTTAAGGTGAGCGGTTCCAGGTTCAAAGGTTATAGTCTACTGATATCCTTGAGGCTTTTATCGGTGACGCACCTGTCGATCTTAACGTGCCTCGATTTTCACCGGATGATATCCCGGGGTTGACCGATTTTCTGATAATTCATTTTGAGCTCGTTCCGGCCATACCCGCAGAACAGTGTAAAGTTGCTTCATAAATGTGTCTGAAGCTCGTGGGCCCAAAATAGAGGGCTTGGGGCAGGAAGAAGATGGTGCATTTAGTGAGACCTGAGAATAGGCAGGATAACACCGCCTGAAGGGATAATATGAACATCAGGCCGGGGACAGATCCCTGCGCCGATTTCAAAGGCCTCTTGCAGGCCATCCGCATATATGAAACCCATCTTTTCCGCCTTTTCCTTGAGGATATCATCAGAAACTAAAATAGTCCTGAACCGGTGTTGAATGGCCAAGGTCATACCCAATGCCATATTGAAATCGATGGCGCCCCCTTTCATGATCAGGCGATTATGGCTGAAGTGATCGAGGACACCCCTTAGTAGATCATCCCCGTGCTCCCTGTGAAACCTGTGAAAGCTGTCAACAAAGGCATCAGGAAGGTCTCCTGTGAGGTCTGCGCATAGAATGATACAGCCTCCCTCCTTTGTCACCATGGAGGCCGGTGCAAGGGGTTTTACTATCTGGGGACCTTCTGTATAAGGGAAGGATGTAATTACGGTCAGATCCGCCTTTAGGCCGAATTCCTGAGAGATAATCTCTTTCGATTTCTCAATCCCTGCCAGATGAGCATCCACAGGATCTCCTGCAATTAGGTCATTGACCCGATCGTTCTGATCCAGGATGCTGTTAATTATGAAGTCGAGCCGGGCCGATCGGGCCACGACACAAATCTGCTCATAAAAAAGATTCCCCTCACTCTTTCCGAGACCTGTCCCATCATGAAAGGTGTACTGAAAATGATGATCGAGAATAGAATCGAAGTCTGCAACGCCTGGGAAAAGGATCTTCCCTCCTCCCCCGAATCCGTTCATGGGATGCGGAAAGACAGAACCTATTCCGATCCTGAACAGGGCCTCGTGGACCTTTCTATTGATTTTAACGGTCATCCCTGTCCGGAGTTTGCCAACAGGGACAAGATCGGGGGCATGACAGTCGTGATTGATAAATTTATATCGTTTCAGAAGTTCTGACCCAAAAGCGCCCTCTAACTCCTCAAGCCTCAGTCCCCGATGGGTACCTAAGGCAATCACAATTATGATGTTGGCATCAGGAATGCCGGTCTTCTCCAACTCTTCAAGTACCGCTTTCAGGACAACCCCTTTTGGGGAAGCACGGGTCAGGTCCTCAATTAGGATGGCAATTGTGTCCGAGGGAGAGAGACGTTCTGTTAAACGGGAGGATTCAATTGGATTTCTCAAGGCCTTTTTAGTTAGTTCGCTGACGTCATTAGTTGCAGGCTGATCTTCAAGAATGGCAAATGTCAGAAGATTCCACTCGGGAGGGATATTAAAGAACTCTTTTCGGCCTCTCTTAATGATAAAGGGCGTTTCCATTGTCGACCCTTAGACTAACAGATATTTCTTCCTGACTTCCTCATTCTCTTTTAAATCTTCAATGGTCCCATGATAACGTATGACACCGTTATCAATGACGTATCCCTCATCGCTGAGTCTCATGGCAACCTTTTGGTTCTGCTCGGCCAGCAGGACCGTTAAGCCTCTGTCTCGCAACTTACCGATCCGTTTTTCTAAATCCTCTACGATCAAGGGTGCGAGGCCCTCTGTGGGTTCATCCAATAGAAGGAACTCGGGATTGGTCATAAGGGCCCGCGCAATGGTCAGCATCTGCTGTTCCCCACCGCTCAAAAAACCGGCCTTACGGGAAT
>JACKQG010006255.1_pt1 | contig 12691 bp, 9 predicted proteins | sample 8237621 | NCBI WGS metagenome assembly JACKQG01 (sample SAMN15677084, study PRJNA649215) | marine metagenome | biome: marine; feature: Black Sea; material: saline water; isolation source: suspended particulate matter (SPM) from the Black Sea western gyre | collected 2013-06-09/2013-06-10 | depth...
GCCTGCATCAATGCCTCGGTCTTGGGGTCGCCGATGGGCTGAATCCTGTGATAATCGATGTAATCGGAACGGGCCTTTTTCGGGTAGTAGAGGTTGATCTGTTTAATGGTGTCCCGCACCACTGCTAGAGAGCGGTTGCCCAGCAGGTCGATTTTCAGCAGGCCCGAATCTTCCACCTGGTCCTTTTCCCATTCGGTGATCTGAACGCCCTTGGGGGCCGTCAGCACCGGCACATGTTTGCGGATTTCATCGGGTACGATCACGATTCCACCGGGATGCACCGATGGATTCCGAAAGGTGCCAACGATTTCCTGGCTGCGAGCGATCACCTCCAGCAGGGTATCATCCAGATGGGCGTTGGCGAAACGGGGGTCGGTTTTGATCCAGTTTACCAGGTCGGAACGGGTACGCCACTGGTAGCCGATCCGCTTGGTGATAGCGTTTATCTCTTCGTTGGACAGGCCGTAGACCTTGGCCACTTCACGGATGGCGGAACGGGGCCGTAGAAACACCTGGCTGGCTACCATGGCCGTGCGCTGGTTGCCGTATTTTTTGAAAACATAGTCGATAATGTTGTCCCGCTCATCCCAGGGAAAATCCACGTCGATGTCGGGCATGCTTTCCCGCTCGGGGTGGATGAAGCGCTCGAACTGCAAATTGAACAGGATCGGATCAACTTGAGTGATGCAGAGGCAGTAGCTCACTACCGAAGCCGCTGCTGATCCGCGCCCGATGGTGGATTTAGTCTGTTGCACTATATCACGGACCACCAAAAAATAGGGTGCGAACCCTTTCTGGGTGATCAATTCCAATTCGTAGTTGATCCGCTGGCGCACTTCACCGTTGATCCTACCGTAGCGTTCCCGGGCGCCTTTTTCAACCAGTTTCCGTAGCCGCGTATTGGAGCGGTGCTGGTTTTTCAAGTCCAATCCCGGAAAAATCGTGTTGACAAAATTCCAGTCGGTCTTGCAGCGCTCCGCCAGAAAAGAGCTGTTGTTGATAGCTTCCAGACTGTTGGGAAAACGGCGAATCAGCTCCTTTTCATCGCAGAAATAGTTGGTTTCCGGTTTAAAATCGGCCACGGTCAGTTGCGACAGGGTGGCGTTTTTTTCAATGGCCCGCAACACCTTGTGAGCGGGCTGATCCTCCGGACGCATGAAATATATATCGCCGGTGGCCACGGTCTCCAAACCCAGATTGCGACTCATGCGCTTGGCGGAAGCTTCCGCCACCCCCGGGCGTAATTCCACATACAGGTGCGATTTGAGCACGAAGGTAGCCAGTTTTTCCAGATCCTCGTAGCGGTGCGCCAGCACAAAGAGTCCGCTGGAATGGGGCTCGATCAATTCTTCAACCCCGATGCTTTCATCATCGTGAACGGCGGAGATGATCCGGCAAAGATTGGAATAACCAGCTGAATTTTCCACTAGCAGGACCAAGTCCGATTCACCCATAATAATATTTGCTCCGGCAATCGGTTTGACACCCGCCGCATGGGCGTGCTGAACGAAACGGATGAAACCCCACAGTCCGTTGACCTCCGTCAGGGCCAGATAGGCCATGCCCTGATCCCGAGCCGCCGTGAGCAATTCCTGCAGGGAGGCCATTCCGCGCATGGCGGAAAACTGGGAGTGGACGTTGAGGTGGACTAGCATGCCCCCTCTAAATCTCCCCCATTACGGGGGAGACGTGGAATGAATATATTTCAGATGCGATATGAGTCCTCCCCCACGGGGGAGGATTTAGGAGGGGGGAGAAAGTCACCGTTCGTGCCCTTTCTCCAATCTCTCCAACACTTCTCCAATCCGTTCCACCACTCCCTCAATATTGCTCAGCACCTCATGATTGTTGAAGCGGATTACAGTGAATCCCAGACTTTCCAGGTAGCAAGTGCGCTGCTGGTCTTTCTTTTGTTGTGAACGAGCATAGTGTTGTCCTCCATCTATTTCGATGGCCAAGCCGGTCTGTAAGGAGGCGAAATCGATAATATAATTACCTACCGGTAGTTGTCGCCGGAAACGGTGTTTCAATTGCCGACGGCGAATGTGTCCCCAGAGCTTGAGTTCGGCCGGCGTCATGTTTTTACGCAGTATACGGGCAAAGGGCTTGGTGCGTTGAGAATAGGCTGGCAATTCGGATAACTTCATTACGCTGCTCTGATCGGTGTGGCTGATTGCGTTGACATTTTTCCAATCCCCAATTTGAAATTGGCATTCCCCAATTTCTTCCCACTGGATTGGCCTTGGCCGGCGATCCCGACACTGTTGAACCCGTACTTTTTGCGCACCTTGTCCAGAGCGCTGGACAGGATGCGGTCCCGGGGGTCGCCGCCAGCAAACAGGTCCAGTTGCCGGGCGTGATAGTGCAGGTCGCTGGCATTGATCAGCACCGCGCGGATGCGATTACGCCGGTAGTTGGTCTGATCAAAAAGGCGAAAGCAAGTTGCCGTAACGGCGGCGTCATCGTTGATGTTCAGACGGCTGACGCGGTTGTTCTTCAATCCGTCGGTGTAGTGGATTTCCACGGCAATCCGCCGGGCAACCTGTCCCCGTTTGCGCAATTTGAAAGCCACTTGTTCCGCCAGATTACGCACTACCGCCCGTAGCAGGTCAATGTCGTTGGTATCGCTGGGCAGGACGGTCTGCTCCAGAATATGCTCCTTCAAAGCTGGCGGTTGAACCAGGGAAGTATCCTGTCCGCGGGCCTCGCTGATGAGTTTGTGGGTATAATTACCGAACAGGGTAACCGCTTCCGTGGGTCGGTCGGCCACGGCCTGAATCTGGCGGACCTGCTCCAGAAACAGGAAGTTCAGGATGCGCTGAACGGCCCGCTCGTGGCTGGTGGGCAAGACCGGTGTGGGCAGGGGGGCCAGGAATTTGGGTTCATTACCGGCCGCTACCTGATGAATGATGTCCGGTACCACAGCGGTGGAAATGCTGCTGACCAGTTTGTTGGGACTGATACCCACCACCCCGGACAGGCTGGTTTTGTTCTGCACCTGGCGGGCGATGTTGAAGCCGGTCTGACGGGCATCGCGGTAAACCCGTTCCATGCCGCTCATGTCCAGAAAATACTGGCCGTAAGCCGCTGGCTCCACCACCGGAGTGAAATCGGTGATGGTGGAATAAACATATCCGTTCAGCCGAGCGTACAGGGATGAATTGTAGGGCAGCAGCAGGGTGGCGGTAGACATCTTACGCACCAGCGCTACATTCAATCCCTGGAAAAGGCCTTCCTGGCGGGCTTCGTTGGACAGAGCCACGATCGTACCATCCTGGCGGTTGGAGGAGATGATGGCAATCGGGCGTGTGCGCAGGGCCGGGTCCAGGATACGCTCAGCCTGGAGCTCAAAATCTTTGAGACGGATATGGAATACAGCGCGCTTCATAATTTACCATGGAGGCACGAAGAACACAGAGGGAATTAATAGTGGTGGAGAGGGGGCATGATTACAGCACCATGCGCTTGATACCGGATTTGATGACCGGAACACTGAAATTGATCAGATAGCCCAAACGCTTTTTGGCTAGGCGCAAATAAGTCAGTAATTGTGATTCGTGAATTGGCAGCAGTTTTTCCACCACCTTTATTTCCACGATGGCTGCATTTTCCACCAGTAGGTCAATCCGCAGATGCGAATTCAATGGTTTGCCACGGTAACTGATAGGGACAACAACTTGTTTATCTACTGCCAAGCCTTTTTCACTCAGCTCGTAAATCAGGCATTCTTCATACACTGATTCCGGCAAACCTGGACCCAGTTCTTTGTGTACTTGATAGGCCGCATCAACAACCTTTGTACCGATCTCATTTATTCTGTTTGGAATGGGTTTTAAATTCATTGGATTCAAATGCTTTAAAATATTTTTATGCCTTTAGTGCCTAAGTTTTTAGTCTTAAAATATATTTAGTGCCTTTGGTGTTCTCGGTGTCTCCGTGTTTCTTTTTCTAATACTGCCGGAAAACATACAGCACCACGCCATTGATGCGGAAATCGTCTGTTGGATCAACTTTGATCACCGGATAGTCCGGGTTGCGGGGATGCAGCTCAATGCCGGTGGGGCGGGGCTGGTAGCGTTTCAGGGTGGCATCGCCGTTGAACAGGGCCACCACGGTCTGGCCGGTGCGGGCGTCGGTGGTTTTGCGGATTACCACGAAATCGCCATCCTGAATATTATCATCGATCATGGAATTGCCCCGGACCTGCAGCACGTAGTTTTCCGGGTGGGCCAGGCGGGCCGGGACTTCCAGATTTTCCGGGTTTTCCACGGCGGCGATGGGAGCACCGGCAGCGATCACACCTAATAGAGGCAGTTTGGCAGGCGTGGCGGTTTCTCCGGTCAATTGCAAGGCCCGCTTTCCATTGGGACCCTTGGCCCGCAGCAGAAAACCGGCCTGCACGAGGGTGGTTACGTACCAGTTAACGGTGCCCAGGGAAGTTAGCCCCAAGCCGTCGCGAATCTCTTCGTATGTGGGCGGCTCGTTGTTCTCCAGCGCGTAACGCCGGATGAAATCCAGAAATTTTTGTTGTTTGGCGGATAATGGCTGTGACATAAATACTCGTAAGTTACTCGTAAGTATATTACATAAGCTTGCGGGAAAATGCAAAGAAAATTGTAATCCCAACCAAAATAAATTGCCGTGATTTCACTTGCTATATACTTTCTTGTTATGTACAATATTTTAAGGGTTGCAATGCATAAAAACAATTTTTGCTTTCGTGTTATCGGCATTGTCGTCACAGTGTCGCTGATAGTTATATTCGTGCCCCAGGGATTAAGTAATCTGCCGTTACCTGTGGCGCTTCTTAGTTCTACCGCAATCAGCCAGGATGTAACCGATCTTGACTCGTCTGGAATTGTTCATGCGCTCACCGTTACCGGGGCGATTACCCCCATAACTGCTGAATATATCTGTGAGGCAATTGAAGGTGCCTTTGAAGCGGGGGCTCAATGCCTGATTATTCAACTGGATACGCCGGGTGGATTGATGGAGTCCATGCGGGAAATAATTAAATGTGAATTGAATGCCCGCATACCGGTCGTCGTTTACGTAGCGCCTGATGGCGCCCGTGCCGCATCCGCCGGTGTGTTTATTACGCTGGCAGCTCATGTGGCGGCCATGTCCCCCGGAACAAATATCGGCGCTGCCCACCCGGTGATAATTGGTGGCCTTCCCGGTGCTGCCGACGACACCAGCAACACCGCCATTGATAAAGCCACCAACGATGCCATTGCCTATATTCAGTCCATTGCTGAAAAACGCGGGCGTAATGCCGAATGGGCTCGGGAAGCAGTGGTCGCGAGTGCATCGATAACAGCCCTAGAAGCATTAGAAGCCGATGTGATTGATACGGTGGCAGGTTCCCTGGCTGAATTAATGGATTACATGGACGGCAAGCAAGTGGAGGTTGACACTGGCACAGTCACCATTTCCACCGCTGCCGCACAGGTTGAAAATATTGCCATGAGTCTCCGGTACCAGATACTGAAGAGGCTTTCGGATCCAAATCTTGCATACCTGTTCCTTCTGTTCGGTATCTATGGCATTTTTTTCGAACTGGCCAATCCAGGATCAATATTCCCCGGTGCCGTGGGTGCTATCTTCCTGATCCTGGCCTTTTTCTCATTTCAGATGCTGCCCATCAATTATGCCGGCCTGGCATTGATTTTTTTGAGTGCAATTCTTTTCATCATGGAGGTAAATGTGACCAGTTACGGTTTACTAAGCATCGGTGGCGTAGTATCGCTCCTGCTGGGTTCACTGATGCTGTTTGATAGTGTCGATCCGGTAATGAAAGTCTCCTGGCGTGTCATTTTACCGGTGACTGTTTTCACAGTTCTATTTTTCCTTTTTGCCCTTGGTTTTGGAATCAAAGCCCAGCGTAGTAAACCGGTTACCGGGATCTCCGGAATGATCGGCTTAAAAGGCTCGAGCCGGACCGAAATTGCGGAAGGTGGAACAGTCCTGGTCAATGGCGAATTATGGAAGGCAGTCAGTGATGAGGCGATCCCTCCCGACACCGCTATTGAAGTAGTGGCTGTGGATGGCATGATCCTTAAGGTGAAGAGAGAAGGTGAATCAAGTTAGAATGATTATTTCTCCTAGACATGTTATCCATCCTGGGGCATTAATAAATCCTTAAAATTGTGAGGTTCTTATGGATACTGCAGTGACATTTGGTTCAATCTTTATATTTATCATAATTATTCTGGCGTCGTCGATCAGGGTATTGCGCGAATACGAACGTGGCGTTGTTTTTCGCCTGGGCCGCCTGGCACATGGCTTCGGTGCCAAGGATGGACTGGCAACAGGTCCGGGACTTATCTTCCTGATTCCTGTGATTGATCGAATGGTGCGTGTCAGTTTACGGACCGTGGTTCTTGATGTTCCGCCCCAGGATGTAATTACTAAGGATAATGTTTCCCTGAAAGTCAATGCGGTGATCTTCTTTCGCGTCCTGGATGCCAGTAAGGCGATCTTGGCCGTGGAGGATTATAATTTCGCCATTACCCAGATCGCCCAGACGACCCTCCGCAGTATCCTTGGGCAGATCGAGTTGGATGAATTGTTGAGCGAGCGGGACAAAATCAATCAGAAATTGCAGAATATCATTGATGAGCAGACTGATCCCTGGGGTATTAAGATTGCTAATGTGGAAGTCAAGCATGTAGATCTTCCGATAGAAATGCAGCGGGCGATTGCCAAACAGGCCGAGGCCGAGCGAGAACGGCGGGCTAAGATTATTCATTCGGAAGGTGAATATCAGGCAGCGGACCGCCTGTCCCAGGCGGCAGTTATGCTGTCCCGAGATAAAACTGCCATTCAGCTGCGTTTCCTCCAGACTTTGACAGAAGTGGCCACGGAAAAGAATTCTACCCTGATATTCCCGGTCCCCATCGATTTATTTGAACCGTTTATCCAGCGTTTATCACGAAATGATGATAATAAGGAGTAGGGTCAAATAAATTTCAAGATAAGACACGGTTTATTCTTCAGTCGATAAATCGCCCTCACTAACTCGTTACAACACTAGAGCGTTGTAACGAGAATAACCGTTGACATTAACTTTGCGAAAGTACCCATCTTCGCCCTTTGGACTACGATGGGCAGGTCCAACTTTTGCAAAGGTTTAGGGAATTCTTAATTCCTGATTTGTTACTGTCAGTTTTCTCTGCGCTTGCGGAACATGATCGGGATATTATTGGTTATGGGGGCGCCGATCTGGATCAGTTTCCAGTCCTTATCATGTTCCTTGATGACCTTTTTCAGCACGGCCACTTTATCGTCGGTATCCGGTTCGATTTCGTCGAAATCGATGATTTCCACTCGGTATTTCATTGAGCGTTTACGGCCATTGATGCGCACATCAATATCGATGTTCTGTTCCGCATCCAGGGTTGGAATCTGCAGTACTATTTCTCTCATTTTAATGCTCGTTTCGGTTAATTGTCAAAAATGCTATTCATATTTCAGGGCGTCCACCGGGTTGGAAGTAGCGGCTTTAACGGCCTGAGTGGTAACGGTAGCCAGGGCAATAATGAAAGCCAGTAGTCCCGCTACCAGGAAGGTCAGGTGGCTGAACTCGATCCGGTAGGCGAAATTCTCCAGCCAACGACGCATGGTCATAAATGTAATCGGCCAGGACAATGCAGTAGCGATCAGGATTAGCTTCAGAATATCAGTAGACAACAGGATATAAATATTTGCTATTGAAGCACCCAGAACTTTGCGAATGCCAATCTCCTTGGTTCTTTGTTCGGCAATAAATGAAGCCAGTCCAAATAACCCCAGACTGGCAATCAGAATTGCCAAACCTGAAAAGATGGTAGCAATATTTTTTGTTCGTTCTTCAGCAACGTATAACTGATCAAAATCCTCATCCAGGAAAATGTGTTCAAACGGCTGGTCGATGGCATATTTTTTCCAGATTTCCTCGATATACGCCAAGGTTCCTGGTATATCGTTTTCAGTGATTTTGACAGCAGTATACCGTCCAAAGCCACGTGAATTAAAACGATACATTACCATCGGACGAATCTGTGTGTGCAGAGACTCGAAATGGAAATTATCCACAATGCCAATAATTTCGACATTAACCTGTTGTCCATTTGGTCCACCAGGTGCCATTAAATACCGGCCGATTGGATCACCTATTTGCATATGGTCCGCTGCTGCCTGATTTATTACGGCAGACAATGTATCCGAGGGACGATCGGGAGAGAAAAAACGTCCGTTGGCTATTTTTATTCCATAGGTATCAACATAATCATCATCGGTTTGAAAGGTAGACAACATAATTGCATTTTCAGCTGGTTCACCGGCAATTTGGTGAACATTATTGCTGGTGTTATGCCCGATTAGACTGGTAGCATTTGAAACGCTAAGAATGCGTTGATCCTGTCGTAAATCATTCATGAAAGCTTGAATCTGTTGACCGATATCATCAGTTTTTTCCACAATCACAACATTGTCTTTGGTATACCCCAGTTCCTTGTTTTGAATGAAATTCAACTGGTTGAACACCACCATGGTGCCGGTAAACAAGGTGATTGAAATGGTGAACTGGAAAATTACCAGTCCACTGCGCAACCAGGAATTACTGCGGCTGCCGGCTTGAGCAGATCCTTTTAGCACTTTCACCGGATTGAATGATGCCAGATAAAAAGCCGGATAACTACCAGATACAAGCCCGACGGCGAGTATTAACAGGATCAAACCCGGTATCATTATCGGATCGGTAAACAGATTCAAATTTAAATGCAATCCGACCAGATTATTATACAAAGGTAATAACAATTGAACCAGCAGTAGCGCTACCAGAAAGGCGAAGAAAGTCAACAAAATAGCTTCGGTTAAGAATTGTTGAATTAATTGACTGCGATTCGATCCCAGTGTTTTACGAACTCCCACTTCCCGAGCGCGTTTTGCAGAACGAGCGGTTGCAAGATTCATGAAGTTAATGCAGGCAATTATCAGGATGAATAAGGCAATTATTGAAAAAATTCGAATATAAGTAATGTTACCATTGGGCTCGACTTCATATTCCAGGTTGGATGTCAGGTGAATGTCAACCAATGGTTGCAAATGGAAGCCGTACTGGGCACCCTGTTCGCCTAATTTTTCCCAGGAGACACCCATAAATCGTTCAATTTGTGGACCAGCATATTTGGTAACCATTCCTGGAAATTCGTCCTGAACCTGTTGAGGGTTATTGGTCTGATCGAGGAGCAGGTATGTATAAAAATTGTTCGATACCCAGATTGGATCATTAGCAGCATCGGGATAGGATAGAAGCGAGGCCAGAAAATCATAATGCAGATGGGTATTGTGAGGTGGATCCTCGATAACACCGGTTACAATATAATCTCGGCGCTTGTCACTGTTCATAGTTTTGCCCATTGGGTCTTCTTTACCAAAATAACGTTCAGCAGTGGAACGGGTTAAAACAACTGTATTTGGCTGGGTGAGAGCAGTACGGGAATCACCTTGAATAAATTCTACATCAAAAACATCAAAAAAGGAAGAATCCGCGGTAAACCAAAGTTCTTCACTGAACACTTTATCATTATAGCGAATTACCGGAAAACCAAAATTGCGTACCCTTGTAGAGGCAACTACCCCGGGGATTTCGTAAACAAAGGCGGCTCCCACTGGTGCTGGTGATACAGCCATGTGAAATTCAGCACCGGAAATGATTCCACGGGTAGCCACGCGATAGATGCGGTTGGCTTTACTGTTATAGCGGTCGTAACTAAGTTCATCTCTGACATAAAGCATGATCATAATAAAAGCCATAACACCTACAGCCAGACCGGTGATGTTAATCAAAGAGTATCCTTTTTGCTTCAGGATATTGCGAATTGCAGTCTTGAAATAATTAGCAAACATTGTCTTTCCTTAATTTATTCATAACGTAAAGATTTAACTGGATTGGCCAATGCGGCCTTTATCGATTGGTAGCTGACTGTAAGCAGGGCAATTAATACAGCGGCGAAAGCAGCGCCCAGATATATTGAGACTGGCATACCCGCTTGATATGGAAATGAACTCAGCCAGTTGTGCATGACATAATAGGCGATCGGCCAGGCGAACAAGTTGGCAATTAGGACCAAAGCTATGAATTCTTTCCACAGCAGTAGAACTACAGCGCTAGCCGAAGAACCCAGCACCTTGCGGATGCCGATTTCTTTAGTGCGTTGCTCGGCAGCATAAGAAGCTAAGCCCAGCAAACCAAGACAACCGATTAGAATAGCAAAAATTGTGAAAGTCTTGAAGATATTTCCCAGTCGCTCCTCACTGCGATAAAGCCCATCAAAATAGTCATCCAGGAAAAAGTAATCGAAAGGCTGATCAGGGAAGATAGCATTCCAGCGTTGCTCTACCTGTTTGATTGTTTTCGGGATTGTGTTTTTCCGTAGGCGCAGAGAAATGCGACTTGACGATTCGGTATTAAGGGTAATCAGGGCTGGTTCAATGGCGTGCTGAAGGGAACGGTGATGAATATCGTTTATAACTCCGATTACCGTCAGCGCCTGGCGGTCCGTCATATCATCGCTACCGGTTGGCTGATATATTAGCTTGCCGACCGGATTTTCCCATTCCAGGACTTTAACTGCGGTTTCATTAATCAGGACGGCCTCATCTTCATCGGTGCTGAATTCATTTGAGAAATTTCGCCCGTCGATTAAAGCAATGTCGTATGTTCCCAGAAAATTCAGATCAATATTGAAATTTTCCATCAGAACGGACTGATTTTCAGCAAAACCTTCCGGATAAAACACACTGGTATTAAACGACTCTTCACCAGGCACTTTCATTGATCCAGCCGCACTGATCACCCCGTAGATGGCCGACATTTCGGTCTTGATCAACAATGCTTTCTGGCGCATGAAATCATCCTCCAATGATAATACCATGATCTGCTGTTTGTTGAATCCAGGATTTTTACTGCGCATGAAATTGAGCTGGTTGTTAACAATTGTTGTTCCGATGACCAGTATTATTGAAATTGTAAACTGAAATACCACCAGACTACGGCGCAGGAATGATTTAGTGGCGCCTTTCTGAAACTGGCCCTTGAGCACACGTAATGGTTGGAAACCCGAAAGGAAAAAGGCGGGATAGCTACCTGCCACCAGCCCGATGAAAAGAACAATGGCCACCAGTCCGAAAGAAATCAAAGGATCGGTGAATAGGTTAACCGGGATTTCCCGTCCTGCCAGATTGTTGAAATAGGGTGAGGCCAGCTTTACGATCATCAGAGCAAACAGCAGCGATATTACCGCCAGCAGTAATGATTCCCCGAGAAATTGGTAAATGAGGGCATTACGCTGTGCACCGAAAACTTTACGTAAGCCCACTTCCCGAGCCCTGCGCGCAGAACGGGCCGTGGAAAGATTCATGAAATTAATACAGGCCACCAACAGAATAAAGATGGCAATAGTCGCAAAGGCATAAACATATTTGATATCGCTGGGGGGACTGATCTCACCTTCAATATTAGAATGCAGATGAATGGAGGCCAATGGTTGCAGGTAATTGGAAATATCACCGCCAATGGCGCGGACAAAATCACCGATATACCTTTCATTGAAAGCAGCGAAATTCTGCTCAAATTTCTGATAATCGGAATTGGGTTCCAGCAAGATATAAGTCTGGTAGTTCCAGTTAAACCATACCATTTGGTCCGGATTATCAGCATAAAAAGTTTCGAATGATGCCAACATTCGAAACTGGATGTGAGAATTGGAAGGGGGATCGGCAACAATGCCTGTGATTGTGTATTCTTCGTCGCTGTTTAATTTAAGTATTTTCCCGATCGGATCTTCATTGTCGAAATATTTCTCAGCCAGTTCTTGGTTGATTACCATGGTATAAGGCAATTTTAGGGCATTAGCCGGATCGCCACGCAGTAGTTTGAAGGAGAAAATTTCGAAGATTGAATTATCGGTGAAATAAAGGCCGGTCTCATAAAAATTCCGGTTGCCGTAACTGAACACATTTCTCCCGTAATCACGAAATCTGACAGAGTTTAAAACGTCCGGGTAGTCATTCACTAGAGCAGGACCAAAAGGCGCCGGTACAGTGGCAATCTCGATGGTGCGGCCGGCAATTTTACCTACAGTAGCTACACGGTATATATTTTCCTGGTTTTCGTGAAAGTGGTCAAAGGATAATTCATCAATAATATATGCCAGGATAAGAATGCAACAGGCCATGCCAACGGCTAGCCCACTGATATTGATGAAAGAATATACTTTGTGCTTCAGGAGATTGCGGATAGCTGTTTTGAGATAACTGCTAAACACAGGATGTCTCGGTTTTATTCATACCGTAATGATTCGACCGGGTTGGCCAGAGCAGCTTTAATCGATTGATAACTGACTGTGAGGATTGCCAATACAACCGTACCAGCGGATATTAGTACTGGGATCAGCCAGTTGAAGGGTACCCTAAAAGCAAATGTCTCCAGCCAATTGCTCATGGCGTACCAGGCAATCGGATATGCCACCAGGCTGGCGATCAGAATTAGGGTGATTGTCTCCAGGGACAACAGTCGTACAATCGTTGGCACTGAGGCACCCAATACTTTGCGAATACTGATTTCCTTGGTGCGATTAGTAGCAGTAAATGAAGACATGCCAGCAATGATCGCCCTGGGGGTTTCCTATCAGATCATGCCACAGTT
>JACKQG010006256.1_pt1 | contig 12689 bp, 15 predicted proteins | sample 8237621 | NCBI WGS metagenome assembly JACKQG01 (sample SAMN15677084, study PRJNA649215) | marine metagenome | biome: marine; feature: Black Sea; material: saline water; isolation source: suspended particulate matter (SPM) from the Black Sea western gyre | collected 2013-06-09/2013-06-10 | depth...
TGAGTTGCTTACAATTGCTAAAAATTTGATACAAGGAGATTGCGATATGCGAATTGCGATAACTTCAGAAGAGAATAATGGCTTGGAGAGTATGGTCTGCCAACATTTTGGCCGCAGTCCTTATTTTGTTTTGGTCGATATTGAAGAGAATAAAATTGCGCGAGTTGAGACCATTGAAAACCCCTTTTCTCAGAAACACAATCCGGGCGATGTGCCGGCTTTTGTCGCGGAATTTGGCGTTAATTCACTGGTGAGTGGTGGAATGGGAAAGCGAGCAATCGGTTTCTTTGAACAATATGGAATAACTGTAGCCACGGGCGCGTTGGGCACGGTAGCTCAAAGCCTGGAAAAGTATTTACAAGGAAATTTCCCCACTGCCGAACCCTGTAGCGATAGTGTTGAGCATGGCGCGAACGGCCATCATCATCATTAATTAATTACTCTTCTCCTTTTCGCGCAAACGGCCCAGCAGGAGTGATCTGGGCCGTTTGTCATTTTTTGCGCCGGGTGAGGGCATAAATCATTCTAATCGATCAGCGGCTCCTGATCTTCAGTGACATCGTTTTCCAAACCGTCTAAATCTGCTTCGTCATTAATCAAAACACGCAATGGTTCACCAGAAGCCCACAGCATCAGCGTCATGATGATGGCGGAGGATAGACACCAGATACAGGTTGCGCCGATGACAAAGGGTTCCAAAAATGTCAGGTAGATGGAGAATACGGTACCAAAAAGCGCGAAACCCCAGACGGCATAGCTGGCAACAGTACGCCAGGCCTGGGGGCCATAATACTGCAATGCCCAGGCGATGAGGATAGCGGCATAGCCGATCAGACCGAGGATACCAACCGGAAGTACGCCGTATAACATGGCGTAGGGGCTTTGCTGCACGGTATTACAGTCTCCCACGGGGCCGCAGACGACCTCGGCATGGGAAACCTCCGCATAGGTCATGTATCCCGCCACAAACAGACCCACCACCGAGAGCGCGGGAATAGCCCACTGTATCCAGGCTGGAATCGCCTCGAGCGGGCGGCTGATGCGGATCCAAACCAAAATAATGCTAACGATCATCGCCAGGAGAACCAGCACTGCGGCAGAATTGCCTACTACGTCACGCTGGAACTTCTCTACCCAGCCAGAACCCGATGCTGCTTGATTCTCTTCAGGGGCGCTGCTGCTTGTCGCAGCCGATGTGTTGCCTGCCTGTGCCGCCTGGGCTGTGGCCTGTTCTGCGCCGCGGGCGAGGCTGTCTTCCAGGCCAGGAATTTCGGGCCAGGCGATGCCGCCTTCCGCTAATCCCTGCTCGATGATGTCAGGGAATTGTTCAGGAATTTCGCCGGAGCCGACCAGTATGGTTTCACCGACAATCAGCGTTGGGACACCCTGACGCTCTTCGCTGATCTGGAAATGGTCAATGGCCGCCTGGTAAAGCTCTTGTCCTTCAATCGTTGCCGTGTTAATACCGACCACCTGAAGGCTGTCGCCATACTCTTGTAGTAACGGAGGTAGCACGTTATTGATGACTTCGTGGCAGTGTGGGCAGGTGGGGGAATAAAATAAAACCGCGTGGACTACGCCATCATCCTGTGCTGCGGCTGGTTGAGCCGCTAGAAATCCGACGCTGGTGAGCGCCAGTATAATCAATAATCCTTGAACTATTCGTCGCATAATTGACTCCTGAATATTCGCGTTGGGAATGCGTTATGATAATTTTAAATTCGCACGAATTCTATCATGTTTATGCCCGTGGTGAAGATTAGCCGGAAATGAGATACTTGCCCGAAATGGGTTAAAATTACAACTATGCCAAACCATCATCAAACAGGAGACACATGCTCTTTACGCCTGCAACCATCGGAAATCTGAAATTAGAAAATCGCCTGGTGCGTTCAGCGACCGCTGAGCGTATGGCTGATGCTCAGGGGAAACCCTTGCCTCAGCTTGCCGGATTGCTGGAACGCCTCGCGTGCGGTGGGGTTGGCTTGATCGTCTCGGGGCATTTATACATTCATCCCACGGGCAGAGCGCATGCTGAAATGACCGGCATTTATGCTGATGAACTGATCCCCGATCTGAAGTCACTCACCGATGCTGTTCACGCAGCCGACGGGAAAATTGTTGCGCAACTCAATCACGCCGGAATGCACAGCAACGCGCCCGAGCTGAACGAGAAAATTGCCCCATCCACTGTATCCCCGCCTTATATTGAGACCCCCGCGCGGGCTATGACGATCCGTGAAATTGACATGCTGATCGATGCCTTTGCCCAGGCTGCCCGGCGCGCCCAACGAGCCGGTTTTGATGGCGTGCAAATTCATGGCGCGCATGGCTATCTGGTCAGCCAGTTCCTGTCGCCATATATCAACCGCCGCAGCGACGAGTGGGGAGGCAGCTTTCAAAATCGCCTGCGTTTTCTGAGCGCCGTAGCTCGTGCTATTCGGGTACAGGTTGGCCCCGAGTACCCTGTGTTGATCAAGTTGGGCATGATGGACGGCATCGAAGGCGGTCTCACACTCGTCGAGGGCGCGCAGGTCGTCGCGCAGTTGGCCGAAATCGGCGTGGATGGCATCGAGATCAGCAGCGGCCTGGGAGGTAAAAAGTTACCTCGCAGCAAGGGTATTCGCAAGCCTGCTGATGAAGCCTATTTTTTGCCTTTTGCCCGCGCCGCTCGCCCGCTTACCAACTTGCCGCTGATATTGGTGGGCGGTTTTCGCTCACTCGGTGTGATGCAGCAAGCCCTGCAGAGCGGCCTGATAGATTTTATATCGATCTGTCGGCCACTGATCAACGACCCCGAATTTCCTAATAAATTGCGCATAGGCACAATTGAACAATCCGCGTGTATCTCCGCAAATAATTGTTGGCCGAAAAACGTTGGCGATGGCGTCGCCTGTAGATGCCCATTGGAGAAAATCAGCTCATGAGCCGTCCACAATATGCCTACTTTGATGATCCACTGAAACTGGAATTTGACGCCCAAATCATTGAGACGCGCGACCTGGGGGAGGGTCGTTGGGGAATAATTCTGGATCAGACCTATTTCTACCCAACGGGCGGGGGGCAGGCACATGACACGGGTTTGCTGGGAGAAACGCGTGTACTCGATGTGTGGCGCGACGGAACTACCTCGCAGGTGGTCCACGTGGTGGGAAGTGAGCTTGCCCCGGGGCGCATCCATGCAGAGATCAATCCAGAGCGCCGCCAGCGCCATATGCAGCATCATACCGCCCAACATCTGCTCTCGGCCTGCTTCGCTGCACTCTATGGCCTGGAGACACTCTCCTCGAGCATCCATGGCGATACGCCCTCCACGATCGACTTGCCCGATACGCCCCTCACCCTTGAGCAGTTGACTGCCGTCGAGAATCTGGCCCACGAGAAGATATTCGCCAACCTCGGGGTGAAGACCTACTTCGTAGAACAGGATCAACGCCAGAGCGTGCCCTTCCGTCGCCCGCCCAAAGTAGATGGGGAAGTCCGCGTGGTTGAAATCGCGGGCTTCGATTATTCCGCCTGTGGCGCGACACACTGTCTATCTACCGGTATGATCGGTATGCTAAAAATCGTCAAAACCGAACGCCAAAATCAGAAAAATCGGGTGCATTTTGTGGCCGGAATTCAAGGCCTGGCGTATTTTCAAGCAGTGCAGGGTGTGGTCGATAATTTGACCGAGCAATCCAGCGCCCATTTCGCGGAACTTCCGGAATTCTTTGCGCGACAGGCTGATACTTTAAAATCGACCCAAAAAGAACTTGCTGATCTCAAAACCGTGATGCTTTCGATAGAGGCTGAGCGTTTACTTCGGAGTGCGCAATTGCGTGATGGCCTTCGCTGGGTGATTGCCTCCTTCGATGATCGCCCGGCCAGCGATTTGCAAATTTTGGCAAAAACACTCCGCGTTGAGTTGGGCGTTGTTTCGGTGTTGGTAACATATCCGGGCGAAAAATTAGCTATGTTGGTTGCTTGCGCGGATGATGTAAAAACAGTTCACGCCGGGGATTTGCTTAAGGAATTTTTGCAACCCGTTGGCGGGCGCGGCGGGGGCAGCGCGCAGATGGCGCAGGGGGGTGGCGTTGTGTCTCCTGGCCAATATCAAGCCCTGAAAGAAATGATGCTGAATTATTCATGAGGAAGCGTAACTGCTCAGCCCATTAAAAATGGAACACGGATTTACGCAGATTTTACGGATTTTCGCAGATAAAAATCAAAAAAATGTACTGGTCAATAGTCGTATGAACACATCTCACGCAAAGACGCAGAGCCGCAAAGCTGTTTTTCGCGCTTATTTCTTGGCGACTTGGCGCCTTTGCGTGAAAACGTTTGTGTTTACACTTCTCTTGATGATTACATAAAAATCAAAAAAAGTTTTTAAATCCGCGTATATCAGCCAAATCTGTGAGAATCCGGGTTCTATTACCTCAAAGCTGAGTAGTTACGAGGAAGCCAGAAATGCAGGAGAAAGACCCGCGGTCCAAAAGCCCCATGAGTCGGGTAATGCGCTCGAAAGAAGTTGCCAAAGCCAGTTACGACAAATTGAGTCGATGGTACGATTTGCTGGCAGGGCTATCAGAGCGAAAATACAAAGAATTCGGTTTGCAAAAATTGGCGGTTGTCGAAGGTGAAACGGCGCTGGAAATTGGCTTTGGCACTGGAGCATGCCTTGTGCCGTTGGCGCAAGCTGTGGGCGCTGCGGGCAAGGTCTATGGGCTTGATCTTTCTGAAGGAATGCTCCGCGTAGCTCAGGCAAAACTCAACCGGGCAGGTTTAGCCGACCGCGTAGAATTGAGACTCGGCGATGCAATAGAACTCCCTTTTGACGATAATACCTTTACCGCGATCTATATGAGTTTTACCCTGGAATTATTTGATACGCCTGAAATTCCGCTGGTGCTGCAGGAGTGTCGGCGTGTGCTGCATCCAGATGGACGCATCAGTGCCGTGGCGATGGCGAAGAAGGCCCCGACCAATTGGATGGTTCGCACTTACGAGTGGGCACACGAAAAATTCACTGAATATGCCGATTGCCGCCCGATATATTTGCGAAGCGCGCTCGAGGAAGCCGACTTCCAGATCGAGAGCCTGACCGAGATGTCTATGTTTGGGCTGCCAGTAGATATTGCGTTGGCGCATTGTCACAGGAAATGAGGATATTTTCATGCCAAAAATTACTTTGAATGCGATTGAGCTTTTTTACGAAATACACGGCACGGGGGAACCGCTGCTGTTGATCCACGGCCTGGGGTCCAGTTCGCGCGATTGGGAGTATCAACTTCCAGCTTTTACCGAGCATTATCAGGTCATCACTTGCGATGTGCGCGGACACGGTCAATCCGCGAAACCGCCCGGCCCATACAGCGTGCCGATGTTTGCTGACGATATCATTCAGCTCATGCAAGCGCTGGATATTGCGCCCGCGCATGTGCTGGGCATTTCAATGGGCGGGATGATTGCCTACCAATTGGCTGTCGATCACCCCGAAATGGTCAAATCGCTGATTGCCGTGAATTGCAACCCGGAACTGCCCGTGCGCAATTTTAAGGATCGTTTGGCGATTTGGCAGCGCGAGATAATTGTGCAACTGATCGGGATGCGGAAAATGGGCCAGGTTTTGAGCGAACGTCTTTTCATCAAACCCGATCAAGAAAAATTGCGCCAAATCTTTGTGCAGCGTTGGGCGGAAAATGATCCCAAAGCCTATTTGGCAGCGATGCGTGCTATCGTTGGCTGGAGCGTCGTTGCAGAACTGCCCAAACTAACCATGCCCGTGCTGGTCATCGCCGCCGATCAGGATTACTCGTTTGTGGATGATAAAACAGCTTATATTCCCCTGATGCCGAACGCGCAAATGCTGGTGATCGAAGATTCACGTCACGCCACTCCGGTTGAGCACCCCGAAGCCTTCAATCAGGCGGTATTATCGTTCTATAGATGATTATTGGCAGCTTTGAGCATGTAAATAATGTATAAGAGTTCCCGGCTGCCATCTTGCCAACGCCCCTCAGGCGCGCTATAATCGCCCTGCTTAAAAAGAGACCGACTGAGGTGCGTTTGTTATGCCAACTTATACCTACCGTTGTGAGAATTGCGGCGTTCAGTTTGACCGCCGCCAAAAATTTTCCGACGACCCCCTGAAAATATGCCCGGAATGCGAAGAAGAAGCGCTGCGTAAAGTTTATTTACCGGTGGGCATTGTCTTTAAAGGCTCTGGTTTTTACGCCACCGACAATCGCTCGGCTTCGGGGATGACCAACGCCAAGTCTAAATCAGAAGGTGATGGAAATAGTTCCGAAAGCGGCAGCGGTAGTGGCAGCGGAGATAGCGAAAGCGCCAAAAAAGAAACCGTTTCCGAGAAAAGCAGCGAGACTAAATCTAACGAGAAATAAAAAAGACCCAAGCGGGTCTTTTTTGCTATTGGGGGAGAATTTCTGCCCGGGCAAAAATCGCGCCCACTTCTAATCCGAGCTGTGAGTATAGTTGTGGCGGCACGCTAATATCGGCGAGATAGATTTCCCCGACGGCGGAACGCGCCTGTGGCGCGAGCAAGCCGATTTTGGGAAGCGCCAAAGTCAGCGTGGCAGCGGCCCTAATATGGGGTGGATACAGCTCTCCGGAGGTCGAGTCCAGGCCCGAGGGCGTATCCAGGCCGAGGATGGGCGCGGGATGGGCGTTGGCTTGTTCGATCAGGCGGGCGGCTGCGCCGCGCGGCGCCCCACGCAGGCTGTAGCCAATCAGCGCATCAATAATCAAATCCGCCGCGGGGAGGCGCGTATCTTCCCCCGGCTCGATCATCTCGAGACCCATTTTTTGGAGCGTGGCAAGTTGGTCGGCGGGTACGCCGCGGTATTCTGCCGCGGGGCGCGATAAATGCACATATACGTGCGCCCCCCAGTTGTGCAAACGGCGCGCGGCGACGAGTCCGCCACCGCCATTACCGCCGCTGCCCACCAACACCACCACCGATGTGCCGCGCGCATCGCCCCCCAGGAAACGCGTGCGCGCCAGGGATGCCAGATGGCGTCCGGCGTTTTCCATCATCTGCTTGAGTTCAATGCCATATTCTTCAATCATCAGGCGGTCTACCTCAATCATTTGCTGGGTGGTGATGGCTGGGATCGAGGTCATTGGCAGGCTTTGATGGCGTCAAGTAGCGCTTCGTATTCTTCGCGGCAATTCATGCACCGGTCAAGGTGAGCCTGCACCAGCGGCATGGCTTCGGCGGGTTTTTTGCCTTGTAATTCAAGTTCGACAAACCTATCAATTTCGTTGAAGCACTCATCGCAGCCGATTTCATGCGGGGCGGTCGTGGCGATGGAGCGCACCATCTTTTTAAGTACATCGAGTTTTAGTTCCATACTTGCTCTCCGTTGTTTCGACGCAACAGGTTGGCGGGTTCTTAGATGCTACCGAAAGCAGCTAATAAATCATCGGCGCTGAGGCCCTCGGCTTCGATTTCTTCTTTTAGCCGTTTGCGAGCGTCATGGATGAGTTTGTACAGCGCGTTGCGGTTCGTGCCCATTTGCCGGGCGGCTTCTTCGAGCGGCAGCCCACCCGACATGACGATTATCATCGCCTGGCGCTGTTTCTCGGTGAGCTTTTCCTGGATGAGACGCAATACCATTTCGAGGATATTGCGCTGGGTTACGCTCATTTCGGGGTTGGCTCCGGGGTCGGTGAGCACAGCCGGGGTGTAGTCGATACCGCTGTCTTCGGGGTATAAATCTTGTATGGAAATATCTTGCCAGCGTTTGCGGCGCAACTCCGAATAAGCCACTCGCACAGCGATTTTCTGCGCCCAGGTGGTCAGTTTGCTTTCGCCGCGGAATGTATCTAAATTGTTGAGAATTTTGAGCAAGGCTTCTTGTGCAAAATCTTCAACCAGGGTATCAATATCGCCGCGCAGCCGCGTAGAAAGCGAGTATGATAGCCCGCGTATAAGCACGACGCGCAAGTCGGTGATGGCTTGCTGGTTTTCTGGCCCGCGTAAATCGGCAAGCCATTCGGCATTGGTTCGTTCAGGCATAGGGTTATTTATCTCCTGGTGATTCGTCAGAATGAACCCGATGCCCGTGATTATAGCACGCCACTATTTTTCTGAAGAAGCCAGGAATGCAGAATTTGGTAGTGGCTTCTGATGTTAAGTAGATTTTGGAAAGAACTTTGAAAAAGACTTTCGAAAAATAGGGGTGTGTGGGGCGCTCTGCGCCCCACACACCCCTATTTTTCGGCAATTTCTTACGGCGCGGCGGAAGCCATATTAAAGCTACTTTCCAACAATCACTTAAGTGTTACTTTGGAAAATCGTCTCACAATTTACCGCAGAGTGCGCCGAGAACGCTGAGAAAAGCATTTTATGTGACAAAGCTCTGCGCGGTTATTTTTGCCAGCAACACTCTACGAGGGGAACCACCTATTTTTTGTGGTGAAGAAAAGGGATTTTTAATTCTCAAGCGAGCGCAAGGTTTCACCGGGTACAAAGGCCGCCCATGCAAACCAGAATGTATCGTGATGGCTGATGGCGTGAAGGCTTTTTCCGGTAAGAGGCCCGTCGATAGCCTGACCGAAAATATCCCAGGTGGAATTGGTGTTGTTGTCTGTGAACGTACCGTCTTCATTGGCGCTAAAGGTGAGCAATTCGCCTTCCAATTCGGCGCTGAACACACCCGTAGAGCCAATGTCGTTGCCTTCGGCGATGGTGGCTGTATCGAGTGCAGAGGCGGCGCCCGCTTTCCAGAACACGACCAGAGGAAGTTCGCTCAAGGTATCATTGATGACGAGTTCTTCACGGATGCGCAAATAGGGGTACGCTACAGCTTCGCCGCTTTCTAGCCAGATGCCCACAACGCGATCCATGGGGCGTAGCTGGTCGTCAACTTCACCGGTAAACAAAAAAGGATACGCTGAAACATTATCATATCCCACATAGGGATTTTGCCCATAAGAGCGGCTGAAACCGGTGTCCTGCGAGAGTACCTGTCCCTGCGGGTACGCGGCCTTGAAATCTTCCCAGGCGATGATGGATGCGGGAATTGGTGTCAGACGGCTGCCAGTGAGTTCCCCGACAATCGCTTCGCCGCTGAACTGCTGCCACCAGCTTTGGGTTTGACGGTCGTACATCACCAGATCGCTGTTGCGCAGGTTCCCTGAAGTGCCAAAGGTAAGGATTTCGCCATCCATCTCCGGACGCTCAAAAACCAGCGCGGTATTGCATAAGGGGCAAAATGTAACCGTCACCGGCAATCCGGCCACTTCGTCGTTGACAATTTCATGCCAGGTTAGAATCTGTAGCGGGTAAGCACGCGCCTCGCCATTCAGCACGAGGCCAATCACCGGCTCGCGGTTTTCGAGCCAGCTATCGGCTGAGGTAATTTCTTCGAAGCGCGGCGCGTCAATTGGCGGTATGCCATCGGGGGGCGGCCCGCCAGAGAAAATTTCGCTGTAGTCAATGCTGTGCTGGCAAAAATCGGTACTCCAATAGGTTGTATTGAACGCAGGCGTTGCTCCATCAAAGGGATCATCACACGCGTGTGTATTTTGAGTTGAGTTGCTCAAGGGTGTAGCCGTTGGGGAAATAGCTTCGATTGAATCTTGAGGGATTTCAGCCTGGGCCAGAGCCGGGCTGCACGCGGCAAGCGCGGCGCCAGCGAGAAGCAGAGAAAATACTATTGAGATGCGGGGCATACCAACCTCCATTGGGAATACGGATAAACTTATACCCAATGGACGGTTTTGATATTAAAGCTCTTACCTACGCGTGTTTTTTACATCCAGCCAGCGAGTTGTGTTTGATGGCTGGATGTGATCTGTTCCCCTGTGGTTGCATCTGTATAACGCCAGATGGGCGTCACCTGTAGTTCGAGCGCATTATTCTCCGCCCACTGCGCCAGGGCTAGCAACTCCTTCAATCCGATCTGCATGGCTTCGGATTCTTTGGGACCGAAACGATACGTTAGCAGATAGGGATACTTACCTTCAAGCGCGGCCAGGATATGCTCCACGGCGCGGCGGATCTCGCTCGCGGTGGGTTGCTGGTCAAGATGTTCCAGCAATCACCGGCCCTGATTTTGGGAAGTTCTCTTTACCAAAAATTTCAATGCGGAAGAAAATGGCGAAAACTACCCTGCCCAAAACTCGCAAAATCCCTCGCATGATCTGGTTGCGGGGATATTTCAAGTTAAAGGTGGTGGTTTGACTCATTTATAGGTAGTTTTTGCATCCGGCGGAAAGGGGCTGTTGCCGCGCTTGAAGTGGAAGCCTGCCGCTCCGGCATGTCCGCCGCCGCCAAAACGTTGCGCGATCTTAGCGACATCGATTTCTTTGGAGTAAAGTGAAACGAAAGTGAATAATTCGCCATCCAGAAAATTATCGATATAGCAATAGGCGATTTCGTAGCCGTGGTTGCGAATATGTTCCCCCAGATCGCCTGAGCCACGCTGGTTGATCGCCAACGTGCGATAGCCTTCAAAAGTGACCGGGTATCCATAACGCGATGTAGAACCCTGAATGCCGCGCAGACGCGCCTCGCGCAGAATGCTGCCATGCTGAGTGATCTCTTCAACCAGCGCCGTGTCATCCGCAAGCAGCATATTCCACAAGCGGTCATTATGAGGATTGGTGTTGAGCTGAAAGAGACCTTCGTTGAAAGAACCCGTGTCGGGGTGTGCCCAGCGCCAAATATCGCGGTCTCCGATGAGTAGAATTGCCTGGGGAATCGCCTGGTCGGGGAAGTAGTATTTCCAGGTGAGCACGCAGGCGGCATCATCGGTATTGCGTGTCCCCGGCCAGTCTGCGCTGATGTCGGCTAATTCCTGTATGGCTGTTTTGTGGTGATCGATCCAGCAGATTTGATGGTAATTTGCCAGCCGTTCCATATCTTCGCGCGGTAGCGAAAAATCGACGATCACAATATGTTTGGCAACCAGTATTTCTTCCAGCGGCAGCGAGTCGCCGTATTTCATCTCGCAGAGAGCAATATCGGGACCAAGGGCTTTGCGCACAATGGCGGCTGAGGCGCGGCCATCGGCATCGTTGTGATAAAGACAGAGGGTTGTCATAGGTGCGCGGGTATTGTTATAGTTCAGAGGGTTCGGCAGATATTATCCGCCAAAACCCGTCATGAGCGGAATCGGTGTAAAGACAAGCACAAAGATAATTAATCCAAGCACGGCCATATATTTTCGACGCCGGTCAAGTTGGGTGATTTGGTCTAAGGGTTCGGCATGTACGCGGCCGAGAATAAAGATCAGGACTGCCCATAGCCACCAACCTTGCCAGATTAGCCCCAGGAGCAACAGCGTGCCGAGAATATATGGGAGCAGGCGTGTGGCGCGTTTGCCAAACAGTACGTAAATGAGATGGCCGCCGTCCAATTGCCCGGCGGGGATCAAATTCAACGCGGTTACCAGCAAACCGGCCCAGCCAGCCCAGGCATAATCATTGAGCAGGATGTCGGTGCCGCCAAGTGGGGATGGGTAGCCAGTGAAGAAGTAGCGTATCCAATAAATGATGGGGTGCAGCGCCCCAAAGCTGACCGGTTCTGGCAGCCATAAACCAGTAGCCGCGTATTTTGCCAAAAGGTATAGAAGCGAATTGCCTTCCAACAACATTCCATCAGGGAATTGGGCGGGCAAGGGATGTACTTCAGATGTGAACAGGCCATACATCAGGATTGGTACGGCAACCACAAATCCGGCTAATGGTCCGGCGATGCCAATATCGAGCAAAATGCGTTTATTTCGGGGTGGTTCTTTCAGTTGGATGAAAGCCCCCATGGTGCCGAAGAGACTCAATGGGAAGGGAATAAAATAGGGCAGAGTGACATTGGTCTTGTGGTAGCGCGCGGCCAAATAATGCCCGAATTCGTGCGCCAGCAAGATGCCCAGCATACTGGCTGCAAATGGAACGCCGCTCAATAAATTACTAAAAATGTGTTTCATCAAGATGATGGGATCATCTGAAACTGGCCCCTCATACCCATATAGCGTACCGGCGATGAGAACACTCACTACAGTCAGCAAGAATAACCCCAGGTTAATCCACGGATTGGATTTTTTGGTGTTTGCAACACTCTCCATGAGGTAGATCACATGTTTATCATCTTCGTTGCGGAAGATAGGCGTAATGTCTTTTGGCTTTAAGGCTTGGGCGAGCTGATCGAAAGCATCTACGGAATCGATCAACAACTGGCCGCGAAACCGCGCCAGATAACCTTGCTTGGAACTGCCCCAGGTGGTGTCGTCAATGCGCAAGACGCGCCCCACCAGACGGCTGAAAAGCACTTCGTGGGTTGGGGATTCTGTTTCGTTTAGAGACATCATAAGGATAGGCGGGAATGGATGGGAGTCGAACCCACCGCGGCCCGCAACGCGACCCGCCACCGATTTTGAAGACCGAGGAGCCCACCGGGACTCAACCACTCCCAAATTTGAAATATGCGCCCGATTATACCTCAGTTCAAAAATCGTCCAGTAGCTGATCGCCCGCATCGCCAGGGCAATTGCATCTAAATAGATTTTTAGTGAAATTTTCACCGCGAAGACGCGAAGATCGCAAAGTTTTTTGAAAAATGAATACTTGCTTGATGAATAATGGTTCTTTTCAGTTCAATTGTGCGCATATTTTTGCGTGCTTGCCCTTTTTTCTTCGCGTTCTTTGCGCCTTTGCGGTTTAAAAATAAGATGCGATTGCCC
>JACKQG010006257.1_pt1 | contig 12688 bp, 8 predicted proteins | sample 8237621 | NCBI WGS metagenome assembly JACKQG01 (sample SAMN15677084, study PRJNA649215) | marine metagenome | biome: marine; feature: Black Sea; material: saline water; isolation source: suspended particulate matter (SPM) from the Black Sea western gyre | collected 2013-06-09/2013-06-10 | depth...
GGGATGGGCTTATCCGTCTCGTCGGTAATCATCCCTGAAAGCACAGCACGATTGGGTGGTAAGAACACCACCCGCATTGCAAGGTCCCATGTCCCGGTTCCGTTAAATACCTTGACGAGACAACGGTTGTCACCCGCTTTCAGGCTCGCTTCAAACACATCCTCATCAAGGGTGAGACTACGGAAAGCTGGGTTGTGATGCACCTGTTCACCATTTATCCATACAGCAACACCATCATCACTCCCCAGACAGATTTGAGTCTCACCCGCGGTCTCGCTTCTCAGAACACAGAAGGCATAAGCGGTCGCATGTTCGTGCTCCGCAACGGCATAGAGTAACTCTATGATGTCTGTTTTGGACTTGTAATGTTTCCACGTCAGGGTTGTCCCATCTGCTGTGGTGACAATATCGCCCTCCTTGGGTTCGATGTTCGCCTCGCCGCCCATGTCGGCCAGGAAATCTGTATCCAGATCATCAGGAAAGAACGGGCCAAGCACGAGCCAATCGGTGATGTATGCCTCGTCAACAATATGGGTTGATGATTTTACGTCGCTTCCCTTAGCAATTTGGGACAAATCGTCAGTGTGTCCGTGCTTATCGGAACGGGTATTCATATCCAGTTTAGGAGACTTACGTTTCAGCATCCAAAACTCCTCCTGCTCTGATGTTGTAGTCATTTACAAACATCTAATTTTTGAAACATATCATCAAGCGGAAAACGTAACCATCAAGTTTTTTATCGGTAGGGTAGCCAAACTACCCTTTTTGACCGCCATTATTTTATCACGGTCGATCCTCTCAATCAAGCAGAAAAAGTCGAATTTTAGGTTGACCAGAGAGAGAAAATGTGTTAAAATTCGGACTGACAAATTTAATTTTGGCATTACTGTAAAACTATCTCAATTATCTCAATACTGGAGACAAAACTATGAATACGGAAATGACGTCAGAGAAAGAGAATCCTGCTAAGGATTGGATTTCCTACCGTCCGGAAATCAAGATTTTGGACTGTACTCTTCGCGACGGGGGACTAATGAACGACCATCAATTTGATGATGAAACCGTGAAAGCAGTATACATGGCTTGCGTCGAGTCCGGCATCGACTACATGGAAGTAGGATACAAGGCTTCCAAACGCCTCTTTGCACCGGCGGAATACGGTACATGTAAGTTTTGTTCCGAGGAGGATATTCGGCGCATCATCGGCGAAAACGATACATCGTTAAAACTCTCGGCTATGGCAGATGCTGAAAAGACTGATTATCGCGAGGACATCTTGCCCCGCGAACAGAGCGTGCTGGATATGATTAGAATTGCTACTTACATTCATCAGATACCCGTGGCATTAGATATGATTAAAGATGCTCACGACAAAGGTTATGAAACCACCGTCAACTTAATGGCTGTTTCAGTTGTTCCAGAGCGGGAATTGGATGAAGGGCTGGAACTCATGGCGAATTCGGAAGTGGATGCCATCTATCTTGTGGACAGCTTTGGCTCTCTCTACAGTGAACAGGTTCGTTATCTCATGAAGAAGTACCTCCAGATAGCGGAACCACGCGGTAAGATTGTCGCGATGCACGCCCACAACAATCAGCAGTTAGCATACGCCAACACCATTGAGGCAATCATCATGGGAGCAAACATGCTGGACGGGAGTATGGCTGGACTCGGTCGTGGTGCTGGCAATTGCCCCATCGAATTGTTGATTGGCTTCCTGCACAATCCTAAGTTCCACCTCAGACCTGTCCTTCAATGCATTCAGCAACATATTGAGCCGCTACGAGAGAAGCTTCTCTGGGGATATGACATTCCTTATATGATTACGGGTCTTCTGAACGAGCATCCGCGTTCTGCTATGCAGTTTAACAGCAGCGAAGATCGAGGCAATATTGTCAAGTTTTTCGATTCGATGACAGAAAAAGAGTAAATGGAAAGTAATTTCCTTTTCGTCGAGATTGGAATCTCGACCTACGATACTATTTAAAGCGAGCTTTTGTAGGTCGATTTTCCAAAATCGACTTCATAATTACCTACGTTTTCTAACAATACTTTTTATAGATTGGACGAAATAATCAATCTCTTCCTCTGTATTAAAATATCCTAATCCGATTCTAAGCGTGCCGCGCTCGATAGTTCCGATAGTTCGGTGAGCGCAGGGAGCACAGTGAAGTCCTGTTCGGACCATAATGCCGTAGGTTTCGTCCAACGTATAACCTATCTCTTCAGGCGCATAATCTGCGACGTTTATTGATACCACACCTACCTGTTTCGCGGCATTTTTGGGTCCGTATATCTCTATCTCTGGAATTTCGGAAAGTTTTTGGATAAGATGCTGAGTTAAGGTAATCTCCTTAACTCGAATTTTTTCGACGCCTTCGGAGAGAATGAAGGAAACTCCTGCACCCAATCCCACCAGCCCAGGCGTATTCAGAGTACCCGCCTCGTATCTGTCGGGCAAATTAGCAGGCTGAGTTTCAAGAATAGATTCGCCGCCTGTGCCGCCTTCCTTTAGTGGTTCCAGTTTGATACCTTCACGAATGTAAAGTCCACCGGTGCCCTGCGGCCCGAGCAACCCCTTGTGCCCAGTAAAAGCCAGCATGTCAATGTTTAGTTCCTCGACATCAATCGGATAGACACCCGCCGTCTGCGCGGTATCAACTAAAAGCGGTATTTTTTGCTCTCTGGTAATTTGCCCGATTGCTTTTATCGGCATTATCGTTCCAACAACATTGGAAGCATGTAGCAACACAACTAATTTTGTATTGGGTTTGATGACATCGGCTAAATTTTGAATATTTAATGCGCCATCTGAATTGCATTGAACCGGTGTAATTTCTATTTCTCGCTCGCATTGCAACCGTTTAAGCGGACGCCATACAGCGTTATGCTCCATACTTGTTGTGACAACATGAGAGCTCGGTTTCAACAATCCCTTTAATGCCAGATTCAGTGAATCAGTCGCATTAGCTGTAAATATGATTCGAGAAACATCTCTTACTCCAAACAAATTCGCGATTTTCCGTCTCGTTTCGTATATCATCCTATCGGCTTCCAGCGCCTTTCGGTATGCCCCGCGTCCCGAACTTGCGCCTATATCTTTCATGAACTTATATACGGTTTCATATACCGATTCTGGTTTGGGATATGAAGTAGCTGCGTTGTCAAAGTAGATTTCCGGCATTTTTCTAGATTATTCCTTCCTTTTTTTCTTCAGATTAAAAATGAATTGATATCTCTTCAAAAGGATGTTACATTAAACGAATTACGGATTACGAACTACGAATTGTTAAATTGGAATAGCTTGTTCCGATAAGCGGATGAAATTACCATGAATCAGTTAGCGGCAGAAATACTTATGAATCCTCCGGAACAAGGATTTTTGACCATATCAAATGCGCTTCAATGGCGATTGCAATACAAGAGAATAACAGAATTAACAGAAAATGTCGAGGGGATAATTCCAATAATTCATAAAGTGGGGGATTAGTCAGGTGGAAAATGCTATTCAAAGTATTCAAGCTACCACAATTGATTTCTTAATTGAAAAGCTGAATAACATAAATAATTACCGTGATGCTAATAAAGTGCTACTTCATCTGTCTGGTATTGAGACTTTTTTGAGAAATCAAAAAGAGTTTTTAGACTTTCTAAATATTCTTAAATCAAAATTTATGATTCGTGAAAAAAAAGATCGAAGAGAATATGGAGATTTTCAGACCCCTTCTAAATTAACTGACTTTATATGCTCATATTTGGCTAACGAAGGCATTTCACCAGATATAATGATTGAACCAACTTTTGGTCAAGGGTCTTTTCTTGTCTCTGCTTTAAAATATTTCCCCAAATTAAAAAAAATCTATGGAGTAGAAATTCATGAACCATATTATTGGCAATCAAAATTTATCCTACTTGAAATATTTATCCAAAATCCTCAATTAAATAAGCCGAGAATTTTTCTTTATCTTGATGATGTTTTTAACTTCAATTTTAAAGAAATTGAAATCACAATTGAAAACTCGAATATTTTAGTATTAGGTAACCCTCCCTGGGTTACTAATTCTGAACTGGGTAGCTTAAACTCAAAAAATCTACCTCAAAAGAGTAATTTTAAGTCTTTTAATGGGTTGGAAGCCATAACTGGCAAAGGCAATTTCGATATATGTGAATACATTATTTTGATGATGCTCAATTCATTTTCAAAATATAATGGTCATTTGGCGATGCTGGCAAAAAACTCTGTTATCAAAAATTTGATATACGACTTACCATCGGCAAATTATAAAATTAATGATTTAATAGCGCTAAAGATAGATGCAAAGAAATTTTTTAATGCGTCAGTTGAAGCTTCATTATTTCAATGTAGTTTTAGAACTAATAAATCGTCTTTTATCTGTAGAGTTTCTTCGCTTCCTTCACCAACTTCAGTTGAACAAGAATTTGGATGGATTGGAGATAAATTTGTTTCGAATGTAACTCTTTACAAAATGATTAGAAATTATGACGGTAATTCACCCTATGTTTGGAGACAGGGCATTAAACATGATTGTGCCAAAATAATGGAATTACAATCATTAGATGGCAAATATTTGAATGGATTCAAAAAGGAATTGGAATTGGAAGAAGAGTTGATATACGGTTTGGTAAAAAGTTCAGACTTAGATTCCCCAGTCATAAGAAAACCCAAAAGGTATGTAATCGTAACACAAAAACGAGTTGGTGAAAACACATCATATTTAGCGGATAGATTTCCGAAAGTCCATCACTATCTAACAGAAAACAAAAAATTTTTTGAACAAAGAAAATCTAGTATTTATAAACACAAACCGCCTTTTTCAATATTCGGCATCGGTGATTATTCTTTCAAACCTTATAAGGTAGCGATATCTGGTCTTTATAAACGCTCTACTTTTTCTTTAATATTGCCTGAAAACAACAAACCGGTGATGTTAGATGATACATGCTACTTTTTAGGGTTTGATAATATTTCTGAAGCACTCATTGTCTGGGCAATTCTTAATAGTAAATATGTTCAACAATTACTTGCTTCGTTAGCTTTCCTTGACGCCAAGAGACCATACACGAAAGCTCTCTTAATGCGAATTAGTTTAGAAAATATAGCTAACGATATTACTTTCGATGAAATTATAACCCAAATCGAGTCTTTGGATATGAATACGCCGGTTATTACCAAAGATAATTGGGATGTTTTTCTTGAGAAAATAAGGAAAGAGGACTTAACGGAAAAACAACTGTCGTTATTTGAAATTGAATAAACCTACCTATTGAAAATCTTCAATTAATTTCCCACCAACCATAGTAAGTACAATCTCTGCTTTTTTTATATCCTCCGGTTCTATTGAAAAGATATCCTCTGATAGCACAACCAAATCAGCACATTTTTCCACTTCTATTGACCCTTTGATATTCTCCTCGAATGCGGCATAAGCGGCGTCGATTGTATAGGCTCGAACTGCCTCTTCAACAGAAATTTTCTGTTTTGGAAACCAGCCATCGGGATTTTTGCCATCCGTAGTTTGCCTGGTAACCGCGGCATATATTCCCAGTAACGGGTCTAATGGCGCGACAGGCCAGTCTGAGCCAAAAGCGAGTTTGACCTTGTGGTCGATAAAGGTGCGAAAAGCGTAAGTCGTCTGAGAACGTTTGCGCCCAATGGCTATAAGCACCCAGCGTCCATCGTCGATGGCATGGTAAGGCTGAACTGAAGCGATTACATCAAGTTCCGCGAAACGTTCAAAATCTTCCGGATGAATATGTTGCGCATGTTCGATTCGAAGTCGTCTGTCTCGTCTGCCATGTTTTTGTACAATACGTCGGTAGATTTCCAGCATTAAATGATTCGCTTCATCACCAATGGCATGGACAGATAATTGAAGTCCAGCTTTATCAGCGTCCAAAGCGAGTGATTCCAATTTGCCTTCTAATATTGTTGTACTCCATATCCCACAGGTGTCAGGCGCGTCGCTGTATGGTTCAAAAAATTTGGCTGTTTTTGCACCCAACGAACCATCGGCAAATCCTTTCACACCGTCCAGGCGTAGCCAGTCATTTCCCAATCCGTGTTCCGCGATATATTCTGATTGCTTCTCCCAATTTGATAGTGAAGTTCGCGCGCAAATACGCGTTATCAATTCATCCTGTTTCAAAGCTCTCTCGTGTATATTTAGAACATCGTCTAACTGCGTGCAATCCTGAACGCTTGTCACTCCACACCGCGCAGCTTCCTTCATGGCTGCGCGTAACGCATTCAAATTATCTTGCTTTGTTGGATTCGGTATGACCGCGCCAACTAAACCCATCGCCGTTTCTTTGAGTATTCCCGTTGGCTCATTTGTTTTTTTGTCGCGAACGATAAGACCACCTTGAGGGTCAGGAGTATCTTTTGTAATCCCTGCTAGCTTCAATGCCAGGCTATTTGCCAATCCCAGATGATGGTCAATCCGCGCTATAAAGACAGGATTTTCCTGTGTATGTTTATCAATCCAATCCCGACATGGCAATTGACCACTTGGCCATGAAGTTTGGTCCCAGTTTCCGCCGGTTATCCATTGTCCAGGTATACATTTTTCCGCCCACAATTTGATACGCTGGATGAATTCCACTTCCGTCCGAACGTCTCGGAGGTTGATACTGAGCAGTTGTCGTCCGCCTGACAGAAAATGGACGTGGCAATCAATAAAGCCAGGCAAAACGAGTTTGCCATCAAGGTCAATGGTTTGGGTAGATGGACCAATAATTGTCTTCACATCGTCCGTAGACCCGACCATTTGGATTTTTCCATCACGGATGGCAACTCCCTCTGCCAAAGGTTGCTTAGGGTTTACTGTCCGTACTTTGCCGTTAAGTAAAACAATGCTATCTAAATTATGTGAATTCATTATTGATAACACCTTTCAAGTAAGTATCAAAAAGACGTTAAGCGTTGTAATTTATTATACCAACTCGTATCAACTTAAGACGAAGCGAACGCCGGTTGAGTAGGCTTGGCGCCGGGTTGAGTAGCCGAAGGCGTATCGAAACCAGAAGTGGAAAGCTGTATCGAAACCAAGTGAGCGATGATGAGATGCTTGCTCTCGTATCCGTTCGCTTGGTTTCGATACGTCCCGATTCTCCCGATACTCGGGACAGATCGGGACTACTCAACCAGCGCTCACTCATTCCGCTATTTGTTCAATCCGCAACTCCAAAGTTGATACATATGGCGTTGTAATTTATTATACCATACGAAAATAATGTTGACAAAGATTTAATTTCTTGATAAATTCTAAAGATGAATCTTGTGAATGCTTGTACGCTGTTAAATTTGTCTTGATAAAAAAAGATCATTTTGCACAAGATGTCGTGGATTTGCCAATCGCTGAGAACCAGCGACTTGGGTTGAGTAGCGAAGCAAAGCGTAGCGTATCGAAACCAGCCAGTTCGAAGCTGCGAAGCACATGACGAGCGGCCATGGTGCCGCTCCCGCTGGATTGGCAAATCCAGCGGAAATCAATCAGAACAAATTTAACAATGCACCAGGAGGAAATAATGCCACTAATAGTGCTTATTGGTGATTCAATTCGGATGGGCTATCAGCGATTCGTACAAGAGGAGCTCTGCGATGAAGCAGAAGTGTGGTGTCCAACGCAAAACGGTGGAACGAGCTCCAATGTGCTGGCTCATCTACAGGAGTGTTCGCTACGCTCACCAACGCCTTCGGCTTATGGGGTAATCTCTCGCAACCCGGATGTTGTTCACCTCAACTGCGGTCTCCACGACATAAAGAGAGAATTCGACGCGGAGAACAACAATGTTCCTATTCAGGAATACCGGAAAAATGTCGAGCAAATTCTTCGGACAATCAAAGAGAATATCCAAGCAAATGTTATCTGGGCGATGACCACACCCGTAAACGAGGAATGGCACCACGAGAGAAAAGGTTTTGACCGATTCGAATCGGATGTCGATGCCTACAATCGAGAAGCTATCCAAATCGCCGAAAAAGTGGGTGTGCGTATCAATAATCTCTATGAAGTTATAATGAAGTCAGAGCGAGATAAACTCTTAACTAAAGACGGTGTTCATTTCACTGAGGAAGGTTCCGAACTTCTTGGTCGCGCAGTAGCGGAGGCTGTCCGATCATGTCTGCCGGCAGGTTAGTAAGGTTCCTAACGGAGAGGTAGAGTAGGTTTCTTAAGCCTGCTGTTTGCAGATTGGGAAATCTGCACCACAATAAGATGAAATTTTTTCTACTTTTAAAGACCGGATTACATTCATTTAACAATGCGGTTCGATACGGAGGCGAGGCGCGGCGCAAGTGGATAGTGCAAATAGTTGGATTCTCAGTGATGATATTTGCGCTATTCTTTGCCGCGAATGCAGCATTTCGTTTTGCGGAAAGACTATTGGGGAAAGCATTTGAAGTACAGTTGCTTTCATTTATCAGTTTATTCATGTCTATCGGTATGGTCATGTTGTTGCGGGATGGAATGGAAGCATCAATGAAAATACTTTATGAGAGGGAAGATATCCCGTTGCTGATGTCATCTCCCATTACACCCGCGACGGTTTTCGGATATAAGTTACTACAGATTATTACAACCAATTTGTGGGGCTTGGCAATCTGGTTATTGCCTCCGTGGATTGCGCTGGCGCGCATCTTTCATCCGTGGTGGCCGTTTTATTTACTGCTGTTGCCGGCGTTGTTCTTATTTTTAGTTATCTTAGTTACCATTATCGCTACTATTATCATGGTTATCATCCGATTTTTCTCTTCCAGAAAAATAATGCTAATCGTGAAGATAGTAACGGGAACTGTGAGTTTTCTAATTGGGCTTGGCTTTGCATTGTTTTTCGTATGGGGAATCGGCAATATTCAAGATGTAGTAAATTTCCTTGCCAAGTTGCAAATGCCGATGGCGAGTTGGTATCCACACGTCTGGGTGGGCAATTTCCTCTCTAGTTTCTTGCCAGGCGTCGATATTAGTCCACTGCGATATGGATTACTTTTGCTCGCGGCAAGCATCGGATTGCCTGCTGTTGCTATATTCCTCGCGACACGAATCTATTACCGCAGTTGGGAACTTTTGCAAAGCGCTCAGACAATAACACGCAAGCGCCCGAATATTAAAACCGCCTCAATTAAATCATTTACACGCGGCAGGATGCGGGCTATCATTGTGAAAGACTTGCGGGTTCTAATGCACAACAGACAGCAAATCATGATGATAGTGATGTTAAGCGCTATCACTTTGCTAATCATATTGGGCGTCGTCGGTAAATCGGATGAAGCGCCTAAGGACATCATGGATACCGTAATGCCGCTTATGTTTGTGGTAATATTCTACAGCCTTATCATAAGTCTCGGGATGACATGGGGGGCATTTAAAAGCGAAGGCGATGCTTGGTGGATACTGCAATCAAATCCAATTCCTGCCTCAACGCTGTACAAAGCGAAACTGATATTTGGATTCGCCATTGCGCTATTGTATACTGAATTCTGGATGGCATTTGCAATGATGTTGATTCGTGTGCAAGTCAAAATTGGCCTCCCCGTCATGTGCGCCGCTGGTGTTCTCACAGCCGCGCTGGTCGCCATCAATTTGACCATAGGCAGTTTACCGTGGATGGCAGAAATCGGGCAATGGAAGAAATCACGCAATCCAACCGCCCGAATAGCGACTTACATTCTTTCTATGATTTTCGAGATTATTTTACTTATTGGACCAACTATCATTTTGTTCATAGCATGGGAAAGTGAAGATTTGCCTTTCTTTTCGCGGTTTCCAGGATATGTTGCTAAATTCACTGCTGTTGGGATTGTATTAGCATTATTTCTTGGAGTTTTTATAACGTCCTACGTGATTGGAAAGAGGAATTTATCGCGGTTGATTACGTTCAAAAACTAAGAAACCAAGTTTTGGGAAAAAACTCGGTTTCTATGTATCAAAGGAGGAAAATTAGAATGAAAATTACAAAAGTTGAAGCAATTGAACTTCGCCTGCCGAAGGTTGAGGAAATAACAGCAGCATCACAGGATACGTTGATTATCAAGATTCATACGGACGCTGGGATTGTCGGCATCGGAGAAGTGGATTCATCTCCGCGAGTCGCCAAGGCTGTTCTCGAAGCGCCGTTCAGTCATAACGTCGCCTCTGGCTTTTCAAGACTATTGATAGGAATGAATCCGCTGGATATCGAAGTCATTTACGACAAATTATACCAGGCAAGTTTCTACTATGGTCGGCGGGCGGTAGCCATCCATACACTCGGCGGAATTGATATGGCACTGTGGGATATTGCCGGAAAATATTACCAACAGCCGATTTATCAGTTGTTGGGTGGAGCATTTCACAAAGCATTTCGAGCGTATGCCAGTACCCTCTTCGGTCCCGATGGCAAAACGACACGCGAAATTGGCAAGAGATGGGTAGATGAAGGTTTTACAGCGGTGAAGTTCGGATGGGAGCCGATGGGGCAGAGTGAAAAATTAGACCTGGAGTTGGTAGAAGGAGGAAGGCAGGGCGTTGGAGACGAAAATGATTTGCTAATTGATGCCGGGTGTTGCTGGGATACCAAAACTGCTATTCGTCGCTCACAGCAATTTGAGAAATTTAATATATTCTGGCTCGAAGAACCACTTGCGCAGGACAATCTTGAGGGATACAGGCGCTTGAGCGAAGCCTCAAATATTCCAATCGCGTCGGGAGAGGGAGAAGCGGGAAGATATGCCTGGCGTGATCTAATCGAACGCGGCAAGATTGATATTGCACAAATTGACCTAGCGCGCAACGGATTTTCAGAATCGCGAAGGATTGGGGATATGGCTGAAGATTATGGTTTGCGCGTGGTTAATCACTGTTATAAGACAAATATCAGCATAGCCGCTTGTTTACATTGGCTTGCCACGCGCAAAACGGGTTTCATCTTTGAATACTCTGTTGACGAGGAGCCATTAAGACTTTATTTGACGAAACAATCATTGAAAGCTGTCAATGGCATCATCCAGGTTCCTGATGAACCGGGGCTTGGGGTTGACTTGAATGAAGAGATTGTATCTCGTTATCGCGTGTAAAACATCAAAATCTCGACCTACAAGAGAGGATATATTATGAATGAAAGATTAACAAAATACAAAGAGCAAGCTTATGCTCGAGGAGCAGGAGAAAGGAAAAGCCCCAAGGAAGCGAATTGGACGAAGGCCTTTTTTGAGCTTTACGCCGATTTGCCCTTGGCAGAACGGCAAGCGAGAAGTTTTGCCTATGCTTTAGAAAATGAGCCGGTGTATATTCACCCATTTACACAGATAGCCGGTCAAACATATCAAGCCTGCTCAGGAGCAGGTTGCCCTGAACTTAGTGGAAGCTCGTTAGACCCGCGCTGGAGCGATTATGCGGTTACTCCAGCGGCTGCTAAAAGAGTAAGAGAATGTTTGCCCGAGAATGAACTTTACGCCCGTTATTTTTGCGATGGCGCATCCCCTGGGCATATCTGTTGGGATTTTGGGAGGATATTGGAATTGGGTGCTGCTGGAATGATAGATATCTGCTTGGGAGCGAAGGAAAAAACGCTTGGGTTGAGTAGCTTGCGTATCGAAACCAATGACCCGAAATCTCATGAATTTTATTCCTGCGTAGAGATTGCTCTGAACGGTTTGATAAATTGGTCTGAATGTCATGTCAAAAAACTAAGGGAAGCCGCGCGGGAAGAATCAGACGAAGTTAGAAAGCAAGAACTTTTGGACATGGCGGAGATTTGCGCGCGTGTTCCAAAATATCCGGCTACCAACTTCAGAGAAGCAGTACAGGGTTTTCTCTTCCAGCATTTAGCAGTCATGTTTGAAAATCCATTCGGTGGGAATGGTCCCGGTCGTTTGGACTACTATCTGTGGCCGTATCTCAAAGCTGATTTAGAAGCCGGACAAACGACGCTTGACAAAGCGAAAGAAGTGATAACGGAACTACTCATAAAGTTACATGAGCGCATCGCCCCGGCAGACGGTTGGGTGGAAGCGCTTCCAGTTGGCGGTAGAAATAAAGATGGTAGTTCGGCTATCACCCCACTTTCCAACATCATTCTTGAAGTTATTACCGAACTAAAACAGACTCATCCGGCGGTATACGTGCGTTTACACGATGATGCTCCGGAAGATTTCCTCGATCTGACAGTTAAATATGTGCTTGAAAGTGAAAATCGCGCTCAGATCTATGGCGATGACCCAATGATTGCCGCGCTTCATGCTGATGGTGTAAAAATAGAAGATGCTCGCCATTGGACAGCCGGCGGTTGCATGGAAGTCTCGCCGCAGGGATGTAATTGTGACTTACTATTTGCGTTTGCTCACAATGTTGCTCGAACTTTTGAGATTATAATTAACGGCGGATGCCTCTTACAAACAGGTGAAAAAGCCATACCGCATTCAAAGACGCTTGCCGATTACGAGACTTTTGAAGAACTGTATTCGGATTTTGCAGAGGAACTCAATCGCGAGCTGAACATCCTTCTGAAGCGTCTTGATCTCTATCTGGAATGCTACGCCAAATATCGTCCCTCTTTTCTTATGTCAAGCATGACGCATGATTGTCTGGAACGTGGACGGACTATCAATGACGGCGGGGCAAGATACACGGACTACGGCGGAAGCGGGGTAGGAATTCCCAATGTAGGCGATAGCCTCTATGCAATCAAA
>JACKQG010006259.1_pt1 | contig 12684 bp, 3 predicted proteins | sample 8237621 | NCBI WGS metagenome assembly JACKQG01 (sample SAMN15677084, study PRJNA649215) | marine metagenome | biome: marine; feature: Black Sea; material: saline water; isolation source: suspended particulate matter (SPM) from the Black Sea western gyre | collected 2013-06-09/2013-06-10 | depth...
TCGTTCTGATCCATTACGAGGGCAACACGTCGTCCGAGCGGAAAGACCTGCCTCACGGAGTGGTTCAAACCGTGTGCGAGCATATCATCCGCGCAGGCTGCGTACCGATCATCCTCGACTGGGACAACCGCAGCCCGCTGCCCGACGGCAAACGCATCCACAACCCGCGCGTTGATCTGGAACTCTGGGATGGCATGGGCACCGGGGATGCGGCCGTGCTGGCAGCGCTCACCGAACTCTCGACCCTCATGGTCGGTGTCGATAGCGGACCGCTGCACGTGGCCGGAGCCACTTCGACACCCACGATCGCCGTATGGACCGGCCACCACCCGCTCCACTACATGGCTCTGGCCGACAACATGACTCACCTGGTGCCGGAGAACCACCGGGAGCTGCTTCGCGGGAACCAGGACGTGGGCGAGGCGTATTTCCGCGACCACTACCGGTACCAAACGTACACCGATCTCGAAGACGCGCTGGTCGCCGCGGTCGAGCAGCGTCTCAAAGATACCACGGGCGCCCTTGTCTACACACGCGATTTCTGGATCCGCAGCAACAACGCCCAGCAGGATCTGGTCGTCGTCAAGGACATCGCCGAGGACGACTCTTACCATGTCGCCGAGTTGCCTATGCCGCGGCCGGTTGTAGTGGACGTTGGGGCGCACATCGGTTGTTTCAGCAAGAGAGTCCACGAGCGGAATCCCCTGGCCCAGATCATTGCGGTGGAATGCTGCCCGGAGAACATCCCCGCATTGAAGAAGAACATTGGCGGGTTTGCCACCGTGATACAGGCTGCCGTGACGTATGAGAAGGACCTGACGCTGTTGAACGCCGTGTATCCGGGCTGCGTGACCACCGGGGGCAGCGTCGTCCTACCTCGCTCGGTCCTAGAGCAGCGTGTGGGGAAGGACGGCCTGCAGGAACAACCGCTGAACGTGGCGAACCAGCCGTATTGGGCTGATTTCCGACGCGTCACGTCGCTGACCGTCGAAGACATCCTCCAGTCGAACGGCCTGGATCACATCGACATCTTGAAGCTCGATTGCGAGGGGAGTGAGTTCTCGATTCTCGAAGGTACAACGAGCCTGGATCGAATCGGCCTGATCGTGGGCGAGTACCACGGTAAAGAGCGCTTTCTCAAGCTCGTTGCGGAACGGTTCGTCGACTGGAAGCTGCGCATACTCAAGGACGGCGAGTTGGGCACATTTTGGCTGCAGAATCCTCAGTTGGAAGCCACGACGGGTTTCCATGAACTGGGGGCTGGCTCCGATCACGACGATCGGTGTCTGTCCCCATTTCGCATTCCGCTCGCTTTTGCCGATCCATCGAATCGCGAACCGGTGAGCTTGCCTGTTCACGTTTTCAACGGATCGCGAGGGGACACTTCTCTGCCGCCGCTGTTGATCGCCGCGCTGCGCAACGATGATGGTCCACGTTACGACCTGTTGTTGATGGACCAACGAGCGGTCATCGCTCGTTACGAACACCCCGAGGGTTGGCTGCGCGGTTTTGCCCGGCTGAATGGGAAGCTGTGGACGATCGATTCGAAGGGCGCACTGTACACCGTCGAACGGGCTGGCAGCTCAGTTCAGTTGCAGAAGGTCTCCACCTCGCCACTTGCCCTGGAAGCGCACGACCTGACCGTCATCGGCCGTAAACTCGTCACCGCCGGGTCGACGCACAATACAATCGTTCTCTACGACCCCCAGTCGAATCGCTGGGAAGCCAAACGTCCCTGGATGAGCGAAACGGGGACTGGCTCCAATCAGGACGATTGGTGCCTGTCCCCCTTTCGCGGCCCGCCCGACCCCGATCAGGACGCTCAGCCCCTCTCCCCTTCTCACGGCGATGAGCAATCCCCCGATGACGGCGATCAACATCACCTCAATTCCATCATCCACGACGGCGAGAAATTCATCCTCAGCATGTTCTCGTCCGACCCCAAGCCTGCTGGCGTTCGCTGGCGTGACAGCAAGCTGGACGAAGGTCTGATCGTCCGCTGGGGAGCGGACGGATTCGACGATGAGCCGTTGGCGACGGGCCTGTATGTTCCGCACTCGCTGCGCATTCATGACTCTCACGTGTGGTGGTGCGAATCGTTTCGGGCGCGCGTTTGTCGCGACGATGGTTGGCGCAGTCCGCCGTGGGGCGGTTTTGCCCGGGGCCTTCGCTTTGTGAACGGCCAATGCCTGGTGGGACTCAGCAGGTCGCGCGTGGCCCCCAACCCGACGCTGGACGTCTGTGGCGTCTGCTTGTTCGATCCGCGCGATCCCGTCTCGCACGAAATCGTTCCGCTCGAAGAACCCTATTTCGAGATCTACGACATTATTCCTGTTGAGGAGCTACGCAAGTGATCCCGCCTTGCCAAAGGAGAGTCTTCATGAAGCCGCGTCTGCCAGATCGGGAAGCCCTCGGCGCGGTAAAAGTCCTGGTCGTGGGCGATGTGATTCTCGATCGCTACACCTGGGGCGATGCGGGGCGTGTGAGTCCCGAAGCACCGGTCCTGGTGCTGCGGGCACAGGACGAAGAAGTTCGACTGGGAGGCGCGGCAAGCGTGGCATGTTTGTTGCGCTACCTGGAGGCCCGTGTGACGCTTGCGGGTGTCGTCGGCGGCGATCCAAGTGGCCGGACCGTGCGAAGATTGCTTGAAGAGATCGACCTGGATACGGATCTCCTTCTCAATGACACCGATCGCTGCACTACAACCAAGGAGCGATTCGTGGGACGCGCCGCCGGCCGGCACCCCCATCAAATCCTGCGCGTAGACCGTGAGTCGACGAAACCTCTTGAGAAACACATTGAAGAGAAGCTAACAACCGCGATCACCGAACAACTGGACGGGCATCAAGCGGTGTTGGTTTCCGACTACGCCAAGGGCGTCTGCACGCCCCGATTACTCGGCAGCGTCATCGGAAAAGCAAGAGAACGCGGTGTCCCCGTGCTGGTCGATCCGGCTCGCATTACCGACTACGGGCGATATCACGGTGCCTCCATTCTGACACCCAATCGAGCCGAAGCGGAAGGGGCAACCGGTTTGTCTATCGCTGGCCCCTCCGAGGCCTTTGCGGCTGGGGAAGAACTGCTCCGCACGCTCGAACTGGACGCCGTGTTTCTCACGCTCGACAAAGACGGCATCGCGGTTATCGCCAAGGACCAAGACCCGGAGATCGTTCCGACGCGCGAGCGCGAGGTGTACGACATCACCGGCGCCGGCGACATGGTACTGGCCATGACGGGGCTCTGCCATGCGGCCGGCTTCCCCTTCACCGAAACGGCTGTTTTGGCAAACGTGGCCGCCGGCCTGGAAATTGAACGTCTTGGCGTGACGCCGGTCACACGGAAAGAGATCCTCGCTGAATTCGAAAAGCGGGAGGAAACGGGGACTGGCTCCGATCACGACGATCGGTGCCTGTCCCCTTTTCCGGACCAACACCCCGAGCGATCCAACAAAGTCGTCACGCTGGAACAGATGGCGGATTTGGCCGCGAGCTACCGTCGGCAGAGGCGACGCCTCGTCTTCACCAACGGCTGCTTCGACCTCCTGCACGTGGGGCACGTTACGTTTTTGGAACAATCTGCAGAACTGGGCGACGTGTTAATCGTCGCCATCAACAGCGACGCGAGCGTGAGCAGGCTCAAGGGCCCCGAACGCCCGATCATTCGCGAGTGCGACCGCGCGGCCATGCTGGCGGCCCTTTCCTGCGTCGACCATGTCCTCGTGTTCGAGGAAGATACGCCGCACCGTGTTCTGGAACGGTTGCGGCCGGATATTCTCGTCAAGGGAGGGACAACGAAAACCGTTGTGGGGAGGGAAGTCGTCATCCGGTACGGAGGGAGCGTACGAATCTTGGAAGGCGTGCCAGACGCTTCCACAACAACCATCGTCAACAGAATAAGGGAACCATCGTGCACGTGACACCGTGTGAATGCGAAGGCCCAGGCTGGTGCGAGCGGCATCAGTGCCGTAAGCCGGCGTTTTGGTTTCGGATGTGCCGCAGGAGACCCGAGTTCTTCGAACTGTGGGAACGCGGGGAAGGCCCAGGCCAAAGGATGGGCCGTCGTAATCCGGTGCAAACGCTTCCCTGCACACATCTCGGTACAGAACTTCGTGAAGAGTCATGCCCAAGCTGCCGGGGCGTCGTTCGGCTTAAGGTGTTCGCCTGCCACCTTCACAGGGAATGTACGGTCGCTCGACGAATAGAACAACTTGCATGTTGCGTGGCGTGCGAGGATTACACGTCAACCGAGGTGGAGCCCTATCAGACAGATTCCGACGTTTCCAAAGGTATATCGCAACTGGGATAAACGCGACCCGTGGCCTGCAAGGGACCAATCAAACAAGGAGCTTTCCCATGCCTAGAATCGACTGTTGTTTCGATGCCCTCCCGTCCACGCTGGGCGCGTCGTTTGAACCGGAGGACCTGGAAAACTGCGGCAGCCTGCAGGGCCAGTTTCCCCTTGTCTGGAACGGCGTGGAAGGCACGGGCGCGAGATGGACAAGCGATCCGGCGACGGCCGGGGATCTGACGATCGAGCTAGGTTGCCCGAGTAGCCAGCAGGGCAGCATGTGCACCATCGATTGGGCGATCGGCGGAACGTGCAACGAATCGGGCAGCGTCGAATCCCCCTGCAACTGCTCGGGCGTGCTGCACTCGGTCGGTGTATGGTTCAACGACGCCTGCTGTGGGCTGTCGGGGCAACCAGGGGCGGCCAGTGCCGGGATCATTATCTGGACCGGTGAGCCGATAGCAACGGGAGCCCCGCCGAGATCGGTCCCCCCGTGCACAAACCTGCATCCGGATGATTGCTGCCTGGTGCCGGGCGCGCAACCCAGCGGTAGCTCCGATCCATGCTGTCCTTCCCCAACCACGGATTCGGGCCAAGGCCGCACCCGGCAAGGTCCCCCACCTGCGTTTAGCGCAGCGCCGGTCCGCTATGCAACCGGGGAACTGGCCGTGCGGGCTACGGACATCGAGAGCAGTGGGTTCGGACTGCCCTGGGGCCACACGCGTAGTTTCGCCAACCGGCTGTCGGTCAGCCAGACGCTGGGCAACGGCTTCAACTGGCAGGTGGAACAATGGCCGTACCTGGTGATACACCACAGCGGGGACGTGACCGTGTTGAGCAAGGCTAACACAGGCCTCTGGTTCCAGAAGATCGATGGCGGCTACGCGCCGGAGTTCAACGTCCGAGAAACGCTGATCCTGGATCAAGCGGCAGAGCGGTACAAGCTGTACGACCTGGACGGCACGGTGACTGAATTCGACAGTTCCACCGGCATGTTCCAGCGGATGAGCGATCCCGGCGGCAACCGGATCGAAGTCACGGCAGTGAACGACAACGGGTACAACGTGGCACAAGTGGAGCGCGAATACACATCGCGCGGCAGCACCACGACCGAGCAGTACTTGTACGAATACGACGGCACGACGGGCGATCAGCTTCTGAGCAGCGTTACCTTGCGGCGCAAGGTCGACGCAGGCTCGTGGACGAACGTGAAGAGGGCCTCTTACACGTACTATGCGAACGGAAACGCGCACGGCAGCGAGGCGGACCTACGGACGGCCAAAACGGAAGTCTGGAAAGACGATCAGTGGTCAGAGACGGGAACGACCCTGTACCGCTACTACAACGATCTTCCCGGATCCAGTTCATCGTCGTCCTCGTCCAGTTCCTCCGGCGGCGGGGCCACGGGGCCAGCCCGCTTGCTGAAGTACATCGTGAACCCTGACGCGTACCGCCGGCTGTCGGAGGACCCGGACGTGACCAACCCGCTGACGGCCAGCGACCTGAAAGTGGCGGAATATGCCGACTACTACTTCGAGTACGACGCGAAGCGGCGCGTAACAAAGGAGTTGACCAACGGCGGGTCGCAGACGTACCTGCTGGGCTACGAACAGAGCGAAAACGCCGATGGCTACAACAGATGGAAGTACAAGACAACCGAGACACTGCCAAGTGGCGGCCAGAACATTGTGTATTCCAACTACGCCGGGCAAACCATGCTTCGCGTGCTCAAGTCGGGCAGTGACGAGTGGTACGAGTTCTGGAAGTACAATGACTCGGCCCAAGTCACCCTGCACGCCAACCCGTCGGCCATCAGCGGCTATGACGAAACCAAGACGGATCTGTTGAACGAGACTGGCGGCAGCTACCAGTACCTCAAAGACAATGACGGGCTCATCCATACGCACGAGTACGACGCGGCCAGCGGCTACGTAAGCGCCGAAAAGATCCAGAAGGGCGAATCCGGCACACCGATTAAGCTACGGGAGTACGAATATACCTCCCGTCCTGTGGACGGCTCGTCCAGTTCCTCTAGCTCGTCGTCGTCCGGTGGTCCAAGTGAACCGGCCGCGTGGTTCACCTCGAAAGAGACCGTCTATCCCTCCGACACGGACCAAACGAAGAAAATCGTCACGACCTACTCGTACACTTTCTATCCGGACACGTGCCAAGTGAAAGAGAAGGTGACCACGCTTCCAGCCGTCCCGACCGATCAGAACGGTTCCGGCCAGACCGACACGCGGCGCGAGTATTTTGACCAATACGGCAACCTCACGTGGACCATGGACGAGCGAGGCTTCATTACTCGCTACAATTTCGACATCGTCACCGGTGCCATGGCCCAGATGATCCAGGACGTGGACACGTCGCAGGTGACCGACGAACCCGCCGGCTGGGAAACGCCCACCGGCGGCGGCTTGCACCTCGTGACCGATTTCGAGCACGACGACCAGGGCCGCACCACGCAAACGCTCGGCCCCATCCACACCCTCGATATCGACGGTGTGGCAACCAGCGTGCGCCGCGCCACCTGGACCGTCTACAAAGACGTTGTGGCCGGTCTCCCGACCGAGCCACGGGAAGTCCGTACGGCACAAGGCTATGCCACAGGCGCTCAATGGGACACCTACACCCTGATAAACCCCGTCTCGATCACCAAGCTCGATGAAAACGGCAACGTGCTGGAGGAAATCAAAGCCACGCGTGCCTCCACCACCGGCAAGCTGCTGCCGACCGACACGTTCGCCCAATCGTCCTACGTCGCCTGGACGACGCACCAGTACACCGAGTGCTGCCTCCGCAGCTCCACCCGCATCTATCACACGATTCCCGCCAGCGGAGAAGGCGAAAGCGGCACGAACTACGATCAGACGGACTTCGAGTACAACGCCAGCCGCATCATGAACCGCCAGAGAACGCCCGGTGGCACAATCACCTTCACCGTGTTCGACGTGCGCGGCAATCCCACCAAGGTCTATGTGGGAACCAACGACACCGGAGCAACCACAGGCGATCCCACCGGCGGCGGAGCCGAGGGCAACAACATGGTCCTCGTAACCGAAAGCGAGTATGACAACGGTACGGATGGCGGCGACGGCAACCTCACGAAACAACCCCAACACGTCGACGCCAGCACCAGACGCGTGGCCAGCCACACCTACGACTGGCGCAATCGCCGCACCGACACCGACGGCGAGATTGACTTCTATGAAAAGGCGTACCATGACAATCTCGACCGGGTGACAAAAACGGAGCGTTACGACACGACGGCCAACGGCAACCTGATCTCCCGCAACGAGACCAAGTACGACGACCGCGGCCGCGTCTATCAAACCATCCGTTACGGCGTCGATCCTTCCACCGGCACCGTAGGCAACGCACTGACCGACAACACGTGGTACGACGCCGCAGGCAACGTAATCAAACAGTCGCCTGCCGGATCGAAGCTCTTCACCAAGACGGTCTACGATGGCCTCGGCCGCCGGACCAAGCAGTACCGAGGCTTTGACATCGACGAAACTGCCTACGCGGACGCGAGCAGTGTTACCGGTGACACCATCCTGGAACAAACAGAGACGACCTACGACGCCGCAAGCAACGCCATCCAAACGACCCGTCGCCAGCGTTACCACAACGCGACCGGCACCGGCGAGTTGAACGGTCCGTCCGGCGTGCAGCCGAAAGCGCGCATCACGTACGCGGCTGCGTGGCATGATCCAATCGGCCGAACAGTCGCCACGGCCGATTACGGCACCAACGGCGGCTCGACGCTCAGCCGTCCGAACACGATTCCCGGGCGCAGTGACACCATCTTGGTCACCAGCATGACCTACAACTCCGCAGGCCAACTCTGCAACCAAACCAACCCCGGCGGGGTCACAACCTGCTTCCAGTACGATGCCGTCGGCCGGCAGACCGAACAGGTCCTGAATTGCGTCGAGATCAGCAGTTCCTCCAGTAGCAGTAGTTCATCCGGCGCCTTGGAATCGGACGATACGAACGTCACCGTGCTCACGGGCTACAACGCCGACGGCAACGTCAAAAGCATCACCGCCAAGAATTCCTTCACCGGTGATCAAGTGAGCCAGTACGTCTACGGCACGACGCTCTCCAACAGCGGGATCGCATCGAGCCTGCTGAAACGTGGCGAGATCTACCCGGACAGCGACGATGTGGCCGACCCACTGGGCAACGGCCCGGACGGCATCTACGACCGGATCGAATTCAAGTACAACCGCCAGGGCGAGGTGACCGAGATCAAGGACCAGAACGAAACGGTCCACGCTTTCGACTACGACAAACTCGGCCGCCAGACTCACGATCGGGTCACTGCGCTCGGCACAGGCGTCGACGGCGCAGTGCGCCGCCTTTCGACCAGCTACGAAGTCCGCGGCATGCGTGAGAAGATCACAAGCTGGAACGGCGAAACGGTAGGTTCGGGCAGCGTGGTCAACGAAGTGCAGTTCGCATACAATGACTTTGGCCAGATCACTGCCGACTATCAGGCCCACGGTGGCACCGTGAACACCTCCACCACCCCCAAAGTCCAATACGCCTACGCGGACGGCAGCAGCAACACAATCCGCCCGACGACCATCACTTATCCCGACGGCCGTGTGATCACGTACGACTACGGTTCGTCGGGCAGCACAAGCGACGCGCTCAGCCGCATCGCCTCCATCATCGACGACGACGCCGGCTCAACGCACTTGGCCGACTACTCGTACGTGGGGCTATCAACATTCGTCGAGGCCGACCACACCGAACCCGACATCAAATACACACTCGTCGGCACCGCTGGCGGCAACGATCCCGACACCGGCGACATCTACCGCGGACTCGACCGCTTCGGAAGGGTCAAAGACTCCTACTGGTACGACTACGGCACCAGCACCGACGTCGACCGCATCAAATACGGATACGACCGCAACGGAAACCGCACCTGGCGTGAGAACACGGTGGCGGCATCCTACGGAAAGCACTTCGATGAACTGTACAATTACGACCTCATCGACCGCCTCAAGACCATGGACCGCGGCGACCTGGACAATCTGAAATCCGAAATACAGAATCTGAAATTCAGCCAAGATTGGCAACTCGACGCCACCGGCAACTGGCGCAACTTCCGCGAGGACGACGACGGCGACGGGACTTGGGATCTGAACCAGCAGCGCACTGCCAACACGGTGAACGAGATCAGTGACATCGCAGAAACCGTTGGTCCCTCGTGGGTCACGCCTGTCCACAACCGCGCTGGCAACATGACCACTATCCCCAAACCCGCCGATCCAACAGCGTCGTTCACCGCCACATACGACGCGTGGAACCGCCTCGTGAAGATCGAAGAAGGATCCGACAAGGTTGCCGAGTACGAATACGACGGTGCCAAACGCCGCTCCGTGAAGAAGACTTACATATCAGGCTCCCTCGATGAGACACGGCACTTCTACTATACGCAACCCGCGAAGTGGCAAGTCGTAGAGGAACGTGTGGGCAGCGCGACAGATGCTGAAAGGCAGTTCGTGTGGGGGTTGCGATACGTGGATGATATCGTCCAGCGGGACCGAGACACAAACGGGGACGGTTCGCTGGATGAACGTCTCTACGGACTGGCGGATGCAAACTGGAATGCAACAAGCGTCGTGGCCCCCGATGGTGCAGTCGTGGAGAGATACGCATATTGCGCATACGGCTACACGGAAGTCCTTACGTCGTCTTTTGCCAACCGGGTGACGTCCCAGCATGCTTGGGAGGTCAGATACGCTGGATATAGGTGGGACATTGAGTCGGGTTTGCATTGCGTCCGTCACCGATTCTATCTCTCCATACTGGGCTCCTGGATCCAACGTGATCCGCTGGGCTATGCAGAAGGGCCGAATATCTACGAGTACGCGTCGGGGAACCCGATCAACGGAACTGATGCACATGGCCTTCGCGTAGACATCATAATCATTGTCGTAGTTGTACTCATTATAGGAGGCGCAGTGTTTATTTGGTTGTCCTGCGAGTCCAAAAAAGCCGTGAATAGAACCTCTTCTTCCGATATGAGATGCAAAGGGAACCCCAAGTTCGAAGAGGGTGCGGATTTGGCCTTGTCCTGTGGATTCCCCACGGCAGTCAATTGGGCAAGAGACAAGGACGAAATAAGCGTCCGGTGTACGGAGAAAGACCTCGGTGGAGCCGTGACGCAATTCCCCGCTCCGGGAGTTAGCTCGGGGATGAGCACTACTCTCTCCGTCGGGGAATCATGCAACGCCTCGGATGTGGCGATGCAAATTGTTGCTGAGTATTACCGTCAAAACCAAGCGGCAGTAGACGCCCTTGAACCGGATGTGGATGCCATTGACACGCAATCGAAAAGACTGAATAAGCTATACCAGTGCCTGCACGATATGGGAATGCCCCCAAAAAGAACGTATAAGCATATTGACGAGAAACCCGAAAACATCAGCGAACTCCGGCAGAAAGTCCCAAATAGCGAGGAACAAGATCTTGACTCAAACTGAACTGTTTCTTGTTGCAGCCAAAATGGAACTCGTCCGGTCCTGAGATACGTGGCCAACAAGAAGACGCCGCGGCAGACCGGGATGAACAGAAGAGTGGACACGGGAGTTTCTGGCGAAGACCCCATCCCTTTAACCTACAAAACCAACCTTGCCCCAAACCAAACCCACACTCACCCGCCGACGAGTTCGCTTCAGTCTGCGGACGCTACTGATCGTGGTCCTGTTGTTGAGCCTGCCGCTCGGGTGGTTTGCGTTGAAGATGCGAGAGGCTGAGAGGCAGAGGGTGGCTTTGGACGAGATTAGGAAGGCGGGTGGGGCAGTCTATTACGACACCCAACTCCAATGGGAGTCTGAAACACGAGCCGGTGCATGGCTGAGCTGGTTTGTCGAAGATGCATTCTCGGAGTTTGTTGTTTCGTTCTCCGGCACGCAAGCCACGGATGCCGAACTCGAACATCTCAATCGTTTGGAAAGGCTTAGGTTACTGACTCTCTCCGGCACGCAAATCACGGATACTGGACTCGAACATCTTAGTGGCTTGACGAACCTTGACACGCTGCACGTCTCCAACACGCAAATCACGGATAACGGGCTAGAGCGCCTCAAGGGGCTGAAAGAACTCCAGTGGCTGCATCTTTCCGATACGCAAATCACGGATGTTGGACTCGAACATCTTAGCGGACTTAGGAGACTCAGGGTGCTGGGCGTTGCCAACACGGAAGTCACGGATAACGGGCTAAAACACTTGAAGGGACTAACAAAACTCGAATGGCTGAATGTCTCCGATACACAAGTCACGGACGAAGGCATCGACGAGCTTCAGAAGGCCCTCCCGAACTGCAGGATATATGTTAGGAAGAAAAGGGGAAGAAAAGCTGCCATGGGCAGTTAAACGGGACAGGTCTAATTTCCACCGCAATCGTCGCAACGTCTTTGGCTGTCACCTTGCCATGGGAACCGTCAGCGAGTCCTATTCTATGTCACGCTACGAACTCTTCGATCGCAGTCGTATCGAGCTCCAGAGCGTCTCGACCCGCGGTCATGATTTGCACTCGACCGATTGTCTTCCGCTTGTGGCGCCCTCCGAACCCTTCGAGCACCCGGAATTTCCGGACTTGGTAGCTCGCATCGCGGATGCTCGCCAACACAATCGTCCGTTGGTACTGACGATGGACGCTCATGTTATCAAAATAGCCCTGTCGCGATACATCGTTGATTTGATCGAACGCCGCCCCGTGACGCACGTTGCTGCGAACAGCGCATCATCCACGACTTCGAGTTTGCGCTCGTCAGCGGAACACGAACGGCGGGGGCGCACGCCGCACCTTAGTCGCTGGGAGCCAGTCTCATTTTTCGGAGCAGCAGCCTAGGAGCTTGGCGTCTCCGAACCAGCCGAGGGCTGCTGAAGCGACAGACTTCGATCCAAGAACAGAAGTAGATGTCCCCTCGTGGTGCTAGCACCCTGGAGTTGCCAATCGCAAGATGCTCTAATGCCAATCAGCAGTCTAACGGAACATACGCGCTCAAATCGAGGAGTACACTCACTATGTCAGCGACCGCTCGAAGCGGCTATACGGCTGCTGTTTCGCTTGTCGTGCTAATGCTTGGACACCTTGCCGCGCGGGCGGATGTCGAAGCATATCCGGGCCAACCGTTCGGTGTCGCTCGGATCAGCCTTCCTCTGAATGCCGCTGACGCGAAGCTGGCATTCGCGAGCGGCGGGTTTGCCGTGCAGGAACGCGACGGCCGTGCCCTGTATCCTGTGTTCACCGAAGGCCGAGTGCTGAGGTTACTCGACCAAATCCTGGGCGGCGACAACTCCAGCGCCCCGAGCGCCATCGACGTGCTTTTTCTGTTCACCGGCGATGGCCCGATGGACGTGACTCTGTAC
>JACKQG010006260.1_pt1 | contig 12683 bp, 14 predicted proteins | sample 8237621 | NCBI WGS metagenome assembly JACKQG01 (sample SAMN15677084, study PRJNA649215) | marine metagenome | biome: marine; feature: Black Sea; material: saline water; isolation source: suspended particulate matter (SPM) from the Black Sea western gyre | collected 2013-06-09/2013-06-10 | depth...
GAAAAGGTGTAAGCACTTGTGCCACCTGTGATGGATTTTTCTACAAAGGAAAAGAGGTCGCTGTAATTGGTGGTGGAGATACTGCTCTTGAAGAAGCTCTTTATTTAGCGAAGATTTGTTCTAAAGTTTACCTAGTTCACCGTCGTGATACATTTCGTTCTGCTCCCAATACTATAGAAAGAGTAACACGAACTGAAAATATAGAACTCGTGCTTAATTCTTTGCCAGATGAAGTTTATGGCGATGCTATGGGTGTAGTTGGTCTTAAAGTTAAAAATAAAGATGGCCAAATTCGTGACATCGTTGTTCCGGGTGTATTTACATTTGTTGGAAATGATGTAAATAATGAAACACTTATTCAAGAAGATGGAAGCTTTCTATGCGACATGAATGAACAAGGTCAAGTAATTGTTGACATTAGCATGAGAACAAGTATTCCTGGACTTTTTGCAACAGGAGATATGCGTATAGCTGCTCCAAAACAAGTCGTGAGTGCAGCAGGCGATGGTGCTGTGGCAGCACTGCAAGCCATTGCTTATGTGGATGAACTGCTTAACGACTAAATGTACAATTTTGAAGTTTCTAAGCAGGACTTAGAAACTTTTCCTTTTTCTTTTAATCAAAATACTATCTAATCTTTGCTATTATTCTCTCAATAAAATTAAGGGATAAATGATGATTAAAGTTGGTGTATTTGGGGCGAGTGGCAGAGTTGGAAAATTACTTTTAGAAGATTTAAAAGAGACTCCAAATATGAGTGTAAGTAGTGTCTATGTTAGAAATAGCTTGGACTTCTCCATAGATCCATCTATACTCATCACTACAGATATGAAGTCATTTTTAAATGCTTGTGATGTTGTGGTAGACTTTTCTCTACCTGATGCTTGTGAAACTTTACTTGAAACTGCTATAGATACACCTAAACCTCTTGTTATTGGTACTACAGGACTCAATACATACCAACTTAATCTACTTCAAGAAGCAAGCAAGGTTATGCCTGTTCTTTATGCTACAAATATGTCCCTCGGTGTAGCCTTGTTAAATAAGCTTGTATACCAAGCTTCTGCCGCGCTAGAAGGCTTTGACATAGAAATAGTAGAGATGCATCATAAACACAAAAAAGATGCCCCTAGCGGCACTGCACTGACTCTGAGTGAATCAGCTGCAGCCGGTCGTAATTTAGACATAGATAAAGTTCGTGTAAGCGGGAGAGATGGAAATATAGGTGAAAGAACAAAAGATGAGATAGCTGTTATGGCACTTCGCGGCGGAGACATCGTTGGTCGTCATACTGTCGGCTTTTACAATGATGGCGAATTTATAGAACTCAACCATACTGCAACATCAAGAAACACCTTTTCCAAAGGCGCTATAAGAGCTGCTGGATGGCTAGTAAGTAAAGAAACTGGTCTTTATAGTATTAGTGATTGTTTAGAGCTTAATTAATACTCATTCAAAACATTCACTTTAAACAATATATCTTCCAATTCTTTAAAATCTACATGAAGTAAGTAGCTCTCTTTTTTAGCATTGGAAGACTTATATACTCTAAAGCCCTTCACTTCACCGAGATAGTCTATGTCAAACTCGCTATCTACTGAGACTTCATAAGTGCTTAGTTTTGTTAAAGATTCTAAACGATAAAGTTTTTCATCTTTTACAATATAGGCTATATAAGGGTTGTATCTTTTGTGTATAGAATTAGAACTTTGCAGATATACAAAATCTTCATTTTTTTCTCTATTTTGAATATTTACCGTATTGTGTAAAGCTAAAAGAAAATCCATATAAACAACTTTTTTCAGCTTCTGAATACTTTGTATATTTGCACCCTCTTCTTTAACAACCTTATTGGATGCATTAAGAGAAGCATAACTTTGGTACAAAAACAACATCATAACACTCAAAATAGAAACCGATATCAATACCTCTATAAGTGTGAAAGCTTTTCGAAATTTGCTCATGGTTGTATCCTGAATCTCATCATTGCTGTAGATGAATCTTCTGTTTGGATAAGACTTTTTCCTATTTCAAAAACCACGCCCGAACTCTCTGCACCCTCTTCATAGACATCTTCCTCGCTCATATCTAAAGTTTTGAGTTCTTGATAGGATAGTTTTACTTTTATATCTTTAAGTTCTCTTCTTAAGTCATCTTCGACATTAAAGCCCTCAATCAACTCATACACATTTGTTTCATCAGATTCCCAGCCATATTTTTCATTTGCAATAAGCAATGAGGCATACTGATTTACCTTTGTTTGTTTTTTAAGAGAAAGAAATATATGCGTATTGTTAGCATACATTTGTGTGAGAGCCATGATAACCACAGATATAATCATCACAGCGACCATCACCTCTATAAGGGTGAAGGCATCTTTGAAGCTTGATTTTTTATGCATTCCCTAAGCCGATACGGATAGCTTCATTTAAAGAAGTTTCACCATCTTTGAGCATCCAAAGCAGTTGGGCTGCAATAGTCTTTAAACCATCTTGCTCAAGTGCTATTTTTATAGAGTGCTCATCTGTAGTGGTTTTTAGGACATTTTTCAAGTTGTCATTCATAACCAAAAGTTCCCCAATAGAACGACGGCCGGCATAACCGCTGTAACCACATGCCCTACATCCACAAGCTTTATAAATTTTCGCATCCTGAGGAATCTTATAATCGGTTGCAAACTCTTCTGCTAAGATATCTTCTTCTTTACATTCATTACATAAAACACGTACAAGTCTTTGTGCTAAGATTCCCAAAAGAGACGAAGATATTAAAAACGGTTCTATTCCCATATCTGCGAGTCTTGAAATAGTCGCAGCTGCCGAGTTTGTGTGCAGAGTTGAAAACACCAAGTGACCTGTTAAAGCAGCACGAATGGCGATACTTGCTGTTTCTTCATCACGAATTTCACCAATCATAATAACATCAGGATCTTGTCTTAAAATCGAGCGAAGTGCTGAAGCAAAGGTAAGCCCTGCTTTTTCATTGACTTGAATTTGGGCAATATTGTCAGATTTATATTCCACCGGATCTTCAACTGTCAAAAGATTTTTTGAAGGTTCTTCCACTTCACGTAAAAATGAGTGCAAGGATGTTGTTTTACCACTACCTGTAGGTCCGGTGACTAAGATGATTCCATGCGAGGCACGTAAAAGTTTTTTCACATCCTTAATCATAGATTCATGAAAACCAAGCTCTTCAATCTGAGGAATTTCTGAGCTTTGCATAAGAAGTCTCATAACAACTCTTTCGCCATAAAAAGTTGGTAATACCGACACCCTTATGTCTAGACTTTCACCAGATATCTTAATCTGCGTACGCCCATCTTGCGGGATACGTTTTTCTGAGATGTCAAGATTTGAAATTACTTTAATTCTACTTACAATAAGATTTACAATCTTTTTGTCCAAATCGGCATTTTTAATAAGCATACCATCGATTCTAAAACGAACTTCACCGCGTTTTTCTTGCACTTCTATATGAATATCTGAAGCTCTCTTTTTTACCGCTTGATAAAAAAGGGCATTCACGAACTTGATGATAGGGGCTGATTCTTCACTTGTTAAGATGTCTGAAGATGTGCGTAAAAAATCTGTTAAGGAGATGTCTTCTTCGCTCTCCTCGCTGTCTTCTTGCATACTCTCCATAGTTCGATCAGAACGCAGTTCTAAAAAACGGTTATAGAGTCTGTCATATGAATCTTCATCAAGCATCACTAAAGGATATTTTTTTTCTAACTTTGTGTAGTAATTACTTGCATCTACAAGGTATCTCTCACATATAAAAGCAGTGACTTCACCATCAAGTTCACTAAAGAGAAGATAGTTTTTCACACTCAACTCTGTAGCTAACTCTTCTGGTTCATACACCTCTAAGTTTAAATCATGGAGGGGGTCTAAAGTAAGCATCTATTCATCATCCCACATACTGCCTTCATAATCATTCTCATCTAAAGGAGTCTCAACTTTTCGTGTCTCTTTAGCACCATCTGCTTGTTTTTCGAGCTTGTCAAATATTTCTTTATTATACTCTTCTTGAATCTCGGCTAATCTTCCAAGCTCTCTTTGAAGTTTAGACAACTCTTCACTTTTATCGATAATATACGGTGTTAAAATCACAACCAAACTATCCTCTTCTTCAATAACTGAAGAAGATGAAAAAAGATATTTTCCGATAATAGGAATATCTCCTAAAAGCGGTATTTTACTTACAGAGTCTCTTGAGATGTTTTTCACCAAACCACCGATAATGATATTTTCACCATGACGAAGAATGGCTTGCGTTTTCACCTCTTGCTTTGCAGTTACGGGTTGTCCTGTTTCGTTTTTACTACCGTCATCTAAAATACTCTCTAACTTCACCCCTACATCTAAAGTGACTTTATCCACAGAAGAGACACGTGGTTTTATTTTTAATTCTAGACCGATATCTTCACGTTTTATGCTGTTAGTCACACCCGCAGCAGCACTTGAAGTTGTACCACTAGAGACTGCAATAGTCTTACCGACATATATAGAGGATTCTTTGTTGTTAAGACAAAGAATCGAAGGGTTGGAGATGGCTTTGGATGCTCCGTTTGTTTCTAGAAAATCCAGGGTTGCACCTAGGGCAAATGCACTTGTGACAACGTTTGTACCTGGATTTATAACAGGGTTTCCAGCAATATCTAAAGATGTGGTATCTGCTCTTGCTGTTTCACCAATACTGCTCAAAGCTCCAACCACAACAGAAAGTGCATCATTGGTCAAACCAGATGCACCAAAGTTACCACTCATAGCATATAAACCAGAGGAAGAAACATCTCCACCTGCAAAACCGTATTTTATACCGATATTTTCAGCTTCATTTTTACTCACTTCTATGATTCTCGCCGTCACATAGACTTGGTACTTCTCTTTGTCCAACTCATGTATAATCTGCGAAATACCTTTAACAATAAAAGGCTCTCCCATAACTATAATCGCGTTAATCTCATCATTTGAAGTAATATTTGGTTTTTGCAAAGGATCTGCAAATTTTTGTTTAGCCACAATTGCATTGAGTGTAGCCAAAACCGTTTTTGAATCAGAATTAGTCAGTTCAAATATCTTTATCTCTTCAGTGATTGTAGCTTCAATATCCAACTTTGCAACAATTGTCTCAATAGTTGCAATATTTTCTTCTTTTCCTACAATCACAAGCCCATTGATATTATCATCTAAAATAATCTTTACTATTTCCTCTTCCACTTTTTCATTAAACAATGATTTAGAGATATCAACAAGTTTTGCATGAAGCTTTTTAATGTCTGTGTACTTTATATCAAGTATTTTCACAATGAATTTGTTTTCTGCTATGATATCTTTTATAACTTTTTTAATCGTTGTAATATTTTTAGGATAGTCTGTAATCAAAAGCGTGTTTGATTCTTTCATAGTCATAAGCTTTGCAGTCGTTGAAATAAGATAACGAATTTTTGCAGCGATAATGTCTACATTTTCACCATCTATTTTGATAACCTGTGTGACCATCAGAGCACCATAAACATCTTCACCAGTACTTGCCACACGCACATTATTCTTCGCAAGTTCTGTGGAACGCACAATCTGATAAAGAGACCCATCTTTTACAAGACTAAAACCCTTCGATTCTAAAACAGAAATTAAAATACCCAGCAACTCATCATCATACACAGGCACAGTGCTCACAAAATCAACTGTTCCTTTGATTTTATTGTTTATTAAAATATTCTTGTTGGTCACTTTTGATATCAACTTAATAAAATCTTCAATCTCTAAATCTGAAAAATTTACATTCACCTGCTCTCTAGCCGATAAACTCATCACTAACATAACTGTTAAAAAAAATGTTTTAATTAATGCCATATACTAATTCCTTTTCTTGGTTGTTTCGTAACACTACAATTGCTATAGTGCTTATATTATCTATATTTTTGTACATATCTAACGCATATTTATAGGATGTCATCTCTAAATTATTAACCCGTATAATGATATCACCAATCTTCAGTCCCAGTTTAGCAATTTGCGAATTTTCTTTTAAACGGGTTACTTTAAAACCTTTAATTCTTGCTCCATCTTTCACCTCCACTAAAGCTATACTATTCCATATTTTTTGTGGATTATCTGCATAATCTTTAATATCCTTTCGTGTAACGAATTCTGTCATTTCTTCTGCTTCAGTCTCTTTGACAGGAGTTATAAAAGATTTAGAGGCGTTTTTAGGATCTATAGGCTCCATCAAAAGCATATACTCTTTTGAGTTTTTCGTGAACTTTACACCATTGTATAAAATCTCTTTGAGTGTATAACCGGAAAAAACTTCACCGACAGATACAATAGATGTTTTTTGAGGGCTTGCTTTGAGGGCAAGTATTGCAAAGCCCTCAAATCTTTTTCCATACAAGCCTTTTAAAAGCATGCTAGTCACACTCGTGGTGCTTTTGGCTTCGATCTCTTTTTTCACCACTTTTTTCTTAGCTATTATAAGCATATTGGTAAAATCAACTCTTTGATATTTTGGTTTATAATTCTCTTGAGTTTCAAGTTCAATACCATCACTTGGTAAAAACCACCAAATAGCAAGTGTTATAGATTTAGCAATAGCCAAGAGTATAAGTAAAGTTGTTGTAAGAGTAATAAAATAAGACTTAGAAAGTTTTGACATAGATGTACTCTCCATTTGCTTGTTTTTTCATCATAGAAAGAGTTTTGCTATGCTTTTGAAGCATCAGTTTTGAAGGCTTCATTACCGTACTTATGTTTCTATCTAAAATACTTAACTCTGCTGTGGCATCTCCAAATTCGCCCTTTGCCTCTGCGAGTATTTTTAAAGGATTTAAAACTGTATATTTGATATCTATCTTATCTACTTTTGTAGGAAAAAATGATGCAGCAATGCTTGCAAGTTCTATATTAGAAGCAGTGATGCTATTGTAAAGAAAAAAGAGTTCGACCTCAAAGTTCTCCACTTTTGCACTCTCAATCTCTTTAAAACTGACATCCATGTTCTTTACCGACAAAGATAAGCCCTTATCTGCTATCTCTTCATTCGATACTATTACCTGATGTTTTTTTAACTCTTGTTCTGCGTAGTAATATACATTCATCTTAGGCATAAAAAACATAAGTGCTAAAATAAAGAAGAAAAAGTACCCAAAAAATTTTATTATTTTTACCATTTCACTTCCAATTCTAAGCTTGCTTTTTCATCGCTTAAACGTTTGATATTTAAACTATGAATAACATAAGCACCATTTAATAATTTACCCACAAACGAATTTATAGCTATTTTATCCATACTCTCAGAACTCAGCGTTATACTCGTTGCACCTATTTTTTTCTCAATATTTGCTGTTTTCAAGCTTGCTTGATTAAGCACTCTGTCTAAAGATTTATTCAATACTTGTTTATTTGAAGAGTACACACCACTCAAACCTTTAATCTGTGAAGCTATTTGAGATGTTTCTTTATAAGATATTTTAGCCTCTGTAAGCTCCATATTCACACTGCGAAGATTCAACATTAGAACAAAAAAGATAAAGATTAAAACAACGATTATGTAGATTGGGTTTATACGATTCATAAGTCAATCTCCATAGATAAGGTTTCATTTTGAAATGTTGGTTTAAAATACAATTTTTTATCGCTTAAAAATTTCACTATACTTTTTTCTCTTGCATTTTTAATACCACTTATAGTGACACTGAGTGTATCACCTTTGAGTTTGAGCGATGTAAGTCTTTCAGTGTTTTGAAGTTTTAGACTTAAAATCTCCCCTATACACTCCCTAATTTGTGTCTGCTTTTGATGGGTTTTTTTGTAGGATTTCAACATTGAAGTATTTTGCATCATAGTCGGCTTAAGTCCATTCTTTACAAAAATCTCATCTTTTGATTCTAAAGTCTTTTGCAACTTATCGTTTACAATAAAATACTCAACACCTAACAGAATAATTAAAATACCAAAAACACTTACAAGCATAGTGAAACTTTTTGCATTTACAATATGAGTGAATTGCTTAAGCTGTAGAGAGTGTTTTGATAATTCAATATCGCTTATATCTAAGTCCGTACTATTTTCAAACCATATATTTGGCAATAAAACTACAATATCATCTCTCACACAAACACTGTTTTGCTCATCAATTTTCTTTGCTTCACTCAGTGTGTATAATTCACTTTGAGCAAAATACACACTCGCAACCTGTGCAGGATTTATACCCTTGGCACTCAGTGTTTCTAAAATATGCTTATCGTCATAAGCAAAAATATAAAAATCATCCTCCACTTTATAAGTGCTGTAACTATACACCCCATCAGACAAAGTGTCCTCAAATAAAGAAGGTAGTAAAGTTCTTGCTTCTCTCACATTCTTAACAGGTAAAGAGATTTTTTTCACCCAATAAAGGGAAGGGGATAAAATCACATTTACCTTTGCAGCTTCATCCACTGTGAAATTTTTAGAGTGTAAGTCTAAAAACACAGTCTCAAGTTGCTTATTAAACTTCGAAAACAAAATTAGACCCCTTTTTTAAATCGATATTGTATTCAAATTTTATTTGTGACATTATATCTTGTTGTTGTATCTTTATGGTTACGTATAAATATTTTTCAAAAAAACCATATGGGAATTTTTGTAAAGAAAGGAATTGATCCTCAGACAAAAAATCTTTTATGTTATCTTTGTCATATATTTCACCGCTCTCGCTGAGCATAAGCGCTGTGGTTTCATCACAACCAAGCATCAACTCCCAAGCAAGAGGTGTAGCATAATTCACATCTATTTTATAGCCTGAAGCATTGGCGTCTTTGCTTGTATTGGTGTCTACACTTGCATAAAAAAGTTCTTCCGTATCTATATTTTTCAAATTATCTTCATGCAATTTTTTTGTATATATTTTGCCTAACTCTTGTAAATGTTTTTGAGAAACCACATAGTCTCTAAAAAGATATGGATTTTCATTAAATATATCTGTTTCGTATCCACCATCAGGTTTAACCCCAGACATTAAGTCAAAGAGCATTGTTGCATATTCTGTATTAATCATTTTATTCACCAAAAACTGCTTGAAAATCTCTTTTCTCTGAGAAGTTATGAAAGAATTAGGGTTTATTTTAGATCTTGCATGTTTAATCTCTATAAGCACACTCACACCATTACTTTCAAATGGAATCACAGGTGTGGATTCTAAAAACATATATAAATCAGTCGCGGTTGCAATTTTTTCTAATTCTGGTGATTTTTTTAAAACATTTAAAACGTCATCCAAGATAATAGAACTTTGAAATAAAAACAGTTCACCTTTCATAGTCTTGGATGCATCATTGGCATATTTTAACCCAAGACCTATTGCTATTGTTATAAGCATAATAAAAAAAACGGTAATCAGTAATGCTATCGCTTTTCTTTGTGTTTGCAATACTGACATTTACTGAATACTCATAGAAAAAATCGGTAACAACATTGCAGCAACAATAAAACCTATACTTCCACCAACAAACAACATAAGTGCAGGTTCCAACAATGTTAAAAGTGTCGAAATTTTATCTCGGTTTTCTTCAAAATAAAGTTCTGACATATTTGTCAAAACATTTTCCACTTCTGAGGTTTCTTCACCTAAAGCTATAGACTGAATAAATGCGTAATCAATTTTTGTTTTTGCATCATTGAGCGCTTTTGAGAGCAACTTTCCTTCAACAACTTTTCTAGAAGCTTCTATAAAAAGCTCTTTTAAAACCAAGTTGTTTAAGATGTTTGCACTTAAATTTACCGTTTGCACAAAAGGAACACCCGAACGTGTTAAAAGTGCAGCAATATAAGAGAATCTCGCCAACTCACTTTTTTGGATTATTTCACCAAACAAAGGAAGTCTCAATAAGATTTTATGTACAGAGTATGCAAAACTATGACTTTTTTTCATCATAATGCTAAAGGTAACTAAAAATATAAATATAGCACCTAAAATCGTGGTGAAATTATCATTGAAAAAATCCCCCAAAGCGATTACAACTATAGTCGGTGTCGGTAATTCTTGATCCATACTCTCAAAAATGCCTGTGATCTGAGGGACAACAAAAGCAAGCATAAAAGATATCATAAGTAAAGACACAATTATCATAAAACTTGGATACGCAAAAGCTGACTTAATCTCTTTAGCAATTCTGTCTTGCTCTTTTAAAAACCTTGAGAGTTCCATAAGAACATCATCAAGTAAACCGCCCGCTTCGCTAACCTTGATAGAATGTTTAAAAAACTCCGGAAGTTCTATAACGCTTTGCATCTCCAATGCGGTGTAAAAATCTTTCCCCTCATCCAGATGTGTGCTCACTGTCACCAAAAAAAGTTTTATTTTTTTATTTTTTTCGTAATGTGACTGAATAATTTTAAGTGCCGAGACTATTGTGATGCCGGAGCGGATATACATAGAAAGTTCACGAGAAAGTGAAGACAACTCTTTGGGAGTGATTTTATATTTTCTGCTAAACTCAAGCTTATCAAAAAAAGAGGGACTTTCCTCTTTAAGAGTTTGGTAAATTATTTTCTTTGCTTTTAATTTACTTTTTGCTTCTTCTGCCGAAATTGCTTCAAGTTTATCGCTGACTTGCTTACCCTCAGCATCGATCCCTTTAAATTTAAAAATCATTTCACTTCACTTTGCAGATCTTCTTTTATTACTTTTGCCTCTTCCAAGGAACTATAAACAACAGTGTTTTCAAAATATCTTGAAAAATCATAAAACTTTTCTTTGAATTCCACTAGCACTTGATCTCCAACTCCATTTTTTTCTATCTCATAAGAAAAACAGACATCTTCTTCCACGCCTTCCACATTAAAAAAAATATCTTCCTCCATCTCCACATAACCGTATGCAAACTCATATCTGTACGTTTTAACATCCTCATCTAAAAAATCTTCCAATTTTATATCTGTAATGTTGTTATCGATATAAACATCACAAGAAGAACAGTCATCAAGACATAAAATTTTTGCACTCTTTGTATGATTCATATCTTTTAGATACTCTTTTAAGCCGCCCAATGTTAGTGAGTCCTCTTTTTCTTTAAGCCTCTCAAAATTACTTATTGCCAAAGTATACACGACACCTATTATGACAATGACAAGCAAAAGCTCTATAAGTGTGAAAGCTTTTTTTTGCAAAAATTATTTACACTCACTCATTTTAATATCTGCAGCTTCATCTTTTCCACCCTCTTTTTTATCCGCTCCTAAAGAGATGATTTCCACAGAACCTTCATTATTTAAATATATAAATTTATTTCCCCACGAATCTTTTGGTAATTTAGAATCTTTAAAGTAACCACTTGATGAGTAATTAGAATACTTTTCAGTATCAGGATTTTCAACTAATGCCTCAAGACCTTCTTCTGTTGTTGGATACATACTGTTGTTTATTTTAAACATATCCAAGGCACCATTATAAATACTTTTCATCTGAACACACACCAAGTTTCTTTTTGCTTCTTCACCTTTACCAGTCAAACTTGGCATAACCATAGCTGCTAGTAAGCCTAAAATAACTATAACAATCATCAATTCTATAAGAGAGAATCCCTTTCTTTGCATACAACTTACCTTTATATTTTTTAATGAAGAATTATATTATAATACTCTTACATTCATATTTAATCCAATTCTTTTAAACGCTCTACTTCGAACTAATTAACACAAATTATAGCAATATAAACTTTTATTTTATTTATCAATTTCAGATATAATGACGTAAAATCACTTTTAAAAAGGAAAATTAATGATTATAAATAACATGTTGTTACTTAGTATCATCTCTGCTACATTTATGCATGCTACTGAGATGCCACCGATGCCACCGATGCCTCCAATATTTGAAACAGCTAAAACGACTTCAGTAGCATCTCAGCAGGCTACTACACCTAGTTCATGCCAACTCATTCCGCCTATGGTTATTCATTTACCTCCACCCATGGAAAAAGAACTTATCAACTGTAAAAACGAACTTTTTTTGCCTAATAAAGCTTTAGCAGAAAAGAATTTATCTAATTTACTAAAAAAACAGATAGCTGTAGAAAAAATAGAGATCGTTCCAAAATTTAACCAACTCTATAAAGTTACATATAACGGCGGCGTTATTCTTACAAATAAATCTGTTGATGCATTTATAAAGCAGTAATTATGGATATCTTTACAAATAAAAATCTAATTATCGGAGTTGGAATTTCTGCAGTTTTAGCATCTATTTTATACTTTAGTTCAAATTCTTCTCAAAATCCTTCAAGTAACGTAGATGAAAAAGTTGTGCAAGAAAAAACTACTAAGGATATAGAGATACTCTACTTAAAAAGTGATGAGACGAATGGTGTAGAAGAAGAAATCATTTCTCAAAGTACAGTTTCATCTCCAAGTAGAGATCAAAATTTAAACTCTCAAGCAAAAAAACAATACCAAGAAATCTCTCAAATGGATTTTAGCAAAGATGGTAGTATAGAAAAGTATATTGCTCAGAGAAATTTAGTTGACTTAAATACTAAAGTAGATACTTCAGAAGGTGCAATCATTCCAAAATTTAGTGTATATGCGACTATGGATAAAAAGCAAGCTAAAGAAAATCGAGATGATTCTCTTCCACCTCCAGCTCCTGTCTTTTTTACAGTAACATCAAACTCAGGAGAGCAATACTCTGGTGTTGTT
>JACKQG010006261.1_pt1 | contig 12683 bp, 11 predicted proteins | sample 8237621 | NCBI WGS metagenome assembly JACKQG01 (sample SAMN15677084, study PRJNA649215) | marine metagenome | biome: marine; feature: Black Sea; material: saline water; isolation source: suspended particulate matter (SPM) from the Black Sea western gyre | collected 2013-06-09/2013-06-10 | depth...
CCCTGAGTTTATCTGCTAATTCGCGATTTCGCTAGATTTTTCAGCGAATGGACAGTATTTGCAAAATGTAAAAATGTATTATACAAAAATGAAAATAGAAAGGTAATGAAACATGAAATGCACTATCTTTTTGGGGATGGCCCTTTTGCTTTCCCTCACGCTTATTCTAGGGGCGTGTGCTTCTGGCGCGGCTCCTACTGAAATGGAGTCCGAACCCGTTACGCTCAAGATCGCCGTTCTGCCCATTATGGACGCATTGCCAATGTTTGTTGCTGAGGCAGATGGATTATTCAAATCTCATGGCGTGAACGTGGAATTTATTCCAGTCGCTTCTGCACCAGAACGGGTGCAAATTATGCAGGCCGGGCAGGCTGATGGTACCGTGAATGAACTATTATCGGTCATGTTTTTCAATAAAGAAAGTGTGCAATTACAGGCTGTAAGATTTGCACATATGGCAACCCCGGAACATGCCCATTTTTATATCCTGGCTGCTGGTAATAGCGGAATCACCGATGTGGCCGGGCTAAAAGGTGTTGAGATTGGTGTCTCGCAAGGAACGATTATTGAGTACCTGACATATCGCTTGCTGGAAGCCGAGGGTTTCACAGCGGAGGATATCGTTACTTTGGCAGTGCCCAGAATCCCCGATCGTCTGGCATTGCTCGACTCTGGTGAATTGAAATCTGGCGTCCTCCCCGATCCGCTCGGCCCCCTGGCAGAACAATCTGGTGCGATCACTGTGCTGGATGATCGACATGCACCAAATTACGGTGCCAGTGTGATCTCGTTCCGTAAAGTAGTCATTGATGAGAATCCTGAAGCCGTAAAAGCTTTTCTTGCTGCTATTGAAGAAGCAGTCGAAAAGATCAATACTGACCCTGCCCAATATGCGGGCTTGCTGGCCGAGAAAAAACTTGTCCCACCACCACTAATGGAAAGCTATCAAATTCCCACCTTTCCGACAGCAGGAGTGCCAAGTGAAGCCGACTGGCATGATGCTCTCGACTGGGCCCAGAGTCAGGGTCTGATAGACATTGATATTGCCTACCATGATTCGGTTAACGCAGATTTATTGCCCTAATCTTCAGACCTGCGATAAAATGAAGAGGCTGGAATTTCCCAGCCTCTTTTTTTATGATGATTAAATTCAACGAACTCACTTTTGCCTACAGGGGCGCGACGCCCATCCTGCAAAGTTTTAACTGGTTTGTCCAGCCTGGCGAACGCTGGACTATTCTTGGACCCTCCGGCTGTGGCAAAACAACATTACTCTACCTCCTTGCAGGCCTGCGATTTCCAACGGGCGGTAAATTGCTCATCGATGGTGATCCCCTCACTCGCCCCCGCCCTACCTCAGGATTAATTTTACAGGAATATGGCTTATTACCGTGGGCGACTGTTCGCGAGAATGCTGAATTGGGGTTACGCGTGCATGGATTTTATGGTGCAGACGGGATCCACGCTCCGCGCGGCGAAACGCCGATGGATTTCAACGTGCTCCCGTGGCTCGAACGTCTCGGGCTGGATAGATTATCCGATAAATACCCCTCCCAAATTTCCGGGGGTCAACGTCAGCGGACGGCGATTGCCCGAACATTGGCGCTACATCCAGATCTGCTCTTGATGGATGAACCCTTTTCCTCGCTGGATGCTGTCAATCGGGCAGACCTGCAAAACTTGACGTTGGAACTCTGTGCAGAGGAAAAGCTGACTCTGGTTATGGTGACACACGCAATTGAGGAAGCCGCCATAATGGGAGAAAAAATTCTCCTCCTTGGCAATCCCCCAAACAAGAAACCCATCATTATTAGCAATCCAAATGCCGGAAAAAAAGGATATCGAGATAGCCAACCCTATATTGACTTATGCCATGATCTTCGGCAGCAAATGGAGGTCGTGTGAAAAAACGTGATGTATTTTTTGCAGGATTGGCGATTATTCTCTTCTGGCAAATCTCTGCATTGATCATAGACTGCAATATCATGCCTTCACCTTTTATAGTCATCCAAATATTCTTCAAGGAACTTTTTGGGGGAGATATGCTCGAACATGCTGCCGCCAGTTTATGGCGTGTATTGGCGAGTATGGTTCTCTCTGTGGCTTTCGCCGCTCCGGCGGGCCTTGTACTGGGTCAGTCAAAGAGGCTCAACCAATTATTTTCCCCCGTCATCTATTTACTATATCCGATCCCAAAGGTGGTCCTCGTCCCGATATTGCTACTTTTTTTCGGCGTTGGTGATCTATCCAAAATTCTAATCATCTTTATGATCCTCTTCTTCCAGATTCTGGTGCTGGTACGTGACCAGGCCGCATCGCTGCCGGTTGAATTGCTTCAATCCGTACGCAGTTTGGGAGCCGGGCGTCGTGCCCTCTTTCGCTTTGTCTACCTGCCTGCCAGCCTGCCTGCCATTCTGACAGCCTTGCGCCAATCAGTCGGGACGGCGGTGGCCGTGCTCTATATTGCCGAATTGATTGCCACACAACGCGGGTTGGGCTATTATATATATTTTAACGGTAGCACACTGCTGGATTATCCGGTCATGTATGCCGGAGTATTGGCAATGAGCCTTCTCGGGCTGGGACTCTACTTCGCTGTAGATTGGATGGAGCATCGCCTGTGCAAATGGCAGTTTGTGAAATAGCATTGCAAAGAAATGTTACTGCCATTTTTTTAGAAACTCATGATCTCCCGAACAGTACAGAAGCTAAGTGACAATATTAAAATCAAAGGATATTCCCAATAATGGATCAATCAATTTCATCTCAAATTGCCAAATTTGTCGCTACAGAAATACTCAAACAACCCGGTCGAGAGATTTCCCTGGACGAGCCCTTGATCTCCAGCGGGATAATTGACTCATTTAGCCTGATGGATTTGGCGCTCTTTATTGAAGATACCTTTGGTGTACGCATAGAAGACACCGAGTTGAACGCAGAAAGCTTTGATTCACTCCAGCAGTTGTCAGATTTGATCACCTCCCGTTAAAACACAAATGACAACCCTTTCTGATATATTAATCAAATCCCGTCAGGATATTCCTGATCAAGTTGCCATATATTTGCAGCATGCGGGGCATGAAGATTTTTCCATCACCTATGAAGGTCTGTTTAGAAACGCAGCGGGTTATTCGCGCGTTTTTGAATCGCAAGGTATTCAGCCAGGTGAAGTAGTAGTTCTGATACTTCAGCATGGGAAGGAATTGATTTTCTCCTTTTTTGGGGCAATATTGCATGGGGCTGTTCCGTCCATTATGCCCTTTTTGACGGAAAAACTTTCCCCGGAACGCTATCGCGCTGATATGGCAGCGCTGATTGGTGTGACCAGGCCGGCCGGAATTGTGACCTATCCTGAATTCGAAGAGGAAGTTCGCGCAGCATTAGAGGAAGGTGATTCCGTGCGGAGGGTCATCTTGGCCGAGGAAATTGATCCAGTTGACATAGGGGATGCAAACATGTTATCTGGATTGAGGCGGGAAGAAGATGATATCGTTTTGCTTCAGCATTCATCAGGGACGACAGGTTTGCAAAAGGGTGTCGCATTGTCCCATCAAGCGATAGTAAATCAATTGGATGCTTACGGGCAGGCTTTGCATTTATCTAAAGATGATGTTTTGGTTTCCTGGTTACCTCTTTATCATGATATGGGTTTGATCGCCGGTTTCTTATTGCCTGTATTGAATCGCATTCCTCTGGTTCTGCTGTCTCCATTCGATTGGGTGCGTGCACCGTACCGCCTGATGCAATCTGTTTCGCAATATCGTGGCACGTTAAGTTGGATGCCCAACTTTGCCTATAATTTTTGTGCCCAGCGTGTACGAGAGCGTGACATGGAAGATGTTGATCTATCTTCCTGGCGCATGATTGTAAATTGTTCCGAGCCGGTGCGTTGGGAGAGTCATGAAGCCTTTTATGAAAAATTCAAGAAATACGGCTTGGAGAAAAGCGCATTACATACATCATATGCGATGGCAGAGAATGTTTTTGGCGTGACACAATCTGATCCGAGGGGTGCTCCTGTTGTAGAAATAATTGATCGTGAAGCCTTCCTGGGCGATCAGGTGGCTCGACATGCGGACGATGAACTAACTGGTCTAAAATTGATGTCATCAGGTCGAGTGATTTCAAACACGAATATACGTGTGGTGGATGAAGCCAGGCAAGATCTACCGGATGGGAACATTGGTGAGATAATATTAAAAAGCGACTGTATGTTGTCAGGTTATTACAACCGCCCTGGTATTACCGAAAAAGCATTTTCTGATGATTGGTACCTGACCGGGGATTATGGATATCTTTCCAATGGAGAATTATTTGTTACCGGACGGAAGAAAGATATGCTGATCGTTGGCGGTAAAAATGTGTACCCACAGGATATTGAGGAGATCGCTTATGAGGTGGATGGGGTTCACAAGGGGCGTGCTGTTGTCTTCGGGATATTTGACGAGCGCTCCGGTACAGAGGACGTAGTGCTTGTTGCTGAGGCGGATCTAAAGGATGATGCTGAACGCCAAAAGATATCTGATGCGCTTCGTCAGCATGTGACCAAAAATGCAGCTATTGCTCTACGTTATGTGCGGGTGGTAGGGCCAAAATGGATACTGAAATCTTCTAGTGGGAAAACTGCACGGTTGGCGAATAAAGAAAAATACCTGAAGGAAGTGTTTGAAAAATAGTATTAAGATGGCTTACATTTCCGAGATGCTTAACAGAAATGGCTGAGTGAAAATCTAAAAGATTTTTGCCAAAATTATCCCCACAAAAAACAAAATGCTATAAATTAACGCAATCTTCCCTGTTCCAGCCAGAGCGGCGTTAAGTGGACGTCCCGTCTCAGTTAACACGATCCGGGCAACTTTCCATGCAAACGGGATCGAGAGCCAGACAACCAGCGTCCACCCAGGAATGATATTTATCCGAACTAGAATTGGTAGTACAAGATAAGAGATGATGAGTAAGGCGAGATACTCTTTCCGCGTGGCGGAGACGCCCATCCGCACGGCCAGGGTGATTTTGCCAGCTGACTGATCAACCTCAATATCACGCAGATTGTTGACAACGAGAATATTGACGATCAGCAATCCAATTGGGAGGGACATCCACCATGCAGCGGAGGATGTTTTCAGCGCCTGGACGTAGTAGGTTCCCACAACGGCAGCAACCCCGAAGTAGAGGAAGACGAAAATATCGCCAAGGCCCTTATCGCTGATCGGGCCAGTGTAGGCAATTGCGGTGAGAATGGCGGTCAGGCCGATCAGCAGGATTGCCCACCCAGCAACCGTAATTAGATAAATCCCTAGTAATGCTGCCAGGGCAAAGGTGATCCACATCCCAAGCTGCACTTCTTTTGGCGTGAGCAAACCCGCCTGCGTAACACGCATGGGACCAAGTCTTTCTTTGCTCTCTGCTCCACGCAGATAATCGAAAACATCATTGGCAAGGTTGCTGCCAATTTGCAAAAGAATTGCTCCACTCAAGGCTGCGAGCGCAGGCCAAAAGGAAAATCCCCCATCATAAAAAGCCAGTGCTGAACCCGAAATCACACCTGCCCCGGCGGCGGGCAGGGTTTTGGGGCGAATAGCAAGGAGCCATATTTTGGGTTTGGAGAGATTTTCTTGATTTCCGGAATTCATAGGGTTAACCATATCAACACGAACTAGGAGAATAACCGAATATTGCGAATGGCTTTAGCTTTGTTCGATCAAAGTGAATCTGCCAAATCTGTGTAAAACAACGTTCTATTTTTTTCGCAATTCGACCAAAACACTTTCCAATTCTTCAGGCAAGGGAGATTTAAAAGTGCGCGCTTTGGTTTCATGCGGGAGAATAATTACCAAACGAGCGGCGTGCAAAAACTGGCGGGGAACTTTCACTTTTTGTTTACGATGACCGTATAAGATATCACCTGCAACCGGAGATTCTATAAAGGCGCAATGCAGGCGGATCTGGTGTGTTCGGCCCGTCAATATCGAAACTTCCAAGAGGGTGTGGTCTGCGAAACTCTCTAGCGTTTTATATTCGCTGATCGCATCCCTTCCTTTGCCCGGTGTGAGAATTGCCATTTTTTTGCGATGCTTGGGGTCACGTCCAATCGGGGCTTCGACTCGTCCCTTTGGGGTAGGCGGAGCGCCATCTACCAATGCTAAATAGACTTTTTTAACTGACCGATCCATAAACTGGGCTTGAAGCGATTGCAGAGCAGCATCATTTTTTGCCATGATGATGATGCCAGAGGTGTCTTTGTCCAGGCGATGGACTACGCCGGGGCGAATCTCGCCTCCGATCCCTTCCATCTTGGGGGCATGTGCGAGAGCAGCGTGAACCAATGTCCCGGAGTCGTGGCCCGCCGAGGGGTGAACCACCATCCCGGCAGATTTATTAATCACAATTACGTCATCATTTTCAAAGATAATATCCAATGGAATGGCTTCGGGTTGCAAATCTGTCGGCTGCGATTGCAGGATACGTACTGAGATTTGTGCACCTTGTCCTAGTTTTAGCCCCGTTTTTTTGGCGATCTCACCGTTTACCGTCACCAATTCATTTTTTATCATTCCCTGCAAACGGGATCGTGAAAATTCCGGCAAATTTTCGACCAGAAAGTGGTCTAGCCGCTCCTGTTGGGGAGAATCAAAACGAAGCTCGACCAGACGTTCGTCCATTAAATGGAAGCCTCTTCCCCCGTGAGTGATTCCCCATCCGATTCATTTTGCGGGTCACTTTCCCTCTTGATTTGCCTCTCGCGCCTTTCCATGATCCAGATTCCGAGCACCATCACGGCAGTGCCAACGCTGATGCTTGCATCTGCAACGTTGAAAACAGCAAAGTTGCCAATCGAGATCCAATCGGTGACAACGCCTTCAAAAAGCAATCGATCCGTCAGGTTGCCGATCGCACCACCCATTTGCATTATTAGAGCGATGCGGAGGAACCAATCGCCCTGCTCGATTTCGCGATAGAAGAAAAGGATGGCGATGATGACGACAAAGGCGAGGATAGTGAAGACGGGGGCCCCATTTTTGAACATACCAAAGGCGGCGCCGGTATTATGCCAATGAACGACACGGGCGTAGGGGGCCAGATTTTCCCAACCTTCAGGAAGCCACATGCTGCCAGCGGGAATATTTGTGCGAACGAGGCTTTTTGTCCATTGGTCGAGGATGACGAGGATACCTGCGCTAGCGAAAAGGGTTAAGTAATTTCGTAGAACTTTCAATTGAACTCCTTGCGATGGTCTTGCGATCTGAATATCTATATGCCGGTCAGTTGACCAAACAACCAGATGGACGACCAGGCTAGCCGACCATATATTTTACCCCAATGCAGAGAAAAAAATCCTTATTCCACCAAGGAAAAGGATAAAGGCCAAAACATTGCGGGTAATATTCCCCTCGAGTTTGCGGCTGCCAAACTCTGCGCCGATCCAGCCGCCGATGATGACAGCAATTCCCCAATAGACGGTCTGGGGTGGCAGGGTGAGGGAATTGCTCCAATCGCCAAACAGACCTGAAACCGAGTTAACCAGCACGAAAAGGATTGTGAGGCCTGCTGTTTCTTTAGGTGTTGCCCAGCCCATGATCAGGACGAGTGGGCTTAGGAAGATTGCCCCACCTACACCTGTTATCCCGGCGATAAAGCCGATCAGCGCTCCGCTTATGAGAGCTGCCCATAGTGGGGGTGCAATGACTGGTTTATTTTCTGCTGAGTGAGCAGTGATGAAGAGTCGGGTGGCCGCAAATAGCAGTAGCAATCCGACGATGCCTTTGTAGATGTCACCATCGAGATTAAGGCGTCCACCAAGAAACGCTAAGGGAATCGACGTGGCTGCAAAAGGCCAGAATAACTTCCAGGAGAAATGCCCGGCGCGGGAATATTTATAAGTCCCAATGGATGAGACGAGGATATTTAATCCAAGCGCAGTTGGTTTCATTACGGCAGGGTCAAAATTGAAGAGGCCCATCAGGGCGAGGTAGCCTGAGCCACCACCGAGACCGACGGAGGCGTATAGGGTGGATGTGATGAGGATGAGGATGGTTAGCATTGGTAGAATAAATTGAAGGGTTGGAAGAAAAAGGCAAGTAAGAAGGAAAATGTGATGCGTGAGGGAATTGTTCAGGACTTAGTTTTCACTTCTCAGTTTTCACATAGACTCTCGGTACTCGAGTATTGATATTGGTCAGAATCTCATAGGGAATGGTGCCTGCCCAGCGGGCAAGATCTTCGGCGGTGATGCGCTGACCATCCATCTCTCCGATCAGGACGACTTTATCGCCGTTGTAACCGCTGCCTTCCGGACCGAGGTTGACGACTATCTGATCCATGCAAATGCGTCCAACCTGGGGGACCTTAACCCCTTGAATAATGACCTCGGCCTTATCAGACATGGCACGGAAGTAGCCATCGCCATAGCCGACGGGAATAGTAACCACACGGACATTCTCGTCCGATTGCCATGTGGAACCGTAAGAGACGGGGTGCCCGGGCTGGGTGACTTTGAAGTAAACCACTTTTGATGACCAGGATAATGCCGGCTTAACTGTGACGGTGCGCTCAACCTCATCGGAAGGATACACACCGTATAGCAGGATGCCCGGTCGGACGATATCGAAATTCGCTTCCGGAAGCTGGAGAACTGCACCGGAGTTGGCAATGTGTCGGAGTGGGGTTGGGAGAGAATGTTTTTCGTAAAAATGAAGGACCTCGTTGAAACGAGCAAGTTGAAGCCGTGCGTGACTCAGATCTTCCGCATCCGAATTGGCAAAGTGCGAGTAAATGCCCTCTGTGAGAACATGCTTGCAGCCCAATGCAGTTTCCTGTAATGTGTGGGCACTGTAATAGTGGACACCGATCCGCTCCATACCGGTGTCGATTTTAAGATGGACGATGGCTTTTTTGCCGAGGTTTTCTGCAACCCGATCGATTTGCTGCAGTCTTTCGACGGAGGAGGCGGTCAGGGTGAGATCGTGTTTGATAAACTCGGGGATCTGCTCTTCCCAGATGCCACCCAGAACAAGGATCGGGGTTTGGATGCCCATCTCACGCAGGATAATGCCCTCTTCAAGGACGGCGACGCCGATATAGTCGGCGTGCGGGGCGAGGTGGCGGGCGACCGCATCCAGGCCGTGACCATAGGCGTTGGCCTTGAGAATGATCATCACCTTGGCGGGTGAAGTTTTCTCTCGAATGGCTTTCAGGTTTTGGCAAAGGTAATCGAGATTAACTTCGACGTGCGTGGGGCGCACACTGCCGCTGGCGTTGGTCGTGGGTTGCTTGAGTTGCATGGGTGGATTATAACGTAGAGTGGCGTGTGGAGAGGTGTAGAAGAATTGAGCGTTGATGCCTTTATTTATCTATCCAGATATTCCCACCATAATCATTTCATTAAAAGGAGACAGTATAATTTGTAGCCCTGACAGCAAACCACTAAAACCGATTACGGTAATAGTATTTCAAGACAGATCTTGTATCGAATTTGTAATCTTTTATGAGTTTTGCCGATATAATATTATGCAGGTAGCAATTTATCTGCTTTTTTTTAACGCGACAAAAATTAATTTATTCGAGAATATATAAAACGGGTGTTATATGAAAGTTCTCATCGTTCAATCTGAGATTGAATCAGAACAAACTCTTACCGATATATTCAGCAAACGGGGCGACGAAGTTTTCAGCACTTTAAATGTTGAGGATTCAATCTCCATTCTTCAAAGGGAAAAACCAGAATTGATGGTGCTGGACCTTCACATTTCCAAGGAGTTACTCTTGGATCTGCTCAGAACCCTTCAAAATAGATTTCCCGGAGTGAGAGTGATCATCTCTATTCGCTATAAAGATCTTGCGCGCGAATTGGATGTTAAAGGATTTGGGGCCAATGTTTTTTTGCGTGCACCTTTTACCATTTTTTGGGTGGAGAAAGCTTTAGAGAAACTGAAACATATTGACTCTGAAGATAAGAAAAACAGCAGAGGTATACAATCTGCGTTTCCAAAAATTCGTTTTTCTGTCCGCCTAAAGATCATTTTGCCATATCTTTTATTATCTCTGCTGCTGGCCATGGGTGTCGGTTATGTTGTTAGCCAGGCAGCTATCGATACAATTGAAAGGCGTTTTGTTAATAACCTGATCGAAGTTGGGAAATTGACAAATGCCTGGTTGGTAGAAGAAGAAGGCAACCGCCTGGAAACGATGCGGCAATTGGCCTTCACTGATGGTCTGGCAGAATCTGTTTTAGAAAATGATGCGGTAAGAACTCGAGAACTAGTATTAGGTTTAGCGATCAATAATCAAGAGGAAGCCATCGAAATTCTCGATTTGCAAGGGGTAGCCCTGATTTCAATTCGCCATAACGCTGAAGGAGGACCTGCATCCTTTGATTTTTCGAAAGGGGAAAATATTTTTGTTGAGGCAGATTTCGTTCAAAAAGTGCTTAGCCAAAGCTCTGATGATCAGGGAGATAAATTTGCCGGTCTCATTCAGGCTCCGTGGGGAAATTACTTCTATGTAGCGGGCCCAATTACCAATGAACAGAATCAACTTGTCGGCGCAGTGTTGGTGGGACGATCTGTCTCGACCATGATCCTTGAAACCAGAGAATTATTAATAGGCGATAAAAATACTTTTGCGCATGTATCCCTATATAATCCCAGTGGAATATCCCTGGGAACAACGCTGATCGATATTGATAATATTGATCTTCCTGGTGAGACGGTCACGGAGATCTTTGAACGGCAAGCCAACGAAAGTCAAACGCGACCATTGAATGTGGGCAGCATTAATTATCGTGAGATATTGAGCCCCTGGGAAGTGCGCGGTGGCCAGGATATTGGTCTGGTAGGAGTAGCTCTAGCAGAATCTTTTTTGGTAAGTCCAGGTCAACAAACCCAGGTGCAAATATATATTCTCGCTACCCTCGGTCTGCTCATGATCATTAGTGTTGGGATTCTCCTGTCCAGAAGAATCACGGAACCGCTAAATGAAGTTGTTGCTGCTGCTTCTGAAGTCAGCCAGGGTAAGTGGGATGTTGCTGTGGAGCCCAGGGGGAGAGATGAATTAACCGTACTGGCCCACACCTTTAATTATATGATCTCCAATCTAAAAGAAGGCGAGATATACAGGGATTTATTAGGGCGCACGATCACTCCCCAGGTACGGGATCAACTAAGAGGTACGATCGAATCCGGAAATCTTAAATTGGAGGGGCAAAGTACCATCGCGACAATGATGATCACCGATATCCGCAGATTTACAGTCATCTCAGAAAGTGAATCCCCAAAAACCATTTTGGAATGGCTCAATAAATATTACGGGGAAATTGTCCCGATCATCAACACAAATGACGGTGTGACCAGTGAATTTATCGGCGATTCAATCATGGCATTTTTTGGGATCCTTCCGCTAACCCTCGATCCATCAGAAAGTGCGCGACAAGCCTGTATTGCAGCGGTTGAAATCCTTAAGACTGTTAATGCAATGAATGCAAAACGCCAGAAAGAGGGCATCCCCCCTATGGTAACCGGCATTGGGATCAACACGGGCGAGGTCGCTGCGGGAGGTGTCGGCACTGCCGACAGGCTTCACTATACTGTGATTGGGGATGCCGTCAACATCACCCAGCGTCTTGAAAATCTGACCAAAGTACTTGGTGAGACCAGTGCCATCATCAGTGAGGGCACATACGAAGCCCTGGGAGTTTATCGAGAGAACTTTAAACTCTCCCCAATGGGCGGTCAAATATTTAAAGGAAAATCAGATCCAATACAGGTTTACCGGTTACTGCCCGAACAGGTTGAAAATTAACCCCTGCATAGATAAATAACGATAACGTGTGTGTCGAAAAATTATTGAATATAATATTAGACCTCTTGCATAAATGCTCCCGGCGGCGTCCCCGCCGCCGCCCTAAAGGATGCTACGCAAAGGACGGCGGCTAGAGCAGTCTCAAAAAGGGACTTTTGCAAGAAGTCTATTGATTAAATCCAAAATTGTAATAAAATCGTTGAATACAGAATTTTCTAATATACAGTAGTTGGAAGTATTTCAATTGATCATGAAGGGATCAGCAATATTAAAACCTGCATAAACCTAGCAAAAGTGTAAGGTGAAATGCTGAAAAAATATGCTAAGATACAAGAGTAAAAAAAGATGAAATTTATATATGGATAATTTTGACAAATGATGTCTAAAAAAACCAATCTAAAACCTAGAATTGATTCAGAAAAAAGGTTATCAAGCCAGCTTATTCAGTGGTTGCTGGGATTTTTACTTGCCCTGCTTATTGCTGGTGGATTGTGGACCACAGTATTAGCCGGCGATTCATTATTTAACGCTAAATATAAATATATTCCGGTGGCCTTACGTACCGATAAAAAAGCTGATTACAGCAGTAATCCTGAATACAGCTTTAATGCTATTTCAATAGACATTGTTGCTGATATTCTGGAGGATGAAGCGATTACTGATAACCAGGTCTCTGATGAGCAGGTCAGCGAGTGGAAAAATAATTTTTTCAAAAAACTACAAGCCCCGATACCTGTTGTAAAATCATTACCTGATACATTGCTATCGGAAAAAGAAACGGAAAATAACGAAGAAGATGTAAAAGATAACCAAGAAGAAGTAAAAGATAACCAAGAAGAAGTAAAAGATAAAATTGAAGATAAAAAAGAAGAAGTAAAAGATAAAAT
>JACKQG010006262.1_pt1 | contig 12683 bp, 11 predicted proteins | sample 8237621 | NCBI WGS metagenome assembly JACKQG01 (sample SAMN15677084, study PRJNA649215) | marine metagenome | biome: marine; feature: Black Sea; material: saline water; isolation source: suspended particulate matter (SPM) from the Black Sea western gyre | collected 2013-06-09/2013-06-10 | depth...
CTCCCGTAGGAGTCTGGGCCGTGTCTCAGTCCCAGTGTGGCCGTACACCCTCTCAAGCCGGCTACCCATCATTACCTTGGTAGGCCGTTACCCTACCAACAAGCTAATAGGCCGCAAGTTCGTCCTCAAGCGCCGTCCGATTGCTCGGAAAGCTTTGACTCTGAGTGCTTATGCACCAGAGTATTATGCGGTATTAGTTCCGCTTTCGCGGAATTATTCCTCACTCGAGGGATGATTACTCACGTGTTACTCACCCGTTCGCCACTCTTCCCGAATAGCAAGCTACTCGGGAATCGTTCGACTTGCATGTGTTAAGCACGCCGCCAACGTTTACTCTGAGCCAGGATCAAACTCTCCAATTATAAAAGAACTCCGAAGAGTTCCTTTCGCACCAATTTGGCAAATTGGAAAAATCAAGGCTGCTCCGCTTTTTTTCAAAGAACTGGTTCTTTCTAACCCGAGAAAGAAACTTATATATTGTTAAAGATTTAGAAATCTAAATTTTCAAACGCAACTGTGGTCGCAAAGAACCTTCTATATAATAGGGGGGTTTCCTCCGAATGTCAAGACTCATTCTTCTTTTTTTAAAAAAAAAACAAAAATTGGCAAATTTTGGAGGTTAAACCCCAATAATGTGTGTTAAAAACTTATACATAATGATGTATATATGTATTGGAGGATAAAATGAAGAGAAGATTAAATATTACAATAGATGAAGAACTATATAAAAAAATAAAAGCTTTGGCATTCTTTCGTGATGAGAGCATATCGGAGATCATCCGGAAATCCCTAAGAGCCTGGATAGATAAAAAAATTGGAAAAAAAGAAGAGTTAATTCTTTCAGCAAAAGATGAAAAAGAAATTTTAGAAATCCTTTCCTCTGATGAGTTTGTATCTTCCGAGGAGGCAAAGGAAATTCTTGAAATATGAAATTATTATATAGTCCTCCGTTGGATTTGCGGGTTTTACATGCTTTTAATGTGATTACCCGCCCTTGCAATGTCAAGACCGCGATGGATTCGTGCACCAAAGCCCTAATGCATCAAAAAGTTCCCCCACATTACGCTGAATCCTTTGACAAATTTGCTTGTTTTTTGGTTTCTGCCAGTTAATGACATATAGTTCCCAATTTTTCGCAGTGATCTTATGCGCATGATGTCTCCAAAAAACAAGAATTTCGTTATTTTTAAGAAGACCTTTATCTCCTGAAATGATGATGTGTGGGATTTCATCGAGAAACACCTTTCCGGCTGCCATGTATGCCAATAGCGAATGATGTCCATCAAACACAAGTAAACTATTTGATTTTAGCCGGGCAAGTTTGATATTGGGGAGCCCACTGGATTGCATGATATGTTCTCCTTGTTTGATCTTTAAAGAAAAATCTGCAATTTGGGGGATGTTTTTTATCCCATCACTATTGTGAATATTTATCAAATTTCTGAGTGAAATCCTTGGAGAAATTTCCATATATGTCGTTTGTAAATTAGGGAAGAATTTTTTTTCATATATTTCAACTGTTTCATAAATGGTTGTTGTTCGATTTGGAGATGGAATTCGGCTTTTACAATAAGCAATAACATTCAGATTGTTATCCTTGTGGGGAAAATGATATTCTACGACCCTACATTTTTGTACAAAGCCAATTCCTTCCATCTATTACCATTCTGTCATTAAAAAAGAGTTTTCTGGAACTTTTTTATTACATTTTTTATTGTAGTATAAGAATTGTCGAATAGCAAAATGCCTTTTACTGATTTTTAGAGAATTCTTTAAATTACGATGTTGTGATTGTATAACTTGAAAAGTTTTTTATATAATTTAGTAAACCGTATGGTTATGGATTGTTCATTGTGATTAAAAATTAAATATTAAAAGAAAAAGAGGTAGTAGGATGAAAAAGTTTAAAATCGCCTGTGTCGGAAATTATGTTCCCCGTCAATGTGGTATCGCCACATTTACCAGAGACCTCACTGAGTCTTTAATTATAAGCAATAGAGAAAAGAATATAAAAACAGAGGCCTTTGTGGTGGCGATGAATGATCAGAATCAGACTTATGATTATCCGGAAATAGTCAAGTTTACTATCAGACAGGAATATCAGAGAGACTATTTAGAGGCCGCAAAATTTATTAATTATAGTAATGCTGAAATCTGCATTTTACAGCACGAGTTTGGTATTTTTGGAGGTAAAAATGGGATATATATACTTCCTTTAATTCACAAATTGGAAATTCCACTTATTGTTACATTTCATACGGTATTAAAAAATCCATCTGAAAAGGAGATTATGATTATTAAAGAAATCGGTAAAAAAGCAGAGAAAATTGTTGTTATGAGTGAATTGGCTGTTGATTTTTTAATTCATATTTATAATTTACCAAAGCAGAAAATAAAGCTTATCGAACATGGAGTTCCAGATTTTGATTTTACTCAAAGAAAAATTTATAAAAAGAAACTCAATCTTGAAAACAAGGAATCCCTGCTAACATTTGGTTTATTGAGTCGAGATAAAGGTATTGAAACTGTTATCCAGGCTCTACCCAGAGTGGTGGAGAAACATCCTGAAATCGTTTATATCATACTGGGGAAAACTCATCCAAATGTAGTAAGATCGTCTGGGGAAGAATACAGAAATTATCTGAAACTTCTTGTCGAAAGGAACGATTTAAGAAAACATGTCTATTTTTATGATAAATATGTAACCAATGAGGAGTTGTTTGGCTATCTTTCAGCCATTGATATATATATCACGCCTTATCTCAATGAGGCGCAAATAACGAGCGGTACATTATCCTATGCAATAGGAGCAGGGGCCGCTGTTGTTTCAACACCATACTGGCATGCCAAGGAATTATTGTCGGATGGTAGGGGAAAAATATTTAATTTTAAGGATTCTGATACACTTGCCGATTTATTGATAAATTTATTTGATAACCCAGAAGAGCTAAGTAGGATTAGGAAAAAAGCTCATCAATATGGAAGAAAAACTATCTGGCCTGAGATTGGAGCTCGCTATCTTAAACTTGTTGCCAATGTCTTAAAAACAGTTCCTGAAGTAAAAATTGAAGAGGAAGCTGTTATTAATCCTTTGGTTTTGCCAGAATTTTGTTTAGATCATGTGCATAGATTAACTGATGATACTGGAATTCTCCAACATGCAAAATATATAATCCCTAACTTTAAAGAAGGTTATAGTCTGGATGACAATGCTCGCGCTCTTTTAATGTTTCTTATGGTCTTCAGGCAAAGAAAGAGTAAAGAAGCACTAAAGTTGATTTCTACCTACTTGAGTTTTATTAATTTAATGCAGAATGATGATGGGCCCTTTAAGAATTATTTGAGTTTTAATAGGAATTTTATTGATCAAGTTGGTTCAGAAGATTCATTTGGCAGAACTATATGGGCACTGGGATATCTGGTTAAATATCCACCAAATGAATCCTTTTTTGAAATTGCTGTAGAGATCTTAACAAAATCTTTCTCTAACTTTAATCATTTAAAATTTATTCGGGGTATGACAAACTCCATTATAGGTCTCTGTTATTTTCTCAAAATTTTCCCCGATAATAAGGAAATGAAAAATATCCTTAAAGAGATGACTTATAAAATAATGAAGAGCTATCAAAAATATAAAACAGATGATTGGCATTGGTTTGAACCTATTTTAACTTATGATAATGGCATTCTTCCCCTCTCGCTTTTGCATGCTTCTGAAGAGATTGGAGATGAAAACATTTTAAAGGTTGCCTACGAATCCATAGAATTTTTGGAAAAAGTATCCCTAAGGAAGGGACATCTGTCTTTGGTGGGGAGTGATAACTGGTATAAAAAAGGAGGAGATCGTTCGCAGTTTGCTCAGCAACCAATAGATGCTGCAGCCATGGTATTGATGTTTTATCAGGCTTATCTGATCAGTAAAGATAAAACTTTTCTAAAAAAAATGCTCACATCTTATATGTGGTTTCTGGGAGAAAATGATTTAAATAAACCTTTGTATGATTTTAAAACCTGTGGCTGTTCTGATGGAATAGAAAGTTACGGCATAAATAAAAATCAAGGAGCAGAAAGCATTATTGTGTATAAGATTGCCCACATGACCGTTCTTTTGGCTTACGAACAAGAGGTAGATCAGATTAACTAAGGTTATTTAAATCATAAATTATATAAGTATAAAATCTAAAATCCATCAATGATTCGTCAATTTCTCAAAGAGTTCATCCAGGGGAATGCCGGCAAAACCTGAGGCATAATCAGACATACCATAGGCAATAATTAATTCATTGTTATGAATGATGGAACCACAGGAATACACCACATTGGGAACATAACCCTCACGTTCCTCTTCATTGGGAATAAGAAGTGGTTCTGCTAAGCGACCGATAACATTAGTAGGATCATTTTTATCAAGAAGTAGAGCACCCAGACTGTAGCTTCTCATTGGGCCAACCCCATGGGTAATGAGTAGCCATCCTTTTTCGGTTTCAAGAGGGGATCCAGAATTACCGATTTTAATGAGTTCCCATGATTGTAGGGGTTCCTGGATTTTTTCTATACTTCCCCAGAAATTTATATTATCTGAAAACATAATATAATTGTTAATACCATCTGATCGAGCAATCATAGCATATTTTCCATTAATCTTTCGCGGGAAGAGAGACATTCCCTTATTCTGAGCATATTCTCCATGTATAGGCATCACTTTAAAATGATAAAAATCAGATGTTTTCATCAATTTTGGCAGGATGGTAAAACCATCATAGGCAGTATAGGTAGCGTAATAAGTGACCTTTCCGTTATCATCAGTAAATTTTACAAATCTGGCGTCCTCAATACCATTCACTTCTGCGTATGAAACAGGAAAAAGAACTCTTTCTGAAATTGCAGTATCCAGTGAAAATTTAACCTCGTAATGAGACCTGGCCAACCACATAAGTGATTCTATGACCTTCATTTTGCTGGGAGTGACTTTGACCTGTTCTAAAGTTTCCTCTATACTGCGTTTTAATTCGCCGTAAAGAAAAGTTTTTCCTAATTTATCCATCACTATATTCACTACATCTTTTTGAATATGCATTTCAGAAAGTTTTTTCAGGAAATTTTTTTTCTTGTATACATGACGTTTGATGATTTCTGGTACATCTACTAATCTTCCTTCAGGTTGAAATTTTAAGCTATTATCTTTATCAATGATTCCCTGGCGGAAAACAATAGAAGAAATATGTTTCTCGCCTGTAGCGCGAAAACTAACAATTATTCTTTTCTGACCTTCTTCCAAATTGCTTTGATCAGGGGCTTCAACAATAGATGGATTAAAAAACGCAGTTGATTCAATGGAGTATTCTGTTGTAAAGTAAGATCCAATCAGTAATTTTTTTTTCAAACTCAGTGGTTTTTTATTATTATTTATATTGCCCAAAATATTTTTTAGAGAATTAAAACTGTTCTCAAATATTTTTGAAATATTTCGATGTCTTTTGGAAAAATCGCTCAATACTCGGTCGAGCATACGACTTACTTCCTCTTCAGAAAGTCGTAAAATGTTTATTACAATGATTTTTGCTCTATCCTCTTTTATTGGCATATAGAATTTTGCAATAACTCTTTTTGGGTTAGGGTAAAAACAAGTTTTTTTCCTCTTCGCTGTTATAGTCATTTTAGTAATTTCCTTCTTCTTTAAACCTTCAATTTATTGAAAAAATTGTCAAAGTAAAATTGTTTTTAACTAAAAAAAGATTATTAAAGAAACAACATGGTTTTGTCAATACTAAAAGATAGGCATGGTTTGGGGTATCCCCCATTCTATTTGGGTTTTTAAGGAAACGCCATGGCTATTGGATGTGTTCTGTGATAGGGACAGAGGCCGGCGAATCTGTATTTATCCCTCTATCTCTATTCGCAAGCAGGGCCGGATTTTATAAGTGAAAATGCAGAGGTTAGAAAAGCCATATCCATAGTTTCAGAGCATACGGAAAAACGCTGACCCGGGTATTTCTGAGGTTAAGGATGCTAAGAAACGATTGGCAGAGCTGCAAAAATCACCTTAAGGTTCAAACTCTAATATTTCAGCTTAAATATTTTAAAAGAATCCCTAATAAGTGACATAAAAAAAGCTTTTTTCCTAAGTTATTAGCTTTTTTGTGGACTTATTAATATTTTTTAATCCAGCCGGGTTAGCCCTGAGTCAAGCGTCAACTTTGGTAGACTAAATTATCTGCTGATTTCCCCCTTTTTTTCCAATCGTTGACATTTCTTTTTAAGCCTCTTTCTTTTTCCCCTGAACATTTAATGCCCAAATCTGGCACGTCTTGTGCAAGAGAAGCTACGGACATGTTAAATGCAGGTTTTGTTTAAAAGTATAATATTTACGCATAAAGGAGGTTATTTAATCACTTGTGAGATTGCCACGCTACACTCGCAATGACAACCAAAGTTGTGGGATTGCCACACTGCGTTCGCAATGACATCTTCTACTTATTGCGGGTTTGATGAATCAAACCCCTACAAGAATAAAAAAAGGACAAAAATAAAATGAAAAAACGTAAAGAGCCAGTAAAACTGACGAGCGACCAAGAGGATACATGCGGATTCACCCTGGTGGAGCTTCTTGTATCTTTTTCTCTTGTCATTTTTCTAATCTTGGGAACAATTCAACTCACTTTATATTCCCTCCTTATCAAAAGGAAAGCTGACTGCAACTTAAAATCAGCAACGCTTGTTTCCTCCCTTCTCGAATATCTCAAATCTCTCCCTTATGAAAGTGAAGAATTAAAAGAAGGTTTCCGGACAGAAGGCCTCAGTGGAGAAAGCCTCCTTGAAACCTATCGAAGAGAATGGAGGATTCAAGACATCTCTTCGAACATAAAAAGGATCGAGGCGGAGAGTTTCTCCGAGTCTCACCCGCAAAAAAAGACACGCCTTGCTCTTTTTTTATCCAGAGAACTTGGATTTTAAGAAAAAAATAAAAACGCGAGAAAAACCAGTTATGTTTGAAACTTTGGAAAGGAAAGGGAACTTTAAACAGTTCGGCTATTCCGGGCAGCCTTACCCGTTAATTAATCCCTCTAATAAATATGGTTAATCGAGAAAAACAAGCAAAACACAAAAAAGGATTTTCTCTGGTTGAAAGCCTGCTTTGTGTATCCCTTTTCTTAATAATCGTCCTTATGAGCCTTGAATTTTTCGATTTTACACGGAACATTTTCTTAAAGCTCAAGAACAAGGAAGAATCAAGGGGTGCCGCTATCGCTGCCCTGGACAAAATGAAAACAGATCTTCTTAATGGGGGCTCGGGACTTCTTGAACCCATCCAGCTTGGGCTTTGTGAAGGAATAACCCAGGATGAAGGCCTTTTAATCATCCTCAGTAAGGACAAGAATTTATCCCCCCTTAACGATCTGTTCGAAGGGCAGACACAGATCACTCTTAAAAGCATATACAATGTCAAAAAAGGAATGGAGCTCTGTTTCTTTGACTCCTCCAAGGGAGAGGTCAAATCCATATCTTCAGTAATTAAAAAAGACATAGTCATCTCTTCCCCCCTGGAATATTCTTACCTAAAAGAAAAGACCGGCATTATCCTCCTGAAAAAAACCTCTCTCTTCCTTGATAAGAACAAAAAAATCCTCAGAAGAAAAGTTAACTCCAGCCCTTCCCAGCCTCTTCTGGAAGAAACAAGCATTTTTGATTTTACTTACGAGAAAACCACAAACCTCGTAAGTCTGCGCCTGGCTCTTCAATCAAACAAGGAGAAAGTTTATGAAATTTTTGTTTTCCCAAAAAATACTGCCATCGCGACCACACGCTAACCGGAAGAGAAAATCAAAAAAGGGAGCTATGACCCTTATCTCCGTATTTCTCTATTTTATCTTCTCCTCGCTTGGATTAAGCATGCTTTATCTTTCCCAGATTTATCTGAAAATAAGCGCTTATAAAAAAAACTCGATAATCCTTGATTATGCCTCCGAGAACGGAATAAAACTCGCGTTCAATCATCTCCTCGGCCTGCTTTCACAAACAGGCTCTCCTTCCCTCCTTTCTCCGCTGGAGACAGACGAGCTCAAGAACGACACGCGGAATAAAGGATTAAAAATTGTAAAAAAGCTCCTTGGAGAAAAAATCCCTCTCCAGCATTCCCAGAATTGGGAGAACCTCGGCTGGGAAAGCACCACGAACTTTTCTTTTGAAAAAATCGAAGAGAAAGAGGATTACTTTATTGCCTCCTACAAGGCTACGATAAACTCGGAAGGCAAAATAAAAAATTTCAAGCATAAAAAAGAATCGTCTCTCGAAGCTCTCTTAGGAGTCTCCGCCGGTAACCTACCTCTCCCCTACATCCCGCTTCTTTTAGACAAAAAGGTAAAAGAGGATAAAAAGGAAAATTTTTCGGAAGAGAATAAAATAACCTTCCTCCCGTCAGAAAAGAATCCTATTCCTCCTCAAATAAGCTTCTCGGAAGGAGGCCTCATTCCCGATGACGCAGATTCCCAGCTGCAAAAAGCCTTAAAAATAAAATTCTTTTTCCCGCAAAACATTTCAACTCCTCTCCTCAGGGTGGCGCTTGGTCTGGAAAAGACAAATGAACCTGTGCCCGACGGAGTTTATCTCATAAAAGACAATCTTGGCCTTGGAGGAATTTTTGTACAGGGAGGTTTAGATGAAATGATCTTGGCTATTGATGGGGATTTCCAGGTTGTATCATTTCTCGCCGAACAAGGCTTATGGATTCTCAAGTACAACCCTTACAAGATTAAAACGACTTTTTTGACTCCTAAGGAAACTTTTGATTACGACCTTATCCCCATGGGTATTATTTTAGTCAACGGAGAGATCCGCTCTCTCGGCGGCGGAGAAATGGACCCCTCCGGCAAGCCCATCTTAGTCACAGAAGAAGAAATCCCATCGATTCTAAGAGGCATCAATCTGACGATAATCTCATCTGACAAAGTCACTCTGACATCACACCTCATCCATCAGGGGGTGAAATGGGTGGACAGAGTTCCTTACATCAAGGATTCAAATTCCCAGTTGAATATTTTTGCAACTGGCAAGGAGTTCTTTGGAAATAAAGAAAAAGAAGGGAAAATAATAGTTTATAATAACTCTCCCGCGGAGATAAAGATCCAAGCATCGCTTACTGCCTCCGGCAAAGGATTCTCCATCGAAGGCGAGAAGAAAACGGTCCATATTCTGGGAAGCCTTCAAACTTCTGATTATTCCTCCAACAAGAATTCGCTCAATTTCACTTATGAAAAGAGGCTTCCGGCAGTAGATTCTTCAGCCCAGAACGCACCCCAGACAGCCAAACCTGTTCTCTGTTTTTCTTTTTTTAAGATCCTGGAATGGAAGGAATTCTAAATGAAAAATATAAAAATATTCTCTTCAAAGAACCACAGGATAGGATTTACTCTCACAGAAGTGCTCATCACCCTATTCCTTACGGCAATCATGGTTGGAATTGCCTCAACCTCTTTCCTGAATGTTTCCCCGAAGTACAGACTGAAAAAGGCAGTCTGGGAAATAAATTCCCGCATGAACTATGCACGTTACAAAGCGATATTTGAAGTGACAAAAATCAGAATCAAATTTAGCCAGCAAAGTTATACAATCGAAAAATATGATAAAAATCAAAAGGAATGGAAAAAAGAGAAGGAAAACTTCCTCAAAGGTGTCACCCTCCAGGCCAACAACAGCCCCGTGTTCCATCCGGAAGGAACAGTCTCCAACCTTGCCTCGATCTACATCTCCAATTCATGGGGAATATATAGAATCACCCTTGCCATTTCAGGACGAATAAAAGTTGTAAAACTCTAGGCTCTAATTTTTTCTGAGAAAGGCTTTTCCTGCTGATCGCAGCTTAAGAAAAAACTTTATAAAAAAACTTGAGGAATCTTTTCAGGTACAGACCGGCAAAGATGTTTGTTACTTTTTCTCAGCTAATATACGCAGAAAAAATTGTTCGTCTGTAAGGAAAAGAAGAAATCTACTCCATTTTAAACATGGAATCTTCATGTCCAGTGTTGAAGGTCACCTCTGTAAAAGTCATTGTTACAGCTTCCTCTCCATCATGAACAACTCTAATGCTGTGGGGGATTATCATGCCGCCAACTTTTTGTAATCAGTCGGGAAACTTTCCGCCTCAACCTCAACACCCATCTGGCCCATAGTTGTTGCTTTGGTTTTATAAGGAAGATAGGTCTCGGAATTGATATACAGAGTTACAGTATACCCGTCAGAATAGGTCTGTTCCAAAACAAAACACTCTACACCGTCAACCGTTTCCTTTCCTTTTGAGGTATAAGTAATGCCATATTTTGCCGGATTAAGAAGGGAATCGTTGCCCATTGCCTGCCTCTTTAAATCATCGGCCTGCTCTCCACTCAGCTCCTCGGAGGCTCCAGTCTGAGGATTTGTCCACCAGGCTGTTTCCCCGTCATAAGCCTGGGTTATTATCATTCCCATAATCTCAATATCCATGCGCAATTTGTTCGGTTCCTTACTGTACATGGTTAACGACCCGCTCATGCCCATTGATACCAACTCAATGTTACCCGTCATAGTCATGTCCTTAACTTTTTCCAGATTTGTTCTTCCACCCCCAGCATCAATCATTTTAGCCAGGACGTCAGAAGCCTCCTGACTCAGTCCTGGACTAACAACCATGCTTAAAAGAAATAGACTTAAAAAACAAAGTGAAAAGATTCTTTTCATATATTCCTCCTTTTCTTTTATGCTTTCACTTCTTTATTTATGTTTTTACTTCTTTGACACCCTTTTTTCGAGGTCTCTGAAGAATTTATAGCTTTTTAAAAAGCTCCAACTCTTTTTTAGTGGCAACAGAATAGCAGTAAATGTAAAAAGAGTCAAATTCCGGATTCATACTTTTTATACTCTGGAATCTAGCTTTTTATTCTATTTTTATTTCTTCGTCTTGCCAGCTTTCTCTTTTTTGTCATACCACTCCTGCAGGTCTTTAATCGTCACTGACTTGATAGTCTTCCCGGTATCACTTTCAATAACTTCCACTCGAGCCTTTTCATAATCCAATTGAACATAGATACCCTTTTTATCCCAATGGCTCGCAATAGAATCGTATAAATCCTCATAAAACGCCAGCCCGTCAAGCTCTGCCAGATCAACACGTTCTTCAGCTTTCATGCCAGGTGCATATTCAACGATCTTGAGTAACTCGCCGCTGAACTTTAACTTGATAATACTTGTGGAGTACCCTAAACGCTCTTTTTCTTCTACTCGCTCCAGATGCTCTTTATGAAAACACTCAGGACAAACAAGGTAGCCGTTGCCTTTCCAAACAGGCTTCTGCAGCAAATCCTGCTCTACTTCTTTACCGCACCGTGAACAAAACTTCTTAGCCTTTGATTTATCTTTATCTTTGGGCATTCCCCCGCCTCTCTTTTGTTTATCTTCTCACCTTTTTATCTTTAGAATCACCCATGTGGATGTTCAGCATATACCCTAACATCAACATAAGGAGTGTTTCAATTTTACCGAGATTTTCTCTTAACCTCAATAAGAAATTGGGGACGGTTCTATTTTTTTTCAAAAACGATTTTGCCGTCGATGATTGTGTAGATAGCTTCTACTTTCAGAATCTCTTCTTCCGGGATTTTAAGGAGGTTCCTATCAAACACAGTGATGTCAGCAATTTTTCCCTCCACCAGTGAGCCACGGATATTTTCTTCAAAGGCGGCATATGCATTATTTATAGTAAATGCCTTGATGGCTTCTTCGACAGAAATCCGCTGTTCAGGAAACCAGCCTCCCTCTGGTGTGCCCTTTAATGTTTTCCTTGCAACAGCCGCATAGATAAGATATTTGGGATGCATAAAATAAAGAGCAGCGCTTGTCCCGGGCCAATCCGAACCAAAACTCAGCATGGCTCCATTATCCAGCAGCGATTTAAAGGCATATGCTCCTTTGCACCGTTCATGCCCGATCCTTTCTTCCATCCAGCGCATATCATCAGAGATATGGTAGGGATTCACCTCTGCAATAACATTCAGGGCTTTAAACCGGGCAAAGTCCTGAGGCCTGAGCACCTGGGCATGGATAACCCTGAAGCCCTTTAAATCAACTCCCTCATTCTTCAGTCTTTCATAAAGGTCGAGCATCTCCGCGACACCCCTGGTCCCGATGGCATGGACATTAGGAACAAAACCTCCTTCTATACCCACTTTTATGAGCTTGTACATCTTCTCCATGTTTCCATTCTTATAACCGGGATCATCAGAAGTATGGCGGCGCCAATGGCCGTAATTGTCAGGCTGGTCATCGTATGGCTCGAAAAAAAGAGCTCCATGTGTCCCCATGATCCCATCGATATAACCCTTCAAAGCACCGTAACGAAGCCATATATCTTTCTCTTTGGTCTTCGGATGAAGTCCCATTGTAAAACCTTTCTCTTTTAATCCGGCTCCGCGGGAGAGGTCCGGCCTCAACCAGACACGGCAGGTAAGTTCCCCGTTCTCCTGGAGTTCTATGAAGCGCTTAGTCTGCGACGGCGTCTCAATATCATGAACTTCCACAATCCCCGCTTCCCGGAGAGCACGTAGCGCAGCCCTGTTCTCATCCAGGAGCCTCTTATGGGACTTTGGCTTTCTCGCTTTTCTTATCCTGTCAAAGGCAGGGGAAGCAGGAAAGATAATCCCAGTTGGCTTTCCGTA